>ERZ827488.1362-NODE-1362-length-29740-cov-5.453057_pt1 | contig 29740 bp, 27 predicted proteins | sample MGYA00519771_ERZ827488 | MGnify/ENA primary metagenome ERZ827488 (study PRJEB31778, sample SAMEA3449323) | human gut metagenome | biome: human gut; feature: human-associated habitat; material: faeces | place: United Kingdom | collected 2010/2012 ... | reverse complement strand
GTGATGTAACGCTCTGCGTTGGTAAGGGTCTGTTTGCGGATATAGTCCTCCGGCAGCTCGGTGACGCCCGCGCTGTTCGGAATGTCGATGTAATAGCCAAAGACCTTGTTGTAGCCGACCTTGAGCTTTTTCGCGCCGGTGCGCTCGCGCTCGCGCTGCTCGAGCTCGGCAACGGTCTGCGCGCCGTGATCGCGCACGTTACGCAGGCGGTCGACCTCCTCGCTGTAGCCCGGGCGGAGGATGCCGCCCTCGCGCACGGAAAACGGCGGCTCGTCGCAGATGGCGCGGTCGATGCGCGCGCAGAGGTCGGCGAGCGTGTCCATCTGCGCAATGTCGCGCAGGGCCGCGCTGTGTACGTCCTTGAGCAGCGCCGTCAGGTTCGGCAGCTGCGCGCAGCACAGGGCCAGCGCGTGCAGGTCGCGCCCGTTGGCAGAGCCGTACACCGCGCGGGAGACAAGGCGCTGCATGTCGCCGATCTCGCGCAGGCAGCGGATGAGCTCGCCGCGCAGGACGTTATCGCCCACCAGCTCCTCCACCGCGCCGAGGCGGCGGCGGATCTGCACGGGGCTGAGCAGCGGACGCTCCACCCACGCGCGCAGCAGGCGGCCGCCCATGGGCGTTTTCGTCTTGTCGAGCACCCAGAGGAGGCTGCCGCGCTTTTCACCGGAGCGGAGGTTTTCCGTCAGCTCCAGATTGCGGCGCGTGGTGTAGTCGAGCTCCATGTAGTGGTCATCGCCCAGCAGCTCCAGCCGCCGGATGTGACCGAGGTCGCACTTTTGCGTCTCGTGCAGGTAGGCCAGCAGCGCCCCGGCCGCGCACACGGCCGCCGGCGCCTCGCCGAGGCCGAGCGCGTCCGTGCTCTGCACATCGAACTGCTCGCACACGCGCGCGGCCGCCGCCAGGTATTCAAACCGGTCGCCGCCCGCCTCGACCAGACTGCCGAGGCGCTTGGTGAGGAAGGTGCGGATCTCGTCATGTTCCGCCGCCGCGTCGGCACACACGGCCTCGCGCGGGGCGAAGCGGCCGAGCTCGTTGAGGATGTGGCTCACGGCGTCGGCCGGGTAGTTCGCGGCGCAGAATTCCCCCGTCGAGAGGTCGCAGAACGCCGTGCCGCCGGACTGTCCGCTGAGATACACCGCGCAGAGGTAGTTGGACTTGTTCTCCTCGAGCATCGAGGACTCCGTGACCGTGCCGGGCGTGATGATGCGGATGATGTCCCGCTCGACCAGCCCCTTGGCCAGCGCGGGGTCCTCCATCTGCTCACAGATGGCCACCTTGTAGCCCTTGGCGATCAGGCGGCCGATGTACGCCTCGGCCGAGTGGTACGGCACGCCGCACATGGGCGTGCGCTCGGCCGGGTCCTCGACATTGCGGTCGCGCGTCGTGAGCGTAAGGTCGAGCTCGCGCGCGGCCAGGCGCGCGTCGTCGTCGAACATCTCATAGAAATCGCCCAGCCGGAAAAACAGCAGGCAGTCGGGGTTGCGCTGCTTGATCTCGTAATATTGCCGCTTCATCGGCGTCAGTTCCGCCATGCGTCATACCTCCTCGCCATAGAGCGCCCAGGTGTTGCTGCCGGTGATCTTCACGTCCACGAACCGGCCGACGAGGGACGCGTCCCCGCGCATATGCACGAGGCGGCCGCCCTTCGTGCGCGCCGTGAGCGGATGGTCGCCCCGGCCGTCGGCCCCGTCGACGAGCACGCGCTGCACGCTGCCCTCATAGGCGCGGTGCTTCTCCTCCGAGATGCGGTTGGCCGCCGCGACGAGCGCGTCAAAGCGCACCTGCTTCTGCGCGCGGGTGTATGGGTCGGGCATCTTCGCCGCCGGGGTGCCGACGCGCGGCGAGTAGATGAAGGTGAACATCGCGTCGTAGCGCACGGTCTCGATGAGCGAGAGCGTGTCCTGAAACTCTTCGTCCGTCTCGCCGGGGAAGCCCACGATGATGTCCGTCGTGAGCACGAGGTCGGGCATGTACTGCCGCGCGAGCGCCACCTGCGCCAGATATTTCTGGCGCGTGTAGCCGCGGTTCATCGCGTGCAGGACGCGGTCATTGCCGCTCTGCACGGGCAGATGCATCTGGTGCGCGCACTTTTCGCACTCGGCCATGGCGCGAAAGAGCTTTTCCGTCGCGTCCTTCGGGTGGCTGCTCATGAAACGGATGATGAAGTCGCCCGGGATGGCGTTGATGCGCCGGATGAGGTCGGCAAAGTCCACGTCCTCGTCGAGGTCGCGGCCGTAGGAGTCGACGTTCTGCCCCAGGAGCGTGATGTCCTTATACCCCGCCGCGACGAGCTCGCGCGCCTCGCGCTCGATCTCGTCCGGATGGCGGGAGCGCTCACGCCCGCGCACATACGGCACGATGCAGTAGGTGCAGAAGTTGTTGCACCCGTACATGATCGACAGCCACGCCTTGACGCTGCCGTCGCGCTGCTGGGGGATGCCCTCGGCCACGCTGCCGTCCGCGGGCGCGATGGCGAACACGCGCCGGTGCTCGGTGCAGACGGTGCGCAGCAGCTCCGGAAAGCGCCACAGCTCGTGCGGGCCGAAGACAAGGTCGACGATGCGGTAGGACTTTTTCAGCTTCTCGGCCACATGCTCCTGCTGCGCCATGCAGCCGCAGACCGCGATGATCTGGTTGGGGTTGTGCGCCTTGGTGTGCGTCAGCGCGCCGACGTTGCCGAACACGCGCGTCTCGGCGTGCTCGCGCACGGCGCAGGTGTTCATGACGACGACGTCGGCCGCAAATTCGTCCTGTGTGAAGTCAAAACCCATGGCGCGCAGATAGCCGCGCAGCTTTTCGCTGTCGGCCTCGTTCTGCTGGCAGCCGTAGGTATCGACCATGGCCAGCGGCTGGCGGCCGCCGGCGGTGAAGTGCGCGCGCAGCTGCGCGCAGATATCCATCTGGTGCTGGATGTCCGATTCGGGGATCTCCGTTCTCTGATAGCTCATGCAATGCTCCTGCCTGTCCGGCTCCGGCCGGATAAAATTTGAAGTGTGATAGAATATTGTAGCATTTCGCGGTGGAATTTTCAATGACAATCCTTTATAATATACGCGCGGGGCGCACGCGCCCCATGGACTGTACTTAAAGGAGGGCAAACGATGCCCGATATTCAAATTCTCTCTCCGCATCTGGCGGATCTGATTGCCGCGGGCGAGGTCGTGGAGCGGCCCGCCTCGGTCGTCAAGGAGCTGGTGGAAAACGCGTTTGACGCCGGGGCCCGCACCGTGACGGTGGAGCTGCGCGGCGGCGGCGCGACGTATCTGCGCGTGACGGACGACGGCTGCGGCATGGCGCCCGAGGACGCGGGCATCGCGTTTTTGCGCCACGCGACGAGCAAGCTGCACGACGAGCAGGGGCTCGAGGCCATCGGCACGATGGGCTTTCGCGGCGAGGCGCTGGCCGCGATCAGCGCCGTGTCGCACATCACACTCACGACGCGGCAGCACGGCGCGGCCGCCGGTACACACATGACGCTCGACGCCGGCGACATTCAGGACATGTACGAGACCGGCTGCCCCGAGGGCACGACGATGATCGTGCGCGACCTGTTTTTCAACACGCCCGCCCGGCGCAAATTCCTGAAGTCCGACCGCGCGGAGGGCGCGGCCTGCGCCGCCGCCGCGCTGCGGTGCGCGCTCGGCCGGCCGGACGTGTCCGTACGCTGCATCCGCGACGGGGAGGAGGTTTTCTTCTCCCCCGGCGACAACAAGCTCGACAGCTGCGTCTACAGCCTGCTCGGGCGCGACCTCGCCATGAGCCTGCTGCCCTGCGCGGGCGAGGGCGACGGCGTGCGTGTGCACGGCTTCATCTCCTCGCCCGCCGCCGGGCGCGGCAGCCGCGCGCAGCAGTATTTCTTCTGCAACGGCCGGTGGATCAAATCCGCCGCGCTGCAGGCCGCGCTCGAGCAGGCCTACCGCAACACGCTGCTCGTGGGGCGCTTCCCCGCGTGCGTGCTGTATATCGAGCTCAGCTGCGCGGCCGTGGACGTGAACGTCCACCCGGCCAAGACTGAGGTGAAGTTCACGCACGAGCGCGCGGTGTTTGATGCCGTGTATTACGGCGCGCGCGCCGCGCTCGAGGCGGAAAGGGAGCCCGTGACCACGCTGCCGAAGGCGGCGAAACCGGCGCCCGCACCGACGGCGGACCCGTTCGTGCCAGCGGCGCCGAAAGCGGCCCCGGCCGCAGCACAGCATCAACCTGCACCCGCAGCGCCGGCATTTGTGCCTGCGCGCACCTATGCGCCCGCCGCCCCGGCGGAGGAAGCGGTCGCGTTCCGCTCGCCGACGGCGTCGGCCTTCGCCGCGCCACGCGTGGCCCCGCCGCCGGTGTTCATCACCACACCCGCGCGCCCCGTGCCGAGCACGCCGCCCGAGCCGGTCGCGCAGCCCGTGCAGACCGCCATCGAGCCGGAACCGGCTGTGCCTTCCCCGCTCGAGAGCGCCGCGCCCCCGGCCGAACCGCCCGCCCGCCTGATCGGCGAGGCGATGCACACCTACATCCTCGTCGAGAAGGGCGAGACGCTCATCCTCATCGACAAGCACGCGGCGCACGAGCGCATCAACTTCGACCGCCTGCGCCAGAACCCGGCCGACATCCCGTCGCAGACGCTGCTCGAGCCGCTGCCCTTCACGCCGGACGCGAGCGATGCCGACGCGCTGCAGCAGTACGGCGGCTTGCTCGCGGAGCTCGGCTTCACGCTCGAACCGTTCGGCCGCAGCGATTACATTCTCCGCGGCGTGCCCGCGCAGCTTGACGCGGCGGACGCGCTGCCCGCGCTCGAGGAGATCTGCGCGCAGCTGCGCCACGGCGCGCGCATGGACGCGCAGTCCGTGCGCGACGAGGTGCTCAAGACCGTTGCGTGCAAGGCGGCCATCAAGGCCGGCTGGCAGACCGAGCCCGAGGAGCTGCTGCGTCTGGCGGACGCGGTGTGCGCCGGCGAGGTGAAATACTGCCCGCACGGACGCCCCGTCGCCGTGACGCTCACGCGCCGGGAGCTGGACAAGCTCTTCAAGCGCATCGTTTAAAAAGGAAGCAGGGAGCGCCGGAACGCGCTCCCTGTCAGACTGCACAACTTTGTTTACTTGTGGTAGTACAAAATGCCCATGCAGCCGGGGCCGCAGTGGTTCGACACCGTGCAGCCGGCCTGCGTGTGGATGACTTCCTCAAACGGCTGGCACGCGCGCACAACGCGCTCGAGCTCCCGCCACGTGGCCTCATCGATGCCGGAATCCGTGATGAAGATGCGGTGGCAGTCAATGTCGTCGCGGCCCTTGAGCCGATCCTCGATGTACTGCACGTAGCACTTTTCGAGCTTGCCGCGGTACTTGCGGCCGACGCCCATCTTGCCGTCCTTGACCTCGATGCACGGCTTGAGGTGCAGGAGGTTCGCGCTCATGGCCACGAGCGCCGAGCAGCGGCCGCCGCGCTTGAGATACTCCAGCGTATCGATCACGAAGCTGACGTCGAGCTTCTCGCGCTTTTTCTCCAGCGCCGCCGCGATGTCGGCCGCGTCCATGCCCTGCTCGGCCATATCGGCCGCGTCGAGCACCAGATGACCGATGCCGGTCGAGAGGTTGCGTGCGTCCACGGGATAGACGTTCGTAAACTCCCTGGCCGCAATGCAGGCGTTCTGATAGCAGGCGGACATGTCGCTCGAGATCGTGAAGTGGATCACGGCGTCATATTCCTCCCGGCACGCGGCAAAGTACGCCAGATAGTCCGACACATTCACCGCTGCGGTCTTGCAGAGCTTGCCCGTGGCCTGGGCATATTCATAGAGCTCCTGCGGGTGTACGTCAATGCCGTCGCGCAGGGTCTCCTCGCCGCGGATGATGTACAGCGGCGTGATGCCGATGTGATAGCGCTCGATCAGCTCGGGCGAGAGGTCGCACGTGCTGTCGGCAGAAATTTTGATCTTCATGGGTTCACCTTCCTGAAAACTGGGGAATGTGCTTTCATTCTAACACATTTCTAATACTTTTCAACATAATCTTTCTAAATTCTCCCCACGGAAAGGAGACTGTCACGATGCAGCCAAAACTTGTCGTCATCACCGGCCCGACCGCCTCGGGCAAGACCGCGCTCGGCGTGGCGCTTGCGCAGCAGCTCGGCGGCGAGGTCGTCTCGGCCGACTCGATGCAGATCTACCGCGGCATGGACATCGGCACGGCCAAGCCCACGCCGGAAGAGATGCAGGGCGTGCCGCACCACATGATCGACATCGCCGATCCCACGGAAAACTACTCCGTCTCGCGCTACGCCGAGGAGGCCTCCGCTTGTGTAGATGACATTCTCGCGCGCGCAAAACTGCCGATCGTCGTCGGCGGCACGGGGCTGTATATCGACTCGCTCATCGCCGGGCGCACGTTTGCCGACGGCACGGCCGACACCGCGCTGCGGCAGGAGCTGAGCGAGCGCTATGACGAGATCGGCGGCGAGGGCCTGCTCGGCGAGCTGCGCAAGGTCGACCCCGAGCGGGCGGCCAAGCTCCACCCCGCGGACAAAAAGCGCATCGTGCGCGCCATGGAGGTCTACGTTCTTACAGGCAAAACGATCACGCAGCACGACGCCGAGACCCGCGCCGTACCGCCGCGGTACGACGCGGCGAAGATCGCGCTCGATTTCACCGACCGGCAGGACCTCTACGACCGCATCGACCGGCGCGTGGATATCATGGTGCGCCAGGGCCTGTTCGACGAGGTGCGCGCGCTGCTGGCCGCCGGTGTGCCGGCCGACTGCACGGCCATGCAGGCCATCGGCTACAAGGAGGCCGTCGCCGCCGTACGGGGGGAAGCCTCGCCGCAGGACGCCGTGGCCTCCATCCAGCTCGCCTCCCGGCGCTATGCCAAGCGCCAGCTCACGTGGCTGCGGCGGGACCAGGATCTGTTCTGGCTCCGGCACGAAAAAACGCCGGACATGGACCGGGCGTGCCGCCTTTCGACGCAATTCTTATCCGACCGCGGTATAGAATAGGGGCCTGTACAAGCCCGGAGGAAACTGCCATTTCGACCGGATTTGTATAAATTCACTATTTTACGGAGCGGCAGATTGTGTTATGATGAATAAATGTACCCCGCTCCGGCCAAAGGAGCGGCGACCATGCAAAAGACACAGAACCTTCAGGACACATTCCTCAATTACATCCGGCGGGAAAAGATCCCCGTGACCCTGTTTCTCATGAACGGGTTCCAGCTGCGCGGCGTTGTGCGCAGCTTTGACAGCTTCGTCGTGCTCATCGACGCCGACGGCCGGCAGCAGATGATCTACAAGCACGCGATCTCGACGGTCGCGCCGGCGCGGCCGGTCTCGCTCGAGCTGCAGGGCTGATCTCCCCGCCGCCCCCCGCCGAAAGGAGGGCCGGATTTGAAGAAAACGAATACCTTCACGAACATCGCCATGTTCGTGCTCTTCGCGGCCATGCTCGTGTATCTGGGCGTGTGCCTGTTTCGCTCGACGCAGCAGTCTTACGCCACCGCCCCGGCGGTGCTCGTGACCGTCAGCGAGAGCGGACAGGCCAGCGGCATCGTCGTGCGCGAGGAGCAGGTCATCGCCTCGGACAAGGAGTTTCTGTCCCTGTCCGTGGACGACGGCAAGGAGGTCGCCAACGGCGGCGAGATCGCCATCGGCGTGGACTCCAAGGCCGCGCTCGACAGCGCCAGCCGCGCCCGCGAGCTGAAAAAGGAGATCGCCTACGTCTCGAGCCTGCTCTCGCGCGCGGGCAGCGCCTCCGGCGCGTCGGACCGCAACAGCGACGTGCGCAGCGCCATCCTGCAGCTCAATGCCGCCGTCTCCGCCGGCAGCACGTCGGAGCTGGACGACATCTGCTTGGACCTCAGTTCCCTGCTCTTCGGCTCCGCGACCGGCACCGTCTCGCAGGGCGACCTCGACGCGCTCAACGCCGAGCTGCACCAACTCGAAAACGCCGGCGCCGGCCGCGGCAGCATCACGGCTCCGGCCGCAGGCCTGTTCACGTCCACGACCGACGGGTATGAATCGCTCACGCCGGACATGCTCGAGAACCTCACGCCCGACGGCGTGGACGCGCTCGAGCGCACCACCCCCGCGACGCCCGCCAACGCCATCGGCAAGCTCGTCACGGCGAAAAAGTGGTACTTCGCCTCCGTCATGAACAAGGCCGACGCCGACCGCCTGAACCTCGGCGGCAGCGCCGCGCTCGACTTTCCGCAGCACTACAACAGCACCGTCTCGGCAATCGTGCTGAGCAAGAGCGAGCCGGACGGCAGCGGCAAGGTCGCCGTCGTGTTTGCGTGCAACGCAGCGCTGGCCGACACACTGGCCATGCGCAAAACGACGGCCGACGTGGTCTACAGCGAGCACACCGGCCTGCGCGTGCCGCTCAAGGCCGTGCACATGGACGACGACGGGCAGGCGTATGTCTACGTCGTCACGGCGGCGCAGCTGGAGAAAAAACCGATCGAGATCATCTATCAGACCGGCGACTACTGTCTCGTCGCCCAGAGCGCGGAGAGCAACGCCCTGCGCGCCGGCAACGAGATCGTCGTTACCGGCAAGGGCCTGTCCAACGGGCAGGTCGTAAAATAAGGAGGCACCACCGACTATGAGCACCATTGCCGAAAACATTGCCGCCATCCGCGCGCGCATCGACGCCGCCGCCCGCCAGACGGGGCGCACGGGCGCCGACATCACGCTCGTGGCAGCGACGAAGATGAACGACGCCGCGCGCGTGCGCGAGGCCGTCGCCGCCGGGATCGACGCCTGCGGCGAGAACCGCGTGCAGGAGATGACCGAAAAGCTCGCCCAGGACGCCTACACCGGCGCGCCGCTGCACTTCATCGGCCACCTGCAGACAAACAAGGTCCGGCAGGTCGTGGGGAAGGTCGATCTCATCCAGTCGGTGGACTCGCCCGAGCTTCTGGCCATGATCGAAAAGCGCGCGGCCGGGCAGGGCATCGTGCAGGACATCCTGCTCGAAGTGAACATCGGCGGCGAGGCCGCCAAGAGCGGCGTGGACCCCGCCGCCCTGCCGCAATTGCTGGAAACGGCCGCCGGCTGCGCGCATATTCGCGTGCGCGGCCTGATGGCGATCCCGCCCGTGGCAGAAACTTCCGACGGAAATCATGCATATTTTACGAAAATGCACGAGCTTTTTGTTGACATCGGCAGAAAAAAATACGATAATGTTTCTATGGATTTTCTGTCCATGGGTATGAGCGGAGACTTTGAGGACGCCATTTCCGCCGGCGCGAACATGGTGCGCGTCGGCTCGTCGATCTTTGGCGCGCGGGATTATTCCCAACACTGAGCGCCGCTTCGGCTCACTCCACAGAGATCAGTGCAGCGGCACGGCGCCGCCGGCACGTAAAAGGGGGGTCCCGAATGGGATTTTTGGATGAACTGAAAAAAATGACCCGTCCGTACGATGACGACGACGAGTTTTTTGATGATGAGGATGAAGCGATCCCGGTCGCGGAAGAGCCCGCGCCGGCGCGTCCGGCTCAGGCCCGCCCGGCACAGGCGCGCCCGGCTGCGCCCCGCCGCCAGGCGTCCGCGCCGAAAAAGAGCACCTTCGTCCGCGACGATCCGGTGATGGAGCCGGAGCGGCCCGCACCGAGCTATGCGCCGCGGGGCGACAGCCGCGTGACCGACAAGGTCGTCAATCTCAGCAACGGCAAGCAGCTTCAGGTCGTGCTCGTCGCGCCGACGCAGTTTGAGGCCGCCAGAGAGATCGCCGATCACCTGCTCAGATACCACGCCGTGCTCATCAATCTGGAAAAGGCAGATCCGGCCGTCGCCCGCCGGCTGATCGACTTCCTTTCCGGCGTTGCTTACGCGCAGGAAGGCGATATCCGCCCTGCCGCAAGCAAGACGTATATCATCACGCCGCGCAACGTTGACCTCATGGGCGACCAGCCCGACGATATGGAGTCGGGCGAGTTCCACCTGTAAATCCGGGCATACTGTCTCTGACAGCGCCCCGCGTGTAGTACACCTTTAGAAAGAATGGAGGACTATCCAACATGACTCCTCAGGATATTCGGGAAAAAACGTTTGAAAAAGCAATGTTCGGCGGATACGACATGGCCGCCGTGCAGAACTATCAGGAAGAAGTGGCCACCGAGCTTGCCAACGCGCAGAAGGAAATCGCTGTGCTCAAGGGCAAGATGAAGGTGCTGGTCGATAAGATAGAAGAGTACCGCGCCAGCGAAGACGCCATGCGTCTGGCCATACTGTCGGCCCAGAAGGTCGGCAAGCAGATAGAGGACGATGCCAAAGCCAGCGCTGACAAGATACTCAGCGAGGCCAAGAACACGTCCGACCGAATACTTGGCGGCCTCCAGCACGAAACCGCCAACGAGGAAGCCAAACTCCTCACCGCCAAAACGTCCTGCGCAAAATTTCTGGAAGATGTGCGTAATCTGTGCATGAATCAGCTCGAGTACCTGGATAAGATCGCCGGGTCAAAAGCCGTGGCCGCGCAGCCTGCAGCCCAGCCTGCAAGCGTGAGCGCAGCCCCTGCCGAGCCGGTGTCCGCGCCGGTGGAGCAGCCCGCGCAGCCGGAAGCTCCGGCCGCCGCGCAGCCCGCGGAAGCCGCCGCCGTTGCCGCCGCCCCTGTGGAGGCGCAGCCGGTCGAGGCCGACGACACCGCGGCCGACAGTGCAGCAGACGACGCCACGCAGCTTTATCACTTCCTGCATAACAGCTGAGTGAATATGCAATCAACCAGGGCGGGACGGCCTGTGCCGTACCGCCCTGCGCAATTTTTGATGGAAATACAACTCTGAGAGGAGAAAAATAGAACCATGTCCAAGAACGATTTCAACGCCACGATCAATCTGCCGAAAACAGACTTCCCCATGCGCGCCGGCCTTGCCAAGCGGGAGCCCGAAATGCTCCAGCGCTGGTACGACATGGACCTGTACCACGAAATGCTCAAAAAGAACGACGGCAAGCCGCGCTTCAGCCTGCACGACGGCCCTCCGTTCTCCAACGGCGACATCCACATGGGCCACGCGCTCAACAAGGCGCTCAAGGACTTCATCGTCCGCTCCTACGCCATGCGCGGCTACTACACGCCCTACATCCCCGGCTGGGACAACCACGGCATGCCCATCGAGAGCGCCATCATCAAGGAGCAGAAGCTCAACCACAAGGCCATGAGCATCGCCGACTTCCGCAGTGCGTGCCATGACTATGCGCAGAAATACATCGACCGCCAGATGGCTGGCTTCAAGCGCATGGGCGTCATGGGCGACTGGGAGCACCCCTACAAGACCATGAACAAGGGCTTTGAGTCCGACGAGGTGCGCGTGTTCGGCAAGATGTACCGCAACGGCCACATCTACAAGGGCCTCAAGCCCGTGTACTGGTGCCCTCACGATGAGACCGCCCTCGCCGAGGCGGAGATCGAGTATCAGGACGATCCGTGCACGACCGTGTACGTGAAGTTCCCGATGCACGACGACCTCGGCAAGCTGCCGAACATCGACCACAGCAAGCTCTTTTTCGTCATCTGGACGACGACGATCTGGACCCTGCCCGGCAACCTCGCCATCGCGCTCAACCCGCGCGAGCTGTACAACCTCGTGCAGGCCCCGAACGGCGAAGTGTACGTCATGGCCGACGCCCTGACCGAGAAGGTCATGCACATCGGCGGCTTTGACAGCTATGAGGTGCTCGAGCAGCACCCGGGCGACTTCTTTGAGAACATGCTCGCCGACCATCCGTTCCTGCCCAAGACCTCGCGTCTGGTGCTGGCGGACTACGTCACGATGGATTCCGGCACCGGCTGCGTGCACACCGCGCCCGGCTTCGGCGCCGACGACTACCTGACCTGCAAGCGCTACGGCATGGACATGGTCGTGCCCGTGGACGATCAGGGCCGCCACACCGACTACGCCGGCAAGTATGCGGGCATGTCCACGGAGGAGTCCAACCCCGTCATCCTCGCGGACATGAAGGAGGCCGGTTCCCTGTTCGCCAGCGAGGACATCGTGCACAGCTACCCGCACTGCTGGCGCTGCAAGCAGCCGATCATCTTCCGCGCCACGCCGCAGTGGTTCTGCTCCGTCGACTCGTTCAAGGAAGAGGCCGTCGCCGCGTGCGAGAACGTGCGCTGGCTCCCGAGCTGGGGCAAGGAGCGCATGGCCGCCATGATCCGCGAGCGCGCCGACTGGTGCATCTCCCGCCAGCGCCGCTGGGGCCTGCCGATCCCGGTGTTCTACTGCGACGACTGCCACAAGCCCGTGTGCAACGAAGAAAGCATCGACGCCGTCGCAAAGCTCTTTGAAAAGGAAGGCAGCAACGCCTGGTTTGACCGCCCGGCTGCCGACATCCTGCCGGAAGGCTTCACCTGCCCGCACTGCGGCGGCAAGCACTTCACCCAGGAGACCGACACCCTCGACGGCTGGTTCGACTCCGGCTCCACCCACGTCGCCGCCATGCAGCGCGACCAGGGCTTCTGGCCGGCGGATATGTATATCGAGGGCGGCGACCAGTACCGCGGCTGGTTCCAGTCGTCTCTGCTCGTGGCCGTCGGCGCGCTCGGTAAGGGCGCCCCGTACCGCGAGTGCCTGACCCACGGCTGGACCGTGGACGGCGAGGGCAAGGCCATGCACAAATCCCTCGGCAACGGCATGGACCCGGCTGAGATCATCAACGAGTTCGGCGCCGACATGCTGCGCCTGTGGGCAGGCTCGGCCGACTACCACGCCGACATGCGCTGCTCCAAGGAGATCTTCAAGCAGCTGACGCAAAACTACCTCAAGTTCCGCAACACGGCGCGCTACTGCCTCGGCAACCTCGACGGGTTCGACGCCGAGCACCTCGTCGCGCCAGAGGACATGCTCCCGCTCGACCGCTGGGCCATCACGAAGCTCAACGATCTCATCCGCCGCGTGGCCAAGGCCTACGACAACTATGAATTCCACGTGGTCTCGCACGCGATCAACGACTTCTGCGTCGTGGAGCTCTCGAGCTTCTATCTCGACATCATCAAGGACCGCCTCTACTGCGAGGAGCGCAACGGACTCGAGCGCCGCAGCGCGCAGACGGCGCTGTTCCTCATCCTCGACAGCATGACGAAGATGTTCGCGCCGATCCTCGCCTTCACCTGCGACGAGATCTGGCTGGCCATGCCGCACCGCGCCGAGGACGACGCGCGCAACGTGCTGCTCAACGTCATGAATCAGCCGTTCGATGCCTACGCGCTCAGCGACGCCGAGCTTGCCAAGTGGGATCAGCTGATCCGCGTCCGCACGGACGTCAACGGCGTGCTCGAGGCCGCCCGCGCCGAAAAGCGCATCGGCAAGCCGCTCGAGGCTGCCGTGACGCTGCGTGCCGACGACGAGGCCGCCAAGGCCGCGCTCGACGACGTGCAGAGCATGAACCTGCCCGAGCTGCTCATCGTGTCGCAGTGCCTCGTCGGCGGCGACGTGCCGGAAGATGCCGTCACCGGCACCGGCACGAACTTCCCCGGCCTGCACATCTCCGTGCACAACGCGCCCGGCACCAAGTGCCCGCGCTGCTGGATGCACTCTGAGCAGGCCGACCCCGAGACCGGTCTGTGCCCGCGCTGCGCCGCCGTCGTCGCCGCGCAGAAGGCGGAGTAAATCCCCGATCCCAAAATCCTGATCCGAAAGCGAGGAACCGCTATGTGGTATGCCATCGTAGCCATCCTGATCCTCATCGCTGACCAAGGCCTGAAGTACTGGGTCACGCTCAACATCCCGCTCGACACCGGGCACGTCACGCTCATCCCCGGTGTGCTGGAGCTGACGAATATCCACAATAACGGTGCCGCGTTCAGCATCCTGCAGCACGCACCGCACTGGATCTTCGTCATCTTCACGGTCGTGTTCGCCGCCATCGCGGTGTTCTGCCTGCGGCGCAACGTCGTGCACGGCAAGGTCGGCCGCTGGTCGGTCGTGCTCGTGCTGGCCGGCGCAGTCGGCAACTGCATCGACCGCATCCTCAGCGGCTACGTGGTGGACATGTTCAACTTCCTGTTCGTGCGCTTCGCCGTGTTCAACCTGGCGGATATCTTCATCGTCGTGGCCGGCATCGCCCTGTGCCTGCACGTCATCTTCTACCGGGGTGACGGCAGCGAGAGCGAGCCCGCGCCGAAAAAGGCGCGCAAGCCCCGCGAGAAAGCCGCCGCGCCCGCCCGCGCGCACAAGCTGCACCTGCCCGCCAAAAAGCAGCCCATCGAGCCGCCCGCCGCGCCGAAAAAGCCCGCCGCACAACCGGAGACCCCGGCCCCGGCGAAGGACGATCCCTTCGCGGCGTGGGATCGCGCGCCCGTGCAGGCGCAGCCGGTGACTCCGGCAGCGCCGAAAGCACCGAAGCAGGCCCCGGCCGCTCCCGCTGCATCGGCACCGGTGCAGGCAGCGCCCAAGGCGGCCGCACCCGCCCCAAAACCGGCGGATGCGGCCCCGACGGACCCCCTGCTCGCCTATCTCAACAGCACGCCCACCGCACCGGCCGAGCCGGAAGCCCCGGCCGCGGACGCGGACGCCGCCCCGACGGACGGCGAGCGCTACTCGCTCGACGATATTTTAGCGGAGTTTTCGGATTTCTAATGGAACAGCGAACGATTCAAACACAGGAGAGCGCCGAGCGGATCGACGCTCTCCTCGCGCGCTCTCTGCCCGAGCTCACACGCAGCGCCGCCCAGCGGCTGCTCGCGCAGGGGGCCGTGACGAAAGACGGCGCGCCCGTGAAGAAAAACTATAAAACCGCCCCCGGTGACACGTTTGTCGTCACGCTGCCGGATGCAGCACCGTCGGAGCTCGTGGCGCAGGATCTGCCGCTGGACGTGGTGTATGAGGACGACGACCTCATCGTCGTCAACAAGCCGCGCGGCATGGTCGTGCACCCCGCGCCCGGGCACGAGGACGGCACGCTCGTCAACGCCCTGCTCGCCCACTGCGGCGACAGTCTCTCCGGCGTCGGCGGGGAGCGGCGGCCCGGCATCGTGCACCGCATCGACAAGGACACGTCCGGCCTGCTCGTCGCGGCGAAAAACGACTTTGCGCACCTCGCGCTCTCGGCGCAGCTGGCCGATCACACCATGGCCCGCACGTATGAGGCCGTCGTCTGCGGCAATCTGCGCGAGGACGCCGGCACGGTCGATGCGCCCATCGGCCGCCACCCGACGGACCGCAAGCGCATGGCCGTGACGAGCAAAAACGCCCGCCGCGCCGTCACGCACTGGTCGGTCATCGCGCGCTACAACGGCTACACCCACATTCGCTGCGAGCTTGAGACCGGCCGCACACACCAGATCCGTGTGCACATGGCGCACATCGGCCACCCCCTGCTCGGCGACCTGGTCTACGGCCATAAGCGGCCGGAAAAGGGCCTGAGCGGGCAGTGCCTGCACGCGCGGGTGCTGCGATTCATCCACCCGCGCACGGGCGCGCTCGTGACGTTCACGTGCCCGCTGCCGGATTATTTTCAGGACGTGCTGGCGCGCCTCGGCCCGCCGGTCGGCTGATCAGAAAGGAGCATTCCCATGCGCAGATCCGATCGAGAGATCACCGATTTTCAGGAACTCATCACCGTCATGCGCGGGTGCGACGTCTGCCGCCTCGCCCTGCATGACGAGCCATATCCCTACATCCTGCCGCTGAACTTTGGCCTGGAGGTCGACGGCGAGACCGTCCGCCTGTACTTCCACGGCGCGAATACCGGCACGAAGTACGACCTCATCGCCAAAAATCCGAACGTCTCGTTCGAGATGGACCGCGGCCACGAGCTCATCCTCGACGACGAGCACGGCAACTGCACCATGACGTATGAGAGCGTCATCGGTCAGGGACGCATCGCGGTCGTGCCGGACGCGGACAAGGAGCGCGCGCTGCGCGTGCTCATGGCGCAGTACCGCGCGCCGGACTTTCCGTATTCGAAAGCTGTCATCCCCGCGACGACCGTCCTGTGCCTGACCGTCGAGCACATGACCGGCAAGCGCCGCGCAAAAAAGCACGGGTGACTGCTGCATACCCAGACATGGAACCAGCCGCCGTAGGCAAGGCCTGCGGCGGCTGGTTTTTGTCATACTGCCGAAAATCAGCGGATGAAATTGGTGAACTTGCGCGCTTCCGTCTCCGGACGCGGCACCCTGGCGGCATCACCGGCGGCAATGCACTGCAGCAGCCAGAGCAGATTGCGCGCGAGCTGGCGCATGGTCTGCAGGCCCTCTTCGTCCTGTGCGACGTCCTCCGGGCGCGCACCGTGCACCATCGGCCAGTACTGCGAGGACACGACCGGCATGTTCGAGATCATCGGGTACTTGATGAGTTGATCGAGCGCGGCCGTCGTGCCCGCGCGGCGCGCCGAGACGACGCAGGCGCAGGGTTTGTTCGCCCAGCCGTCGCTGGCGTAAAAGAGCCGGTCGCAAAATGCCGACATCGCGCCGGAAATCCCGGCATAGTGCACCGGGGACGCGAGCACGAGCGCATCCGCGGTCTCCATCGCGTCGATGGCGTCGTTCACCAGGCCGCCGCGCACGCAGTGCCCGGTCGCGTTGCATCCGCCACAGGCGGTGCAGCCGCCGATCTGTTCGGCACCAACCGTCAGGATCTGCGTTTCAACCTCCGCCGCCTGAAGCACCTGCTCCATCTCGTGCAGGGCGGTATATGTGCAGCCGTGCGGGTGCGGGCTGCCGTTGATCATGAGAATTTTCATCGTATCACCTCAAGCGCAGGATAGCACAAATCGCCGCGCCGCGCAAGGCGCGCGCCGCCGGATGCAAACCCGCATCCGGCAAAAAGCGCACCCGGATCATGGTAGCCCGGAAGTGCACTTTTCGCACGCTGATGTTCGTTTTTTCTCCCTTGGCGCGCGAGATCCGGCCGGGATAAAACCCGACCGGATCGTGATTTTGCCTGCCGGCGGCTCGCAGCACCGCCGGCAGGCTATTTTTGCGTTTTGCTCTGCCCCGAGAGGAAATTCGAAAAATGTCAAACAGAAAAAGGTGAAATGGGTGAACACGCAGCGAGAGAGACTGCGCGGAGAGAAAAGGATCCGGGGCAAAGCAAAAGGAACACACTCAGAGCCTGCGGACAAGCGTCTCGAAATCCGTGCCCTCCGGCGCGAGCCCGAACTGCACGGCATAGCCGGCCAGCTCCTTGCCCAGCGCCTCGCTGACGTCATAGCCGTCGCGCATATACTGCTGGTAGCGCTTATACTCCAGCTCGCCGGGCATGAGGATCTCCTGCACGCCTCCGGCCTTGCGGCTGCCCTTGATGGAGCGGATATAGGCATCGACATTGGCCTTGAAGGTATCGACCGGCATGAACTTTTCCACATCGACGAGAATCATGGCAAAGCCGGTGTTTTCGTGCTCGCCCTTATTCGGCACGCCGATACCGGCGCCGTAATTTGCCCCGGCCAGCAGCGCGGCGAATGCCTCGATCATGACGGCCAGCCCGTAGCCCTTCGGGCCCGCGATGGGCACGACCGTTTTCGCCTTGGCGGCGTCCGTCGTCGGCGCGCCGTTTTCATCCAGCGCCCAGCCGGCGGGGATGGGCTTGCCCTCGCGTGCCGCCGCCTGGATCTTGCCCATGGCGGTGACGGTCGTGGAGATGTCGAGGATCAGCGGGCGCTCCTCCCCGGCGGGCACGGCCACAATGATCGGGTTCGTGCCGAGCAGGCTGTCGGCCCCGCCGAACGGCGCCACGCACTTGACCGTGTTGCAGCAAAACAGCGCCATGAGGTTGTCCTTCGCGGCCATCTCGGCATAGAAACTGCCGCAGCCGATGTTGGAGGCCTTGCGGCCGGTGGCGATGACGATGCCGTGCTCTTTGGCGCGCGGCGCCATCTGGCGGTAGACGTGCGTCAGGGACACGACGCCGCAGCCGTTGTCGCAGTCATAGGCGACGGTCGCGCCGGTGTCGTTCGTGATGGTCAGCGCCGCATCGGGCTTCATGGCCCCGTTGGCGAAGCGCTTGAGATAGTTGGCAAAGCGGGACAGGCCGTGGGAATAGATGCCGGTAAAATCAGAGTGGGCGACGGAGGAACCGAGGATCTCCGCGTCCTCCGCGGGCATACCCTGTGCGGCCAGCAGCGCCTTGCACAGCTGCATTTCCTGTGCGAATGTGATCTTCATGTTCAGCTTTCCAGTGCGTGGTAGCCGGCTTCGAAGGCAGCCACATTCTTGGCCTCGAATTTGCTCTTGCCCTTCTTGCGGAACATATCGTTCATGCCCTCAATGCCCTCATCGTGCGTGAAGTCGCCGAGGATGCGGGTGATGGCGCCGATCATGACGATGTTCGCGCCCTTGGCATTCTGGACACTGTCAGCCAGATGGTTGCAGTGCACGCTGATGACCTGAATGTCGTCGCGGACGTTCGTGTCCTCGGTCATCATGTCGGCGTTGACAAGAATGGTGCCGCCGGGCTTGACCATGCCGACGAATTTCTTGAACGACGGCGTGTTCATGGCCAGGACCAGATCCGGCTTCTGCTGGCCGGGGTTCGTGATCTTCTCCGGGCCGTACTTGACGGTGCAGTTGGCCGTGCCGCCGCGCTGGGCCGCGCCGTAGGCCGGCATCCAAGTGGCGTGAAAGCCTTTATACAGTGCGATCTGAGACACGATCAGACCTGCAGTCAGGACGCCCTGCCCGCCGAAACCTGCAAAAACAATTTCTCTCATGCTCATTCTCCTCTCTTCTTGATCTCGCCGAGCGAATAGTAGGGGATCACTTCATCCACAAGGCGCTTTTTCGCGTCGATGGGGCTGAGGTTCCAGTTCGTCGGGCAGGAGCACATGACCTCGACCATGGAGTAGCCCTCGCCGTTGAGCTGGGCCTCGATGGCGTTTTTAATATAGCCCTTGAGGCGGTTGATCTCGGCCGGCGTCGTCACGGCGCCGCGCGCGATATAGGCAGGCGTGAAGCTGTAGGCGATCAGCTCCGGCACCTTGATCGGGATGCCGGTCGCTGCACAGTCGCGGCCCTTGGGAGAGGTGGCCGTCTTCTGGCCGGGCATGGTGGTCCAGGCCATCTGGCCGCCGGTCATGCCGAAGTTGCCGTTGTTGATGATAAACACGCAGATATTCTCGTTGCGGTAGGCGGCGTTGAGCGTCTCGGCCAGACCGATGTTGTATGCATCGCCGTCGCCCTGATAGGAGAAGACAAACTTGTCCGGTTCCGCTCTGCGGATGCCGGTCGCGACCGCGGCCGCCCTGCCGTGCGGGGACTGCACGAGGTCAACATTGATGCCGCTCTTGAGATGGCAGCTGCAGCCGACACCGATAGCCGCAATGGTCTTCTTGTCCAGGCCGTACTCCTCCAGGCATTCGCAGATCAGCCGCAGCAGCACACCGTGGCCGCAGCCGCCGCAGAACATGGCGTAATTCATAAGTTCAGGTGCTTTGAGTTCCTTTGCCATATCAGTAGACCTCCTTGATCTCGCCGGCTTTGATGCGCGCGTAATCCGCTTTGACGCGGTCGTCCTTCGGGATGTCGCAGACGTAGGGCAGCACGTACACAGGCACGGCGCCCATGCCGTATTTCTTCGCGTACAGGGCGACGTCATCGACCATCTGGCCCTCGCCGTTGGTCTCCACGGAAATGAAGCCCTTGAGGTTCGGGTTCTTTTCCGCAAGCGCCGCAAACGCCTTCTCCGGGTACGGCCAGGCCGTGATTGGGCGGATATAGCCGACCTTTTCCCCGGCAGCGCGCAGCTCTTCGACCACGCCAGAGACGGCGCGGCCGGGCAGACCGTAGGCGACAAACACATACTCGGCGTTCTCGGTATACCTGGCTTCCCAGCGCTGCTCGTTTTCCCGCATGGCGCGAACCTTGGCCATGTACGTGTCGGACTCCTTCTGCAGGTCGCGGCCGAGGAAGTCGCCGCGCTTGACCTTATAGGTGCCGTCGAGGCCCCAGTCGCACTTTTTCAGCTCGCGGAACTCCGGATATTCGCACGGCTCCATCATCTGGCCCAGACCGCTCTCGGACATGATCTCAACGATGCAGCGGTACTTCTCGGCAATGTCAAACGCCTCATACATCAGGTCCACGGACTCCTGCACCGTGCTCGGGCAGAGGATGATGTTGCGGTAATCGCCGTTGCCGCCGCCGCGGGTCTCTCTGTGGTAATCAGTCTGCGAGCCGTTGAGCGCGCCGAGACCGTTGCCCCAGCGGACAACGTTGAGGATGACGGCGGGGAAGTTCATCTGGTTCATGTAGGAGATGCCCTCCTGCTTGAGGGAGATGCCCGGGCCGGAGGAGGCCGTCAGCACGCGGTGGCCGCAGGCGGACGCGCCCATGATGATGTTGATGCCGGCCAGCTCACTCTCAGCCTGCACAAACGTGCGGCCCAGCTCCGGCATGCGGCCGGAGAGATACTCCATTGCTTCCGTGGACGGCGTGATGGGATAGCCCGCGTAGACTTCCACGCCCGCCCGAACGGCGGCTTCCGCAACGGCAATGTTGCCCTTTACCATATCGCCCATTATTCGTTGCCTCCTTCTTTGATCGTAAAGACTGCATCGGGACACACGATGTAGCAGATCCCACAGCCGACGCACTTGCTCTGATCGATGGCAATGTGTTTATAGCCGCGGGTGTTGATGTCGTCCGTCATGGTGATGGCTGTCTGGCTGCAGTTGTCCATGCAGATGCCGCAGGCTTTGCAGTTTTCGGGATTGATATATGCTTTTCTCATGATCTTTCCTCCGTTTGCGCATCGCCGCAGGCCAGGATCGCCCAGGCGATGGAAGTGACTTTTCCTTCAATGGATGCCGCGCGCGACGACATCACGACCGGCGCTGCCGCGCCGACGACGATGCCGGCCGTCTGGCAGTGGCCGAAATAGCCGATCGACTTGCCGAGGCAGTTGCCGGTCTCGATGTTCGGCACGAGGAACAGGTCGACGTCCCCGCTCACGCGGCTGGCGATGCCCTTCTCGGCGGCCGCCTCCGGGCGCATGGCCACGTCGAACGCGATGGGGCCCTCATAAATGCCCGCCGGCAGTTCGCCGGCCGCGGCCATCTCGCACAGGGCCTTGGCATCCATGGTCGCCGGCATCTTGGGGCTGGGCTTTTCGTTCGCCGCGAGGATCGCGATCTTCGGCTCGGCGATGCCCATGTGATGCAGCACCGGCACGGCGTTGTGCAGGATCTCGACCTTGTCGGCCAGCGTGGGCGCGATGGTCATGCCGCCGTCGGTGATGAAAAACAGCTTCGGTTCCGTCGGCACATCGTAGCAGGTGAGCACGTTGAGCTGGCGCCCCGTGCGCAGGCCGACTTCCTTGTTGAGCACCGCGCGCAGAAAATCGCTGGTGTTCATCTTGCCCTTGACGAGGATGTCCGCCTTGCCGGAGCTGACGAGCTCCACGGCGCGCAGGCCGAGCCGGTCGGGATCCTTTTCGTCCACGATCGTGACGGCTTCCGGCCGCAGGCCCTGCTCGGCGAGCAGCACATCGAGCGCATCTTCGTCGCCGACGAGGATCACATCGCACAGACCCATATCCGTGACGGCCTTGGCGACGTGAACCATCTTTTCGTCCGCCGCCGCGGCAATGGCGATCACCCGCTTGGGGCTGCGCTGCTGTGCCGCCGCGACGATGTCCTGAAATTTCTGATACATGTGGTTTACTCCTTTGCGCTTTGGTATCTGTGCACGGGCTCTTTACCGCCGAGCACGCGGAGCACGCCCTCAGCCAGCGCCTCCATTTCCTTGGCGCCCGGCACGACCGTGACCGGCGCCAGGAAAGCAACGCGGTCGCGGACAAGATCCGTGAGCATGCGCGAATAGGCGCAGCCGCCGGTGAGAATAATGCTGTCGACCTGCCCGCTGACAACGGTAGCCAGCGCACCGATCTCCTTGGCGATCTGGTAGGCCATGGCCTCGAGCACCGCGCGCGCATAGGTATCGCCCTCGGCGATGCGCTGCTCGACCTCGATGAGGCTGCTGGTGCCCAGGTGCGACACGAGACCGCCCTCACCCTTGATGTGGCGCATCATTTCCGGCTTCGTATAGCGGCCGGAGTAGCACAGGTCCACGTAGGACTTGCCGTTGAGCTTGCCGGCGCGCTCGGGCGACATGGGGCCTTCGTCATCGCTGCACAGGTCGATGATGCGGCCGCTGCGGTGCAGGTTGATGCTGATGCCGCCGCCGAGATGGGCAACGATGAACACCATGTCCTCATACCGGCGGCCGAGGGACGCGGCCACATCGCGCGCCGTGGCGCGGGTATTGAGCACATGGGAAAACGGGCGGCGCTTGACCTCCTTGAGGCCGGTCATGCGCGCGATGTCCTCCACTTCGTTGACGCACACGGCGTCATAGATATACGCATCGCAGCCGCTGGTCTCGGCAAACACCGCGGCCAGGATGGCCGAAAGATTGGACGCATGGCTCGTCACCGGCGCGCGGCAGGCAGCCAGCAGCGCCTCATCCACGAGGTACGCCCCGCCCTGCACCATACCGAACGTGCCGCCGCGGGCAGCGATGGCATCAAATCCGGCCGGGTCTTGTCCGGCAGCCTGCAGCGCAGCGAGGATCGCCTGCTGCCGCAGCGGGAGCTGGGCATTGAGATCCGCGCACTGGCGCAGCGCCTCGACCGGGTGGACGATGTTCTGCTCCATGCACTTGGTCTGGTCTTCAAACACAGCAATCTTTGTGGACGTTGAGCCGGTATTGATCACAAGAATTCGCTTCAACAAATCACTCCTCGTGCGCGGCGGTCTGCTGCTGGCCGCAGCGCCGCGCCGTCGGCAGCCGGATGGGCAGTCCGGCCGCTGTTGTTTCCAAATTAGCGCATACGGCCCGCCCGTGTCGAAAAAAAAGCCAAAAGAAAAGCTTTGCACAAAAATTCGTGCAAAGCTTTTTTTCGTGTTTGGTTTTTCGGGTCCCGTTACAGGCCCATCGCCCGCGGGACGGTCAGGCTCAGATGCCGCTCCATACGGCGCTCGGCCAGCTCCTCATCCCGGGCAACGATCGCCTCAAAGATCTTCTTGTGCCGCTCGGTCATGTTCAGGCAGGCGCTGACGCTCAGCGCCGAGTAGCGGAAGAAATGGATCTTCGGGTCAATGCTGTCGTAGGTGCTGACCAGGTATTTGTTGTGCGACGCGGCAATGATCATCCGGTGAAACGCATGATCCAGCTGCCCCATTTCATAAAACAGCCGGTCGGCCAGCGCCGGATCGAGGATGTCAAAATCACCGTTCCACGCCTTGCCGAGGCCGCTTGCGAGCACGCGCTGCGTCTCACCGAGATTCTGCTCAAGCTGCCGCCGCTCGGAGCCGAGCATCTGCGAGCAGGCCAGCCGCGTCGCCAGTTTTTCGATGGCGATACGCACATCCAGCAGCATCATGTAATCGCCCGGCGTCATTTCATACACCGTGTAGCCCTGGGCGCCCTTTTCCAGAAAGCCCTCGGTCTCCAGCCGGAAAAACGCCTCCCGCACCGGCGTACGGCTGACGTTCATATCGATGGCGATCTGCTCCTGGTTGAGCTTTTTCCCCGGCTGCAGCTTGTGGTTGACGATCTGGTCGCGCAGAATGGTATACACCAGATCCGTGTTCGAAAGGAACGGATTCGCCTCGTGCAGCCGCACAATGTCCGCATCAAATTTTCCTTCTGCCATCATGGCCACCTCTTTTCTCTCCTGCGTTCGATTATAATGACCAAAAATCAACCTGTCAACGCAAATCGCATTGTTAAAAATGCTACAATTCCGTACGTGAGCCGAAAAACCGAGACCCAGATTTGCTTTCCGTTCGTAATCTGATAAAATGTACGTATTTGAGAACGTCCCCTGCCGTTTCGGTTCCGTTTTGACACAGTTTCACACTGTTTTATACAATGAAGCTGTTTTCAAGGACTTCCCGGTGGCTCTGTTGGGCAGCAGAGCCGGGGAGAGTGGAGTAAACACATGTTTTGGGAGGTGCGCAGCTGGCTGCGGCGCCGCGAAACAGGAAAATGAAATAGGTAGGAGAGTTCATATGCAAAAAACGAAAAACATTTCCGCGGGCAAATGGGTCGCGCTGGTGATCGCGCTGCTGTTCATGTTTGCCACGAAATTCATCCCGTCGCCGGCCGACCTGTCTCAGGCCGGTTTTCAGGTCCTCGGCATTCTGATCGGCGCGATCATTCTATTCCTGACCTGGGGCACCGGTTTCCCCAGCATGATGATTGTCTTCGCGCTGATGACCGTTGACGGCCTGAGTGCTGCCAAAGTCACGCAGGCAACGTTCGGCAACAACACAGTCGTATTCCTGGTCTTCTGCATGATGCTCGCCGCGTGCCTAACAAAAAGCGGCGCCGCCCGTAGAATTGCGATCTGGTTTTTGACCAACAAGCTCGCGCGCAAGAGCCCCTGGTGGACCGTCATCATGTTCTTTGCCGCAAACTACGTGCTCAACTTCGTGCTGTCCACTGCGGCAACCATTTTTGTCATGCTGCCCATCGCTGTTGAGATCCTCGAGAGCGTCGGCATTCAGAAGGAAGACAAGACGCCCATCGCCGTGGCACTCATGCTCGGCACGCTGGTCACCGGCCTGATCTCCAACAGCGCCAACCCCATCTCCCATGCAACCACACTCCAGGGCTTTTCCTTCTATGAATCTTTCACCGGCGAGGCCATGGACTTCTTCACATACTGTGCCATCGCCTTCCCCATCTCCATCGTGTGTGTTGTGCTCTTCGTCCTGATGGTGAAATTCGTATGGCGTCCTGATGTCAGCGCGCTGAAGAATGTCAACTACGACGCCATGACCAGCTCCATGGGCACAATGACGAAAAAGGAAAAGTGGTCCGTATTCTTCTATATCGTCTGCGTGCTTCTATGGATGATGCCCGGCCTGAGCAAATACATCTGGCCCGGTGCCGCAGCCTTCTTCGGCAAGATCAATAACTGCCTGCCGCCGCTCGCAGCACTGTTTCTCATGAACTTCATCAAGATCGACGGCGAAAAAATCCTGGACTGGGGCGAGGCCGTCAAGTCGGTCAACTGGCCCTCGTTCATGTTTATCGCCTCTATCATGGGCCTTGGCTCTTTCATGGGCAATGCCGACATCGGCATTCCCGCATGGATGTCTTCCGTGCTCTCTCCGATATTCTCCAACGTCAGCCCGTTCGTCTTCCTTGCCGTCATGGTGCTGCTGGCAGACCTGATGACAAACTTTACGTCCAACACCGTTACAGCCTCTGTCATGCTCGCAGTGGCGCTGCCGCTCGCAATGGGCATCTATGGCGGACGCATCAGCGTTTTCGTCGTTGCAGCGCTCGTTACCAGCGCGGCGAACAACGGCTGGACTGCGCCTCCCGCGTCCCCGACCGCTGCAGTCGTCTACGGCTCCGAGTGGGTCGACACGAAGTCCATGATGAAGTGGGGCCTGCTCACCGCGCTGATCCACGTGATCGTTACCATGTCGTTCGGCTACCTGCTCGGCACGGCCATCTGCGGCTGACACACACCGGCCCGGTCTATTGAATAAGGAGATAATGAACTATGAAAATTGGAATTCTCGGCTGCGGCGCTACCGGCAGCGTATTCGCTTCCTATCTCAAGATGGGCGGCGCAGATGATATTTGGCTGATTGATCTCAACAAGGCGCACATGGACGCCGTGCGCGATCACGGCATGACCATGACCGACCACAATGGCGTGCACCATCTGACCGGCTTCCACACCGCGTACAGTGCACAGGAAGTCGGCCCGTGTGACATCTTCATCATCCTCGTCAAGTCCACTGCGACCATCGCCGCCATGACGAGCGCGGCGTGCTGCATCACGGACAAGACGGCGGTCATCTCCCTGCAGAACGGTCTCGGCAACGATCTCGATCTGGCGAAGTTCGTGTCGGAGGCGCAGATCGGCTGCGGCTGCGGCCGTATCGGCACGGTGCTCACCGCGCCCGGCCAGTGCGATTCGCGCCCCGCGCAGGGGATCGTGAATATGTATCTCGGCCCGGTATACGGCGGAAGCATCGCGGCGGAAGGCTGCAAGTACATCGTGGACTGCTTTGCCAAGGGCGGACTGAACCCCGAATATCTCGACGATGTGCGCCCGGCGCTGTGGAAAAAGGCCGCCTCCAACAGCGGTTTCAACACTGTGTGCGGCGTGCTGGGTCTGACGATGAAGCAGGTATACGAAGATGAAAACGCCCTCGCCATGGTCAAGCAGATCCTGAAAGAGGCAAGCGACTGCGCAAAAGCGCTGGGCATTGCCGACGATCTGTATACCGGACTTGTCAGCGACATTCCCAAAACCGTCGCGAGCTACGGCGACTACTATCCCTCCCTCGCGCAGGATATGCTAATCTATAAGCGCCAGACGGAAGTCAACACGCTCTCGGGCGCGATCTCCCGCTTTGGTAAGATCGCCGGCGTGGCAACGCCGACCTGCGATGTGCTTTCGCAGGCCGTGCGCGCCGTGCAGGCAAACTACGACAAACGCTACAAAGATCAGGGCTGAGCTTGGCGCAAGCGTCGAGAGCCTCCTAAATTTCTGAGTGAAAAATGAAAAACAAAACATCTCCTATTAAATGGGTCATGCTCGTGCTCTCCCTGCTGATCGTTCTCGCCGTAAAGTTGCTGACACCACCGGCCGGACTGTCGGATGCCGGATTTCAGATCCTTGGCATTCTGACCGTGGCAATTCTCCTGTTTCTGAGCTGGGGCGTGGATTGGACAAGCATGTTCATCTTCGCCCTGCTCACGACAGTGCCCGGGCTCGGTGCGGCGAAGGTCACGCAGGCGACCTTCGGCAACAACACCGCGGTGTTTCTGCTGTTTTGCTTCATGCTGGCAGCTGCCCTGATCAAAAGCGGTGTCGCACGACGCATTGCAATTTGGTTTTTAACAAACAAGCTGGCAAGAAAAAGTCCATGGTGGACCATTGCCATGTATTTCGCATCGGTTTACATTCTCGACCTCGTGCTCTCGTCGGCGACGTGTATCATGATCTTTCTGCCGATCCTGCTGAGCATTTTTGAGAGCATCGGACTCGATCGCCGTCGTGATCTCAGCCTGTCATCCATGTTGCTTCTGGGCACGGTGAGCATCGCCCTGCTTTCGAACGGCACCAATCCGATCTCCCACGCCGTTACCATCCAGGGCTTTTCCCTGTACGAGTCCTATGTCGGTGAGTCGATGGACTTCTTTACCTTCAGTACCGTCACAACACCCGTATCGCTTCTCTCGGCCGCGGTCATTTTCCTGCTGATGCGCTTTGTCTGGAAACCGGATGTATCCGCCTTTACCAGCATCGACTACGACCGGCTGGCAGCCTCCTGCGGCGCGTTTCGTAAGAAAGAGCGTTGGTCGCTGATTATTTATCTGCTGTGTGTGCTGCTGTGGCTGCTGCCGGGCCTGAGCAAGTATTTTTGGCCCACAGCATACCCGGCACTCAGCAAGATCAACAACTGCTATCCGCCGCTTCTGGCGCTGTTTGTCATGAATTTTGTCCGGGTGGACGGCGAGAAGATCCTCGACTGGGGCGATGCCGTCAAAGCCGTAAACTGGCCGACCTACCTGTTCATCGCCACGATCATGGGGTTGGGCTCGTTCATGGGCAATGCGGATATCGGACTTTCGGAATGGTTGTCCAATGTCATGGCGCCGACATTCTCCCATATGCCGCCGTTGGTATTTGCGATCATCATGGTGTTTGCCGTGGATCTGCTGACGAACTTCTGTTCCAACTCCGTTGCCCTCTCGGTGGTATTTGCCGTAGCGCTGCCGCTGTGCATGAATCTGTACAGCGGGCAGCTGAGCCCGATGATGATTGCGATCCTCATTACCTCTTCGGCGATGAACGGGTGGGCAACCCCGCCAGCCACACCGACTGCAGCGGTCGCATACTCTTCCGGATGGACAGACAACCGGCAGGTATGCAAGTGGGGGCTGGTATTCATGCTTGTTCAGGTCGTGCTGTGCGTCGTGGTCGGTATTCCGGCTGCAAACCTGCTGTGCGGCTGACCAGGCGCATGACCCCTATCCAACGCGAAATTTTCATACCATAGCAATATCCGCCGGACGGCCCTCATGGCCGTCCGGCGGATATGTTTTTATAAATCATCAGACCGTGAGCGAGCTGCCGGAACCACCTCTGCCGTTTTTTCAGTCAGGGCGATGGTCCCCAAACAAAATTACAGAAAGGCAAACGATACGCCGCCCATAATGGCCCCCCTTGCCCCGCGCTTCACCGAGGTCGCACGCCGCATCCGGCAGCCGATAAGCCCGCAGCAGACGATCCTTGCAAACGGGGGCCGCGCGCCGCAAGTCCAGAGCGTATCGAAAATGAATTTCAGCAAACGCTCTCCTCCTGAGCATTGCTCAATTCTCCAAAAACAGCTCTGTCAGCAGCTTCGCCGCCGTCTCATACACATGCGCTTCGGCCGGCGTGACCCATTGGTGCAGCGCCGGAAACAGCAGCACGCCCTGCTCGCGCGCAACGGCCGCCTGCACGATCGGTACCACCCGCTGCAGCAAACGCTCCGGCTGTGTACTTACCCAGCTGCGCAGCTCCCCATTGTCGCGCGCGGCGAGCACAAGATTCAAACGAAACTGCGTATAAGAATCGGAGATCGATATCTCCTGCCCGATGTGGTACATCTGATGGATCGTCTGATTGGCACGGTGTCTGATGGCCTTCATCCGCTGTGCATCAAAGTCATCACACTCCAGCGCCAGTACACGCGCGTGCAGCCGCCCATCCGTCGCAAACAGCACCTGCGCATCCGCACCGACCCGCTCGGCACCGCATGCCGCAAGGCGCGCTGTAGGATCATCGACCAGAATTGGGGCCGAATAGAGCGCCGGTGCGTCCGGCGGTACGCGCCGTACTCGATAGCATGCCAAAACCATCGCTGCACAACCAGCCAGAAGCGCTGTCCCAAGCAGAGGATACCGGCGAAATGCGATCAGCGCCAGCGGCAGCAGGCAAAGTGTCAGCACAAACGCAGTGACAGAAAGAGCCGCACGCCGCCTTTGCCGCCTGAGCTGCTGATAAAACACTTCCGGCACACCGCACCCCTCCCATCACGAGACAAAACGGATTATCACTGCAGCAATTGTACTGCAAAGTCCCGGAGCTGTCGAGATAAAAAACACGACGAAATAGCAAAAGACCGCAGTCAAATGACTGCGGTCTTTTGTGTTGGCATTGACCTATCTTCCCGGTCCGTCTCCAGACAAGTATTGTCGGCACTGGTGAGCTTAACTTCCGTGTTCGGAATGGGAACGGGTGGACCCTCACCGTTAAAAACACCAACTATGGTAAATGACTCACGTCAAATACTACTATAAAATTGACCTCGTGTCAAGAGGAAATTCCCCGTTGGATGTGTACCACACATCCAACGGAGTGGTACACCATCAGGGACTCGAACCCTGGACACCCTGATTAAGAGTCAGGTGCTCTACCAGCTGAGCTAATGGTGCATATCACTCAGATGTCTTTCGCTTACACCTTCAAAACCGAACAAAGAAGAGGATGGAAGGAAGGCCATTGCCTGCATAAATCGTAGGTCAAGCCCTCGGGCTATTAGTACCGGTCAGCTGCATACATTACTGCACTTCCACCTCCGGCCTATCAACCAGATCGTCTTTCTGGGCCCTTACTCCATAAAGGATGAGAGATCTCATCTTAGGGAGAGTTTCACGCTTAGATGCTTTCAGCGTTTATCTCGTCCGTACATAGCTACCCAGCTATGCCCTTGGCAGGACAACTGGTGCACCAGAGGTACGTCCATCCCGGTCCTCTCGTACTAAGGACAGCTCCCTTCAAATCTCTTACGCCCG
>ERZ827488.1349-NODE-1349-length-29995-cov-4.490180_pt1 | contig 29995 bp, 33 predicted proteins | sample MGYA00519771_ERZ827488 | MGnify/ENA primary metagenome ERZ827488 (study PRJEB31778, sample SAMEA3449323) | human gut metagenome | biome: human gut; feature: human-associated habitat; material: faeces | place: United Kingdom | collected 2010/2012 ... | reverse complement strand
TCGATGGGCGTGGTGTATCCCGCGCGCTCCGCGCTCGAGGCGCAGACCTGCACGCGCGTCATGTTGCCGAAGGCGTCGTAGCCCAGCAGGTAGTGCTGCCAGAAGGGGTTGACGTTGTTTCCGCTGGCATCCGCCGCCTGCGGGAACGCCTTGCGGATGAGGTCGGTCAACTGCGCGCGGGTGTAGACATAGTCGATCGAGGCCGTACCGCCAATGTACGTAAAGGCAGTGCGGTCGCTGCCTGCATAGTACCGGTAGCCCTGCTGCGTACCGTTGGCCGCCGTCGTCGAGAACAGCTGCGCGGTACTGGGTTCATACCCGTACTCCGTCGTGACGCCGTTGGCATCCTCGGATGCCGCGCGGAAGCGGCCGGTGTTGTCAATAGAGAAATAAAATGCGGGCGGTGCTGATGCACTGCCCGCTGTAAAAATTAAGCACGATAGCTATTCTTCATTCTTTTTAGCTCGCAAATAACATCATCCATATTGTGCTTAATCAAATTTAAACACAGTTCTCCTGCGTGCTCATCAAAATCAATTATAATAGTAAAACTTGAAATACCGTTATCAATAAGCAATTCCGGCTTAATATCTCTTGCATTTCTGAGACAATCTTCTGTTTTTGCCCCGCCGCACAGGTTGAAAACAAATATTGTGTCAACACCGCTAGTCATTACGCCCTCTAGTATTGTTTTTACCTGATTAGCTCTGACAGGAATTAACCATCTACTATATTTCTTAGTATTAGCTACATAATACTTTGACTTATATTTTTGGCAAAGCTCGAGCGCCGTAGTATCTTGAAGTTCAGTATCAAACAGCAGAACAACAGGCGTTAAAGGCGTTGACAGAAGCTTTATAAGTAACATAATATTCTCCGAAGTGCATTCAAAGTTTCGCAGGAAAATATCCGCTATATTTCTGCTTATATGTATATACTTTTCAATCTTCATCTCCATCTTCTTAGCCACCCATAAATACCTGCGCCTATGCTTCCAATCGGAAAGTGTGGTTTCATTCGGGGTATATGCATATGCAAAAGCGTGTTAGAGCCAACATCTACGCGGAAGGATTTACCTAACTTAAAAAGTGTGCCTCCATTATTCTTGTGAAATGGTGCATCCGGTGATAGTATTTTCATATTACCAAGTTTAATTCCTCCATTCCGACCGGTAGCGACTCCTAAATTCGCGGCAATTTTAAAGCCAGCACTTGCAACTTGTGAAGCGCCTGCCATAATTCCTCCAGCCATGAACCCATCCGCAAAACCATTAGCTGCCGAATTCAATGAATCATTTACAACTGTGGATAAATCGTTCCCTGCTGATGCTGATCTAACCGCAGTAGAAGTTGCACTCATTCCCGCAGAAATTGCACCGGCTACACAAGCAGCTTTAATTCCCGCAACCAGCGCAGGGAGCGCGGCACCGCCAGTTGCTGCCGTAACGCCTACTCCTATTGCAATAGCCAAAGTTCCAATTGCCATTTTCACCGCCAATGACTGCCAATCATTCCCCGTTTCATCCGTTCGCATGATCGGATTGTTCTCGCAATACGCGAACATATTGGCGCTGAGGAAACCGTTGGCGTCGGTGGTGGCGAAGGTGTCGGCGTTGATGAACCGGCAGTTGGCAAAGTCGTAGTACCGGCTCTGGAGGTAGTAGAGGCGCGTTTCGCGATCGTAGTAATAGCCACGGTAACGAAGGGGGTTGATGTGCCCGATGAAGGTGGCATCCGTGGTCTTTTTGCCGTCAGCACCATGCACGGAATAGTTGCCCCACGCGCCGTAGGCGCTGCGGCGCAGCGTGATACAGCAGGCAACGATGATGATCTGTGGTTGTGTGCTGACGGTTGTACGCATCATAGTGACCACTTATCCATCTTCCTGGATTACTCGTGCATGCTTTGAATGCGGAAGATATTCAATTTGTATGTATTCTCCTGCGTCTATCTCACCATGGAAAAGGTACACTCTAAACTCCGTTTCATCTTCTACATTTTGTACTCTCACCAAAGGAGGTAAAACAGCCTCATTCTCTTTACTGTAGTCATACCCGCTTACAACAATAACTGTCGCACGCTCTTCCGTTCCCGTCAGTAGACGTGGAATATCCAGCGTAAATGGAAGCGTGTAAGTGATGACCAAGAAAGCCAACCCCGCAGTTATAATCACCTTCGCTATCAAATCGTAAGTCTTCCAATGCTTTGGCCTGTCTTTAATCTTCCACGCGAAAATACTGCTTTCTTTTTTTAGAACAAATTGCATACCCTTAATCGCCATTATTACAATTAAGGCTTGAATCAAGAGTAAATAAAAAATCCATGCTGGTTTGCTTCTGATAATTGAATCAATATTATATTGCATCACGTTCACCATGGGCGAATCCCGCGCCATGCACTCATGTGCACACCGCCTACGACGAGAGAGAAAAAGCCTTTCCGCATTACACGACTAGACATACGTTTAGCCTGATGCCTTTTGATCTTTGTAAGGCCAGCCCTGAAGACTGCATTAAGAGGTCGAGCCGTCGTTATAGATCATGGCGAACGGCTGGTTGCCATCGTCATAGACAAACTCGAGGGACTTCCATGACCACAGTTTACCATTGCATCAGTACAAATTCAAGAATAATCATGATTCTTGATTTCAAGACACAAATCCTGAAATCAAGAACAGAAGCAACATAAACAGGCATCCGGCGCTTTGCCGGATGCCTGTTATAACGATTTGCTATTCTCAAAAAAAGCGTCTGCAAGCCGGTTCCCGGACACCAGACAGAGCTCCTGTCACAAAATAATACAGATCAGTGTTCCGCTGCCCTCATTGACCACACGCTGCAAAGTTTCCTGGAGCTTTCCGACCGCTTTCGTCGGCAGGCAGCTGAGTTTTTCCTCCACGCCTTCCTGCGCGATCGTATAGATCGGCTTCCCGAAAATGTTGGACTGCCAGAGCTGCTCGACATCACCGTCAAAGCCCTGCAGCAGGAAGCCAAGGATCTCACTCGAGGCGTTCTCTCCGCCGATCTCCGGCGATACCTCTGTCTCGATATTGGTCTGGAACATGTGAATGGCTTTGGCGCTGGCCTTGAGCCGGACGCCGTAGCGCCCGCCCTTGCGGACGATCTCCGGCTCTGCCAGCTGCAGATCAGCGGCCGACGGCATGACGACCCCATAGCCCTTGCTGCGCACATCCTCCAGCGCGCCGCGGATGTGCTGATAGTCGGCCTGGATGCGCCCCATTTCCGTCAGAAATGAGATGAGCTCCCCGTCGCTGCGCAGGGCAACGCCAGCCTGCTCGCTGATGATGCTGTAGTACAGCGCGCGCGGAAACGTGAGCACATAGCAAACGGCCCCGGTGTCCACGGAGACGTTTTCCACGTCTGCCGCTTCCAGCAGCTCGCTGTCTGTGAGCGCCTGTGCCGCGCGCTGCGCATCACGCAGGCGGTGCAGCGACGGCATCTGTTCGCGCAGCAGCGCATAGAGCTGCTGCTTTGTTTCGTTGCCGGGCGGCAGAACGTCCATCCACTCCGGCATGCGGAAGCAGGCCTCCGTGACCGGAAATTCGTACAGGACCGAGCGCAAGATCTCCAGAATATCCTGCTCCGTCAGCTCCAGACAATTGACCGGCAGGCAGGCGGCATCGTACTGTTCGCGCAGCTGGGCAGCTAATGTCTGTGCGGCCTCTCCCGTCGGATCGGCCGTGTTGAGCAGGATGAGAAACGGCTTGCCAATGTCCTGCAGCTCTGCAACGATGCGCGCTTCCGCTGCGGCATAGTCCTCCCGCGCGAGCTCGGTCACGCTGCCGTCGGTCGTGACGACGATGCCGATCGTTGAGTGCTCGCGGATGACTTTGCGCGTCCCCTCCTCTGCCGCTGCGCGCATGGGGATCTCATGATCGTACCACGGCGTTGTGACCAGACGCTCTTCCCCATTTTCGTACTGACCGTTTGCGCCGGGGATCATGTATCCGACACTGTCGATCAGCCGCACGGAAGCATGCACGGATGCATCCAGCTCGATCGAGACGGCATCCTCCGGGACAAACTTCGGTTCTGCGGTCATGATCGTCCGGCCGGAGCCGCTTTGCGGCAGCTCGTCGCGGGCGCGCTCCCGCACGTAATCATCAGAAATATTCGGCAGTACGAGCGTTTCCATGAATCGTTTGATGAAGGTCGATTTTCCGGTGCGCACCGGGCCGACAACGCCGATGTAAATATTCCCGCCGGTACGGGCGGCAATGTCTGCGTAAATTGAAGAATTGTCCATTCTGTCGTCCTCTCCTCATCAGTCTTACCAAAACTGTATGAGGTCTTGGACGAGAATATGCCGCCGGCAGTGTGCCGGCGGCATACATTATGGACAATATGTCTGTGCGGTCTGACGATGCACCTGACTGATGGCAAACGTGACGTTCGGGAACTGCCGCTGAAGCTTCGTCTGCAGGACCGGGATGACCACGTTTTCCGTGCAAAAGTGGTCGGCGTCGATCAGATTGATGCCGAGCTCCTTCGCCGCGAGGAAGCGGTCGTACTTCACATCCGCTGTCACAAAGGTATCGCAGCCTTTTGCAGCTGCCAGCTCCAGCATATTCCCACCGGAGCCGCCGCAGACCGCGAGCCTTTCGACCGGCAGCCCGCCGTTCACGTACCGCAGTCCGTTGGCGTGCAGGTGTCCGGCAACGTAGGGCAGGAATTCCGCCATGGTCATGGGCTCCGGCAGCTTCCCTACACGTCCGCAGGTAAGCTTGCTCCCGTCGGCTGCCGTTCCGGCCGGTTCCAGACCGCCCGTGACCTCCGCACCCAGCGCCGCCATGAGCGCATCATTGACGCCGCCGTCGGCAATGTCCAGATTCGTGTGCATGCAGATGGCAGAAATGCCATACCGCGCCAGCGTCAGCACCTTGCGTCCGGCGAGATCATCCGTCGTCGCGTGCCGCAGCGGCGTAAAGATGAGCGGGTGATGCGAAACAATAAGCTGCGCGCGCAGCTCGACCGCTTCCGCGATCACGTCGTCCGTGATGTCCAGCGCCAGCAGTGCCTTTTTCACCGCAGTGCCGCCGTCACCGACCAGAAAGCCGGCGTTATCAAAGTCCATCTGATACCGTACCGGCGCGATCTCGTTTAAGAAAGCGTAGATGTCGTTTACGATTGCCATGTCTGTACCTCCTTCAGGCAGGCCTGCAGCTGCGAGAGCCGCGCATCGAGCGCTGCCAGTTCCGTCGCCGGTATTTGCTTTGCATGCGTCATACCGGCGCGGGCACGCGTTTGCCGCCGGATCTCTTCCGTCAGGTGCTCCGGCAGCAGAGGGTCACGGCGCCGAAGCAGCAGCTGCTCCAGCGTATATGCCTGCGCCGCCGTCTGCCCAAGCACACGCAGGGCGAGATAGCGCTTCCCGGCGTCGCGGCACAGAGCTGCGTCCTCGATCGTGAACCCGTTGCGCCAGAGCCAATCCGTCAGCTCCGGCACTTTGCTCTGCGGCTGCAAAACGAGCTGTTTTCCCTGCCGCAGCCACGGCGCAGCCGCCAGAATCGCGCAGATCGTCTCCCCGCCCATGCCGGCAATGGTAACGACATCCGCCGCTTGCGCGTCCGGGAATCGCAAACCGTCCGCCTGCACGAACCGGAAGCGCTCCTCCAGATCGTAGGCAGCGGCAGACTGCCGCGCGTTGGCAAGCGGGCCGGCGTGAATATCGGCCGCGATCGCCGATCGAATGACGCCATTTTGCAGCAGCCAGATCGGTAAATAACCATGATCCGTGCCGATATCCGCGGCGCAGGCACACGGCGGCACAAAGTCCGCGACCATTTGCAGCCGCGGCGACAGGCGAATGTGATCCATAAACCTCTCCCCAGAAATGCCAAAAGCCGGCATACCGCCGGCTTTTGATCCTTGTCCGTATCTTACAGGCTCTCCAGATAGGTGCGCAGCTGCTCAAGGAACTCGTCCGGGTCGACGTCGTGCGCAAGGCAGGCCTGCTCCAGCGTCTCGCCGCTGGCCATAGCGCAGCCGAGGCAGTGCATGCCAATGTTCTGGAACACGGGCATGGCCTCCGGGGCGTTGGCCAGGATCTCCGAAATCATCGTATCTCTGGAAATTTCAAACATAACTTTTTACCTCCGGTAGTTTGCTTGTGAGAAAATGATTGGGTCGCACGAAGCGCCCCAATCATTTTAACCAGTTTATCTGCTGATTAGTGCTGCTCTCTCATCTTCGCGAAGCACTCGCTGCAGTAGACGGGACGGTCAGATTTCGGCTCAAACGGAACTCTGGCCTCGCCGCCGCAGGCAGCGCAGGTGGCAGTGAAGAACTCGCGGGGACCGCGGGCGGCGTTCTTGCGCGCGTCACGGCAGGCCTTGCAGCGCTGGGGCTCATTCTGGAAGCCCTTTTCCGCGTAGAATTCCTGCTCACCGGCGGTGAAAACGAACTCTGCGCCGCACTCTTTGCACTTCAACGTTTTGTCTTCGAACATGATAAATCCTCTCTTTTGAAAAACTTGCCTCTCGGCTATATTGCGTTCAGCTTTTGCTGAAGTCGCTGAAATTGGGGAGCCGCGCCAGTTTGCGGCGGATCCGCTGCACGGCATTGTCAATGGATTTTTCGGATTTATTCGTCTCGGCCGCCATCTCGGCATAGGACAAACCGGACAAATATAGCCGAAGCACCTGCGCTTCAAACGCTGACAAATACCGGGTAAATGCGGACAATAGCTCTTGTTCACTCTCTCTGGCCAGAACCTGCTCCTCAGTAACACGACAATTTGCTTCCGGATAGGTGGACGCCTGGGTCTGTGATTCTTCTGAGAGGATGCTGTCTAGGGAAATGCCGCTGTTGAGCGGAGAATGTTTCTGCCTGGAAGCAGACTTGATTGCGCTGTAAATACGGTTGCTGATGCACACTTCCGCGTAAGCTTTGAATGGTACGTTGGACGCCGGGTCATACTGCCGGATTGCTGAGAGCAGACCGAGCATTCCCTCCTGAATGAGATCTTCACTGTCACCGCCGATGAGAAACAGCGGGCGCGCGCAGATGCGCACCAGACGGCTGTAACGCTCGGCGAGCGCTTCCTCCGCCGCGGCATCCCCGGCGGCCACCAGTGACAGCAGCTGTGCATCAGACAGTTTGGAATCATCCTTCATAGCCTTCAAAACTCCAATACCACGCAAAACAAATTATAACTAAAAACGCTGAAAAGTCAATATATTTTTGTACAAAATGCACGTTTTCGGCGACATTCAGCGATTTTTCAAAGATCGATCTCCTGCTGACCGATATATTCCAGGCCAAGATGCTCGTAGGCACGGCGTGTGACGCAGCGGCCGCGGGGCGTGCGCGTCAAAAAGCCCTGCTGCAGCAGATACGGCTCATAGACATCCTCGAGCGTTACGGCCTCCTCGCCAATCGTCGCCGCGAGCGTCTCGAGACCGACCGGTCCGCCGTGATAAAACTCGATGATGCTGCGCAGCATCCGCCGGTCCGTCGCATCGAGCCCCAGCTCGTCCACTTCGAGGCGCAGCAGCGCGGCGTTGGCGACTTCTTTCGTGATGACACCATCAGCACGCACCTGCGCATAATCGCGCACGCGCTTGAGCAGGCGGTTGGCGATACGCGGCGTGCCGCGCGAGCGCGAGGCGATCTCATACGCGCCGGAGCTATCGATCTCCACCTTGAGGATCCCGGCGCTGCGCTCCACGATCTTCTGCAGCTCTTCCGGACTGTAGAGTTCCAGACGCAGATTGACACCAAAGCGGTCGCGCAGCGGCGCGGTCAGCTGGCCGGCGCGCGTGGTCGCTCCGATGAGCGTGAAACGCGGCAGATCCAGCCGGATCGAATTGGCCGATGGGCCCTTGCCGATGATGATATCGATCGCATAGTCCTCCATGGCGGGGTAAAGGATCTCCTCGACCGCACGGTTAAGGCGGTGGATCTCATCCACAAACAGGATGTCATTTTCCTGCAGGTTGGTCAGCAGCGCCGCCAGATCGCCGGCCTTTTCAATGGCTGGGCCGGAGGTGATGCGCATATTCACGCCCATCTCGTTTGCGATGACGGCGGCCATCGTCGTCTTGCCCAGACCCGGAGGGCCGTAGAGCAGCACGTGGTCGAGCGGCTCACCGCGCAGGCGTGCTGCGTCAATGCAGACCTGCAGGTTTTCCTTCGCTTTTTCCTGTCCGGTGTAATCCTTCAGCAGCCGCGGGCGCAGAGAACCCTCACCGGAATCCTCCGGAAGCACGCGGGAGGAGGTGACGACCTCCTGCTGGGCGTCCTCAGAAAAACTGATGCTCATATACGCTCCCTCCCCTGCTTACTGCTGCATCATGGCGCGCAGCGCGGCCTTGATGATCTGATCGGCGCTCATGCCCTCGATGGACGGCAGCTTGCGCAGCGCCGCATTGATCTCCGGCATGCTGTAGCCAAGCACCGTGAGACCGGCGATCGCATCGCTGCGCGCGGCCGAGGCTGCGTCCGACGCGGGCACCGCCGGCGTCAGATCCGCAAAGTCCACGCTTGCGCTCTCCTTGGCCATCTTGTCCTTGAGTTCGAGCAGGATGCGCTGTGCGATGCGCTTGCCGATGCCGGGCGCACTCGTGAGTGCCTTTTCGTCGCCGTTGAGCACTGCCAGCGCCAGCCCGTCCGGCGTGTTGGATGAAAGGATGGATAGTGCTGCCTTCGGCCCAACGCCGGAGATGGCGAGTAACAGCTCAAAGCAGTGCTTTTCGCTCTTGCTGGCAAAGCCGTAGAGATCATGTGCATCTTCGCGGATGATCTCGTAAGTATAGAGCTTGACGCGCTCACCGGTTTTGACACTGCTGATTGTGTTCAAGCTGGCGTTGAGCGCGTAGCCGACCCCGCCGCACTCCAGCACGACCAAATTCGGCTCGATATCGGTAACGACTCCGTTTATGTGGTAGAACATGGGTCAAACCTCTCCTGTTGATGGATCAAAGATGTGGCACTGCGCGCATGGCACAGCGCGATGGCGACAGCGTCCGCCGCGTCGTCCGGCTTCGGCACCGCCTGCAGAGACAGGATGCGGCGCACCATGTCCATGACCTGCTTTTTGTCCGCGCGGCCGTATCCGACGACCGCCTGCTTGACCTGCAGCGGTGTGTATTCGTAGATCTGCAGCCCGGCCTGATAGCCAGAGAGCAGGATGATGCCGCGGCCGTGGGCAACGGCGATGCCGGTCGTGATATTCGTATTGAAAAACAGCTCCTCGACCGCCATCACTTCCGGATGGAACTGCGCGATGAGCTCGTTCAGGTCGCGGTAGATCTGGTCGAGTCTGCTCGACAGCTGTGTTTTCGCCGGAGTCGTGATCACGCCGCAGGTCAGCAGCCGCTGGCTGCGCTTTTCCGCGTCCAGCACCGCGAAGCCAACCGTGGCAATGCCGGGGTCAACGCCCAGGATCCGCATATGCATCACTCCAATTAAATAAATATAGCATATTTTCGCCCCGTAGGCAACTGCCGGGTAAAGAAAAAAGCGCCCCGAGTCGTTTCGGAGCGCTTGAAAACACGTATGTCACGCACGCGGGTGCGCCTTGTTGTAGACATCCTTGAGCTGCTTGCTGACAAGGTGCGAATAGATCTGCGTCGAGGAGATATCCGCATGGCCGAGCATTTCCTGAATGGCGTGGATATCGGCGCCGTTTTCCAGCAGATGCGCCGCGAAGGAATGGCGCAGCGTGTGCGGCGTGATCGTTTTTTCGATACCGGCCTTGGTCTGATAGTTCTTGATGAGCTTCCAGAAGCCCTGACGCGACATCCGTTCCCCGCTGACGTTGACGAACAGCGCCTGTTCATCCGGCGCAGCGATCATCTGCGGGCGGATGAAGTTGATGTATTCCGTAAGGGCACGCACGGCCGCCGGATACATGGGGATCATGCGCGCCTTGTCGCGGCCCTGGCAGCGGATCACACCTGCAGACAGATTCACGTCCGTGATGTTCAGCGAGATCAGCTCGCTGACGCGGATGCCGGTCGCATACAGCAGCTCAAGCATGGCGCGGTCGCGGTAGCCCTTGGCGTCCGTACACTCCGGCTGCGCCAGCAGCAGCTCGACTTCCTTGCTTGAGAGGATCTGCGGCAGCTTCTGCTTGGCCTTGTCCGGCACGAGCTTGCCGGTCGGATTATGCTGCACATAGTGATTATTGAGCAGAAACCCATAGAAATTCTTCAGCGATGCGATTGCCCGGGAAACCGTGGCAACGGACTTGCCGTTGCTGCGCATCCAGTCGATGTATTCACACAGCTCTTCCTCTTCCGCGGAGCCGAGATCGGCGTCCGTGTGTGCATGCAGATATTCGCTGAGTTGGCGGATATCCCGCAGGTATGAGGAAATCGTGTTTTGCGAGGAACGCTTGACATCGCGCAGATAGGATTCGAACAATTCCATTCCGTCGGAATCCCGCATGACGACTTCCCCCTTTCCAATCAGATTTCATCCACAGTGACCACGGGTCACAGAATAAGCCGTGTGAAGAACGGTACCGCATAGCACGCGGCGGCCGCAGCCGCCAGCAGCAGGCAGAACACAAGCGCCAGCTCCCGAGAATATCGCTCCGATGTCACGGAATCCGGCAGGCCGCGCCGCTGCTCGAGCAGGCGCACGGACATCTGCGCGCAGAGCATGCCGAGCAAAAACAGCGCCGGCACGAGAAAAATGCCGGGCAGCCCGACCGCAACGCATGAGAGCCAAAACGCATGATCGCAGCCGGAATTCAGGAAGGCCGCCGCCGTACAGGCGGACAGAAAGCCTTTGACCCCGAAAACGGCCGGTATCAGCAAAAAACCGAGATACGAGGTAGACAGCAGCAAAAATGCAAAACCGTAGGCGCATGAGACGCACAGTTCCGGCAGCAGGCCGCCGTATAGCGTCCCGCCCGCGCCGCTGCTGCTCAAAAAGGAAAGAACCGGATTCGACGGCTCCGGCAGCGCAGCGTTGGCGCCGAAGCAGCAGCCAATCACATAGCCCGCCGCCATACCGATCGCGATCAGCGGCGGCAGCGAAAAGCGAGATACGGCCGGTTTCCGGCGCACACGCAATCTGTTATGTCGCACATTCATCACCACTGACAGCTTATGAACGCGCGCTCATAACATGACAATTTACATAATGCGTTGTAGACATAATATAATACAAATCGAAAATGTTATCAAGTAGTTCGTCAGAATTTGTTCATTTTTGTTTATTATGACAAGAAATTATGTTAACAATATTATGTAAACCGTGTAACTGAGCAGAAGAACATGCTCAGTATTTCCAGCAGCACATGACTACATTTCGGTAATCATTGCTCCGCATGCGCAATATATAGGTAATCATGTCGTGATTATGTAAACCAAGCAGATGATTACGCGGCGTAATATCTCTTCTGTTTCCGTTTTTTCTTCTTTGTTCTATTTCGTAACTTTTTATGAAAAATGCACGAACCGGCGACCGCGGCAACCAGCGCGGTCAGCAGCGTAACAGCGGTAGCGGCGCAAAAAACCTGCGCCCCGACGGCTGCTTTCAGAATGAGATATCCGATTGCCCACGCTGCCCACGTCATGGCTCCGCCAAGTGCCCTCCCCTGCTCCGGCCGCGGCGAGAACGCGCCGGCAGCAAAGCACGCAAGCCCGCAGCACACCCATGCGGCGAGGCGCGTGTCCGCGCCGGGCAGCACATCGTGATTCATGGCCAGCGCTGACAGCCAGCTCAGCAGCAGCGTGAGCCCAAGCCCGGCCAAGCCGGCCGCCGCCGCACGCGAGAGCATCGGCAGCCATTTTTGTTCCGTATTCAAAAAAACACCCCCTGCAGAACGTATGCATCACAGCATATTCCTGCAGGGGGTGAATCATTCCGAAAGCAGCTTTACACCTCGGGGCCCTTCGGCTCCTCGTGCTTCGGCTCTTCCTTTTTCGTTTCTTTCGCTTTCTGCTTGGCAGCCTTGCGCTCCTGCGCTTCCTTGGCAGCCTGTGCCTCGGCGCGGGCGTTCGTGGAAATGGCCCACTTGGCAACCTGGATGCGAACCTGATCTTCGCTGGTCTCGAAGGTCACGCTGTCGTCCGTGACGTGGACGACTTTGCCCATCATACCGCCGATCGTGACGATATCGTCACCGACTTTCAGATTGGAACGCATTTCATTGAGCTTTTTCTTCTTCTTGTTCTCCGGAAGAATCAGGAACAGGTAGAAGATGACAAGCATCAGAACGATCATGATAATGGATGAATATCCGCCAGAGCTTCCCATGGTTTTACCTCCGTATAAAGATAAAGATATTATAGCTGCTTTCCTATGCAAATGCAAGCATTAAATGCGCATATCGAGTACGGATGTGTAACTTTTCCGGAATGCCTCGTACTCCCCTGCCTCGATCGCCGTGCGGATGCGCTGCATGAGCGTATTATAAAAATACAAATTATGCATCACGGCAAAGCGCATGGCCAGCATCTCTTCCGCCTTGAACAGGTGCCGCAGATAGGCGCGGGAATACCGCCGGCAGACCGGGCAGTCGCACTGTGGGTCGATCGGCTGCTCGTCGCGCTGATACTTCTCGTTTTTGATGTTGATCACGCCCGACCACGTGAACAGGTGCCCGTGGCGACCGTTGCGGGCCGGCATGACGCAGTCGAAAAAGTCCACGCCGCGCGCGACGGATTCGATGATGTTCCCCGGCGTGCCGACACCCATCAGGTAGCGCGGCTTATCGGCCGGCATATAGGGCTCAACGGCGGCGATGGTGTCATACATCTCCTGCGTCGTCTCCCCCACCGCAAGGCCGCCGATCGCATAACCGGCCAGGTCAAGGTCCGCGATCTTCTTCATGTGCTCGATGCGCAGATCCTGAAAAATCGTGCCCTGGTTGATACCGAAGAGCACCTGACCGGGGTTAACCGCATCGTCGCGGCCGGTATAATCCGCGAGCGCTGTCTTGCAGCGCTGCAGCCAGCGATACGTCCGGTCGCAGGAGTTTTTCACATAATCGTATGGCGACGGAATTTTGATGCACTCGTCAAACGCCATCGCAATATCCGAGCCGAGATTGGCCTGAATACGCATGCTTTCTTCCGGCCCCATGAAGATGTGCCGACCGTCCACATGGCAGTTGAATGCGACGCCTTCTTCCGTGATCTTCCGCAGCTGCGCCAGCGAAAAAATCTGGAATCCGCCGCTGTCGGTCAGAATCGGTTTTTCCCAGGTCATGAACTTGTGCAGGCCGCTCAGGTCGCGGATCAGCTCGTCGCCCGGACGCACGTGCAGATGATACGTATTGGACAGCTCGACCTGACAGCCGATCGTCTCCAGATCCTCCGCTGAGAGCGCGCCCTTAATGGCCGCCTGCGTGCCGACATTCATAAACACCGGCGTCTGCACCGTACCGTGCGGCGTCGTGAACGTACCGCGGCGTGCATGGCCGTCTTTGCAAATCAGTTGAAACATAGCTTGCTTGCCTTTCTGTTTGGATTGCCTACTTATTCTAACAGATTGCCGCATCAAGTCAAGTGTTCCCGGCAGATTTGCGTGTCAATGCACCGGCACTTTCTGCATGTGCTTTTTCAGCGCTTCCAGACCCGGCATCACGGCAATACCGAGCACAAACCAGAGAATGTGAAAATCGGAAAGCGTCATGACGTGCTGCGGCACCTTCAGCGTCGTCGGGCCGACAACGATCGCATAGAGGGAACCGAACATCATGCCCAGCACGGCGTAGGTGACGGCGCCCGGCGCTTTGCGCATCCAGCGGCGGATGCAATGCGGCGCAACCGCAAACCTCACAAGTGCCCCAAGTCCCACCGCAGCCAGCAGCCAGAACTGTCCAAACTGAAAATGCAGCAGGTCTTTCATCGCCGCGATCACGGGCAGATACAGCCCGCACGACATCAGCAGAGACGAACCGGAAATGCCCGGCAGCACCATCGCCGAGATCACCAGCGCTCCGGCCGCAAACGCGTACAGCGCCGTTCCAATGCTGAAACCGAGGTCATTGACCAGCGCGGACAGGCGCAGTGACGAGAGACCGGTGACCAGAACGATGCCCGCCAGAAACGGCAGCCAGTTTTGCCGGAACGTGCCGAGCACGGTGCGCTGTTCGCGCATGACCAACGGGATGGAGACGAGCGCGCCAATCACCGTCGCTTCATCATGGGCCGCGATCAGAACTGCAAATGTGTGATCCGGTTTCGGTGTTTGCCGTTTTCGTGCAGGCAGCCACGCCAGCGGAATATACGCGAACTGATAGGCATAGCACACAAAAAACAGGCACATGATGATGTAGTGATCGTCTCGATCGTATGCACGGCGTGCCACCTCCCTAGGTTGTGTTATGCGCGTGCCGGCTGATCGCGGACGATTCAGAATGCCAGCACGGCAAAGATGTTCAGGAATGCACCGGGGAGCGCCCAGAGCAACGGATTCATACCGGACACCGCCGCGCTCTTGTACAGCCAGGCCACGACCGTCAGCCAGTAGAGAATGACCCAGACGCCCATGAGCAGGATGGCGGCACCGATGATAACGCAATTCATCGCCGTGAGCGGCGTGATCTGGCTCTTCCAGGCCTCGTCATGGTGCTCATCATGGTGGTGGCCGTCCGTGTTGTTCGTCGGGTCGGGCGATGCGAGCGCCGCCTGCTGCTTGAGCACGGATGCATCGTGGATCTGCTGCGACAGGCTCAGCGGAATCCCGACCGCACTGATGACCGCAAGGATCACAAAGCAGATGATGAGCCGGCGAAACGCTTTCTTATAGTTTTTTTATCATCACGTAATTTTTCATGACGTTGACCTCCGTAGAAAAAATCTGTCCCCTCAACCGGGCAAACCCAGTATGAAAGGACAGATTAAAAATCGGATAACGCAGTCTTAAAGCGTATTTAAACGGTAGCCAACACCCCAGACGGTCTGGATGCGCTGTGGCTTGGAGGGATTCTCCTCCACCTTTTCGCGTAGGCGGTTGACGTGCACGGCGACCGTGATGTTGTCGCCCATGGATTCCAGACCCCAGATGAGCTCATAGAGATCCTAGCGGCCGAAAACCTGGTTCGGGTGCCGCGCCAGAAACAGCAGCAGCTCGTACTCCTTGTTGGTCAGCGTCAGCTGCTCGCCGCGCACCGCGGCCGTGTGCGCCTCGGTATCGATCCGGAGCGGGCCTGCCTCCACGATCGCGGACTTGGCCGGCTGCGGTTTGAGCCTGCGGTACTGCGACAGATTCGCTTTGACCCGCGCGACCAGTACGCTGGGGGAAAACGGTTTTCAATGTAATCATCCGCGCCGGTGTAGGCGATCGGCGTGTCCAGATCGCCGTGCTCCACACGCTCCACGCCTGCGACCAGCAGCTCCAGCGGCTCGGAAATGTGCCGGAAGAGCGAGCGCGTGAGAAACACATTCGTGAGCACGATCGTCAGCAGCAGCGCCATACCGACCGCACCGAGGTACACTCAGAGGAACACCTCAAATTTTGCGAACATCGACTCGTACTGCTCGAGTGTGATGTGCATTTCCTGCAGGCTCAGGCCGATCTTCGGCAGGTACACCGTTCGAGCACATACAGCGCGATCCCGGCGCAAACGAGCAGCAGCGCTGCCGCAATCAGCAGCGGAATAAGGAACATATAAATATTGGAGCGGCTCAGCCGCTGTTTGACGGTCATATTGCTCGCCTCGCATTGAGTATATCAAGAAGCCGGAAGGTATATTGAAACGGATGTTAAAGCAAGGCCAGTATACACAGTGCGGTTTTTCTGTCAAACAGGCAGAAAAAATCCGCCCTGTATTCCAGAGCGGATCTTTCAGCATAATACGAGCGGTGCCCCGGCCAAAATGGCCGGGGCGCTTGTGCATTGCTGCATATTACTCGATCGCGATGGTCGTGTGCTTCGGAAGCTCCTTCGGCGCAGCCTTCGGGACGCTGATCTTCAGAATGCCATCCTCGAACTTCGCGGAGACATCTGCGGATTCCACATCGTCACCGACGTAGAAACTGCGGCTCATGGAGCCAGCGTAACGCTCCTGGCGCAGGAACTTGCCCTTCTTATCGGACGCGTCCTTGTCCAGGCCCTTGGCAGCGCTGATCGTCAGGTAACCGTCCTGCAGATCAACCGTCACTTCATCCTTCTTGAAGCCCGGCAGGTCCACGTCCAGCTCGTAAGAGCCGTCCAGTTCGCGGACATCGGTCTTCATCAGATTTCTGGCGTGCTTGCCATACAGCTCACTGCTGACCTGCGGCATCATACGGCCGAAATCAAAGAAATCGGACAGCGAATCATCAAACAGGTTTTCACCAAAAATGCTCGGCAACATAAGTCATTCCTCCATTCATACCTTTCGTAGGCGCTGGGGAAAAACTCCACGCGTTGGCGAACTCTGTTACCGTTTGTACAACAATGCCTGATCTCCGGAGGTCCTCTGGAGGCCCTCCCTCATCGATCGTCTTTATCATAGCATGCTTTTTAGCACTGTCAAGAGGCGAGCGCTAACGTTCATAAAAGGCGCTATGTTTGTTCACAAAATATGCAATAAGATACCTCAACTAAATTTCCGACGCCGCTTGGTGCTCCAGCAGCCAGTCGATTTCCCAGTCGATACAGTGTATCCCTTCCGGTATCTGCTCCAGCGGACAGCCGACATAGCTCAGGCGCAGGAAATGCTGCGCGCTGCCGGTCAGACTGAATACGGTTCCCGGCATGAGCTTGACGTCCTGCAGGCGCAGCCGCTTCCAGAGCAGAACGGCGTCCACGGCGTCCGGAATCTGAACCCAGAAAAACACGCCGCCCGCCTGCTCCGGATAGGGCAGCGACAGATGCTTTGAACACAGGATTGCCTGCGCCATGCAGACACGCTTGGATGCATACTGCGTGACCAGCCGCTCCAGATGCACTGCATAGAGCCCGCGCTGAAGATACAGCGCCAGCATCTCCTGCAGGAGCGCAGGGCTTGCAATATCGGCATTGAATTTTGCAAGGATCAGCCGTTTTTCAAACCGGCCCGGAACGAGCAGATAGCCAAGGCGCAGCCCCGGCACGAGCGACTTGGAAAACGAGTTCAGGTACAGCACGGTATCGCCGCTGTCTAGGCCACGCAGCGTCTGGCGCGGGCGACCGTCAAACGCCAGATCGCCGAGGCAGTCATACTCAACAATTGTGAAGCTGTTTTCCCGCGCCAACCCCAGCATGAAAGTCACGGACATCCCCGCCGTAGCGGACTACGCGCACGCGCAGAATCCGGGCTGCCTCGTCATCGTGGACAACGCCTTCGCCACGCCGCTGCTGGTGCAGCCGTTGAAGCTGGGCGCGGATGTTGTCGTGCACAGCGCGACCAAGTATCTCAACGGCCACGGCGATGTGGTCGCAGGCTTCTCGTTGGCGCGCAAGGCGATCATGGACAAGATCCGCATGGTCGGTCTCAAGGACATTACGGGCGCGGCGCTCGGGCCGCAGGAGGCATTTTGATCCTGCGCGGCCTCAAGACGCTCAAGGTCCGTATGGACGCCGTCTGCGCAAACACGCAGAAGATGGTGGACTTCCTTGCCGGCTCCAAGTATGTGCAGAAGATGACGCAGTTCGGCGGTGTTGTCTCCTTCGAGATGGGCAGCTTCGAGGAAGCCAAGAAAGTGCTCAACCACGTGCATCTGTGCGCGCTGGCCGTCAGCCTCGGCGACTGCGAGACGCTTATCCAGCACCCCGCTTCCATGACGCACTCTATGTACACGAAAGAAGAGATCGAGGCCGCCGGCTTCTCGGATCGTCTGATTCGTCTGGCAGTCGGTCTGGAAGACCCCGACGACATCGTCGCCGATCTGCAGCAGGCATTTGAAGCTGCGCAAAACTGAACAGAGGCAGCAAAAAACAGGCCCGCGATCGCGGGCCTGTTTTTCATTTCTTCACTCAGCGCTGCCGGCATCGAGGCTATCGGCGATGAACATGGCATCGCCGAACGAGAAGAACCGGTAGCGGTTTTCAACGGCAATTTTGTATGCGTTGAGGATGTGCTCCCGCCCGGCCAGCGCCGACACGAGCATGATGAGCGTGCTCTCCGGAAGGTGAAAATTCGTGACGAGCGCATCCATGCACTTAAATTTGTAGCCGGGATAGATGAAGATGTCCGTCCAGCCGGACTGCGCGCGGAGCGTTCCGTCCACATCCGCAAAGCTCTCAACTGTGCGACAGGACGTCGTGCCGATGCAGATAACGCGGCCGCCGTTGGCCTTCGTCTCGTTGACCATGCGCGCCGTTTCCTCCGGGATGATGCAAAATTCCGAGTGCATCGGATGATCCTCGATCTCGTCCTCCTTGACGGGCCGGAACGTACCGAGGCCGACGTGCAGCGTGACGTAGCCGATCTTCACGCCCATGTCCGCGATCTGCTGCAGCAGTTCCTTCGTAAAGTGCAGGCCCGCCGTCGGCGCAGCGGCGCTGCCGAGCTCGCGGGAATAAACCGTCTGATAGCGCTCCTGATCCTGCAGCTCCGCCTTGATATACGGCGGCAGCGGCATTTTGCCCAGCCGCTCGAGCACCTCCAGAAAGATGCCGTCATAGTGAAACTGCACGATCTTGTTGCCGTCAGCGATCGCGTCGACGACCGTTGCGGTCAGCTCCCCGTCGCCAAACGAGAGCGCAGTGCCGGGCTGTGTCTTTCGGCCCGGTCGGGTCAGGCACTCCCACTTGCCGTCGCCGAGGTCGCGCAGCAGCAGCACCTCGACCGCGCCGCCGGTGCTGCGGTGGCCGAGCAGGCGCGCCGGGAGCACGCGCGAATCGTTGAGCACAAGGCAGTCGTTCGGGCGCAGGAACTGCGGCAGGTCGTAAAAGTGGTGGTGGGCAACGGCGCCGGTCGTTTTATCCAGCGTCAGCAGCCGGGAAGCATCGCGGCGCTCGAGCGGCGTCTGCGCGATGAGCTCCTCCGGCAGGTCAAAATAAAAATCCGATTTTTTCATGCTACATAAGCTCCGGTATAGTAAAAGCTGATGATCTCCTCATAGGTCTTGCCGTGGACTTCTGCCATGGCCTTGGCGCCCCACTGACTCATGCCGCAGTTGTGGCCATAGCCGCCGCCGACGACAGAATAAGCATCTGTAGCAGCGTCATACTCCACGGTAAAGTGGCGGCTGTTATAGCGCAGACCGCAGACGCTTGTCAGGAATGTGCGCACGGCGTCTTTGCTGTAGGTTTTGCCGCCGACCGTCACGGTCATGGCATTGCCGATGGGCGTATAGGTGATGGAGACATCCCCGACAGCTGCGCGGGAGATGGACGTGCTCCAGCTCTTGCAGTAAAAGTCGATGTCCTTCTCATACGGATCGACAACACCGCGCAGGTACGGCACCGCCGTCACCCAGACGTTTTCAGAGTCCTCGGTCGCGCCGCCGTCGGCCGCGAAATAGAACGTTTCGCAGAGCTTGCCCTCATAACGGACAAACTTCCCCGCCGTCTCATCCACGGCGCGGTCGCTGTTGGCCGAAGCATCCAGCGTGCCGTAATAGACCTGGCTGGTCGTCGTCCCCGTGACGTCAAAACCGTAGGCCGGCGAGCCGTTCATGTGCGAGGCAATATAGGTGCGCGCGCAGACCGCCTGCGCCTTGAGTGCCTCGAGCGGCCAGCTGCTGCTCATTTCATACGGCGTGACGCCCTTGACATAGGGCTCCAGACCGACGAAATTCACCAGCGTGAGCTTTTGCGGGTCCTGTGTGCTGAGGCGGGTAAACTGAAAATCGCCGTAATATGTGCATGAGCGGGTACCGCTGCGGTCCTTGCACTCGGCTACCTGCGTGATGGCAGCGCCGCTGCCGCTCTGCGGTGCAAGGGAGAGCGAATAGGTCGAGCCGCAGTCGAAACCGAAGAGGATCTGATCCGTGCCGGCCTTCACGACCAGCACACTGCGTGCACCGCCGGAGACGACCGTGCCCTGCGACGCCGGTGCGCCGTCTGCACTCTGGTAGCTGCCAATGCGCACACGGTAAGTCCCGTTATAGTACACCGGATAGCCGCCGCAGCTGTTGGCCGCTGCCTGCGCCGCGTCAAAGCTCGGATAGGTATCACCGAGCTGGACGTGATAAGCACCGAAGGTGCTGTCCCCAATCGTGACATTCGTATCCGCGACGACGGTAACAGCACTCTCCGCTGTGGAGCCGACGGACCGGAACACGCGGTCGGAATCATAATATCCGAATGCAAAACCGGAGCCGGTCTGGATCTGCAGATGGACCGCATCCAGCGCCGTCGAGCCGAACGCCAGGCCGACGCGAACGATGCCGTTCGGAATATTCGGCTGCTCATTTTCATATTCACTGCCGCCGAGCAGCTGCGTGCCGCTCGCCGTGGCGGCATAAACGCCGCGCTCCGTCAGCTTCGCCGTGCTGCCGTCCGCACCGATGGCATACGCATCCGCCAGTGCCAGTGTGTTGTCACCGTCATTGACGTAATACGTCTGCGCGCCGAAGGCCGGCACACAGGGCGCCGCGGCCAGCAGGACGGCGGCAAGCAGCGCCGTTATCACTCTTTTCAGGCTTGATCTCATAGCGCACCTCGCTGTTTCGTGAGTGTGGTCATACGCAAAATGTGACACTTTATTATAATGATTTTCCGCGCATTATGCAAGTGCTTTTCCATGGCAAAACGCCCCCGGAAAAGCCGGAGGCGTTGCAGTACACAAATCGATTAAAAATGCAGGAACATTTTCGCAATGGAGAAATAGATCAGCAGCGACACGGCGTCCGTGATCGTCGAAATGAGCGGGCTTGCCATGACGGCCGGATCGACGCCGATCTTTTCCGCGATCATCGGCAGCAAACTGCCCACGACCTTTGCGAACATGACCACGAACACGATCGTGCAGCAGACAGTCGCCGCGACCGACATCGTGACGGCAGTGTTGCCCAGCAGCAGCCGGTCAACGAGTAGCATCTTGATAAAGTTGGCCGCCGCCAGCGAAACGCCGCACAAAAACGCGACGCGCAGCTCCTTCCAGATCACGCGCAGCGCATCCGACGGAGAGGTATCGCCCAGCGACAGGCTGCGGATGATCGCCGTGGATGACTGGCTGCCGGAGTTGCCGCCCGTGCCCATGAGCATGGGCATGAACGACGCGAGCGCGACCTGCGTCGCCAGCGCATCCTCAAAATGCGTGACGATCATGCCGGTGAACGTTGCCGAGAGCATGAGGAACATCAGCCACGGGATGCGGTTTTTCCAGATGTCCACGACGCTCGTGCGGGAGTAGGGCTTATCGGACGGCGTGATACCGGCCATCTTTTCAATGTCCTCCGTGGCCTCCTGCTCCATGACGTCGATGATATCGTCGACCGTGACGATACCGACGAGGCAGCCTTCCTTATCCACGACCGGGATCGCGATGAGGTCGTAGTTGGAGATCATGTCCGAGACCTCTTCCTGGTCGTCGGTCGTGGAGGCATAGATGACATTCGTGTCCATGATGTCCTCAAGGATCACATCATCATCCGACAGCAGCAGATCCTTGACTGTGACAACGCCCTCGAGCTTGCGCTTGGCCGACGTGACATAGCAGACATAGATCGTCTCCTTATCCTCGCCGATCTTGCGGATGCGGGCAAACGCTTCGCGCACGCTCATGTATTTTTTCAGGTCCACAAACTCGGCCGTCATGATGCTGCCGGCAGAGTTTTCGGGGTATTTCAGGTACTGGTTGATGAGGTTGCGCGTAGCGGGCGTCGCCGTGCGCATGACACGCTTGACGACGTTGGCCGGCAGTTCCTCCATCATGTCGACGGCATCGTCAACATACAGCTCTTCGATGATGCCGGCAAGCTCCGTATCGGTGATGGAGTTGATGATCGTCTCCTGCTCCTCGACCTCGAGGTTGGCAAACACGGCCGCCGCGATCTCCTTGGACAGGATGCGGAACACCATGGCCATCCGCTGCGGATTGTCCTCCCACAGCTCGCCGAGGAACTCGGAAATATCAAACTCGTTCATCTCGCCGAGCTTTTGGCTCAGCGCCTTCATCCGGTGCTGATCCAGAAGTGCAAAGAGTTCGTCGTGCAGCGCCTCGTAATCTTCGTATTCCCGGTTCTGATCGTCCATCTCCCTGCCCCTCCTTTCCGTCCGGTCTCAAAGGATCAACCGTTGAGGTATTCTTTCTGGCTGCAGCTCAGGCTGTCAATGGAAACGCCCATGGCCTTGAGCTTGCGGCGCGCAATGTTATCATCAATTTCCGTGGGGACCGACACGACGCCCGGCCGCAGCTGGCCGCGCGTGCGCACCAGATACTCCGCGCTCATGGCCTGCACGGCAAAGCTCATATCCATGATCTCCGCCGGGTGCCCGTCGCCGGCCGCCAGGTTGACCAGCCGGCCCTGTGCGATGACATAGATCGTCTTGCCGTTCGGCAGACGGTAAGCATCAATATTGTGCCGCGCCTCATAGATTTCATCCGCGCAGCGATCGAGCGCTTCCATGTCGATCTCGACATTGAAGTGTCCGGCGTTGGAGACGATCGCGCCGTCTTTCATCCGCTCGCAATGCTCGAGCGTGATGACGTCTTTGCAGCCCGTGACGGACACGAAAATGTCACCGATGGCGGCAGCGTCCATCATCGGCATGACCTCGTAGCCGTCCATGACGGCCTCGAGCGCCCGGATGGGGTCAACTTCGGTCACGATGACTTTTGCACCGAGCCCCTTTGCACGCAGGGCCACGCCCTTGCCGCACCAGCCGTAGCCGCTCACGACCACGTATTTACCGGCGACGACGAGGTTTGTCGTGCGCATGATGCCGTCCCACACGGACTGGCCCGTGCCGTAGCGGTTATCGAACAGGTGCTTGCAGTCGGCGTCATTGACCATAATCATCGGGAAGCGCAGCGTCCCGGCGCGGTCCATGATGCGCAGGCGGTGGATGCCCGTCGTCGTCTCCTCGCAGCCGCCGATGACCTGCGGGATGAGATCCGTGAACTCCGTGTGCATCAGGTGCACAAGATCGCCGCCGTCGTCAATGATGATGTTCGGCCCAACGGAGAGCACGCTGCGCAGATGCGCCTGATACGCCTCGTCCGTGCAGCCATAGACCGCGTGCACGTCCATGCCCTTTGCCGCCAGTGCCGCGGCAACGTCGTCCTGCGTGGACAGCGGGTTGGAACCGGTGACGTGCATCTCCGCGCCGCCCATCTCGAGCACGCGGCACAGGTAGGCCGTCTTGGCCTCCAGATGCACGGAGAGCGCGATCTTCAGACCGGTAAACGGCTTTTCCCGCGCAAAATCGCTGCCGATGTCGCGCAAAACAGGCATATGTGCTTCCACCCAGCGGATCTTCCGCTCGCCGGACGGTGCCAGGTTCAGGTCTTTGATCGTACTCATAAGGATAACCTCCCGCTGTAAAAATCGTTTCAGGCGCTTTATTCTAACACTTTCGTCAAGCGTTGACAACCGGTTTTTCCGCAGAAAACGACCCGGAGGACATACAGCCCTCCGGGTCGTTGGAAATTTGTCCGCTCACCAGCCGCAGTACAGGCAGTATCCGATGCCGGCGGCCAGCGCACCGGCGACAAAGCACAGCCAGATCAGCAGGCCGGTATAGGATTTTTGCCGCGGCCGTGGCGCGGGCGCCGGTACACAGCCGACGGCATCCCGCGCCTGCTGCACCAGATCCGCCGCCGTGACGCCGCCGCTGGCAGCATCATCGCGCACAATATAAATGATCTGCTCGAACAGCGGGCTTTCGGCTGCATCGACCACAACGACACGGCGCGAAACACCGTGGGCGAAGGCGATCTCGCCCGCGTCCGCCGGCAGCGGGAGCGGCTGCACGGCGTCCGTCCGGCGGATGGACTTGTTTTTTCGTTTCATCAGTTGCGCACCTCCACTTTCACCGCCAGGGCGGTCATGTCGTCGCTGCGCCCGTATTCGCGGATCGCCGCGCGCACGACGCTGCCCGCCAGCGTTTTCATATCACGGTCGTCCGAATCGTTCAGCAGCCTGCGCAGCCAATCGTCGCGCCCGTCGGAGACAACACCGTCGCTTGCGATCACGGCCACGCTGCCGGGCTTGAGATGCATGTGCAGCTCATCCGGCGCTTTTCCGCTCTCCTGCTCAAGCCCGGGCGCAAAGGACGTGCAGCGCAGCTTTTTGAGCGCGCCGCCGGACTTGACATACGTCGGTGCGGCGCCGTATTTATAAAAATCCGCCTCACCGGTAAATAGATTCATGCACATGAGATCCACAGTGGCATAGCCCCAATTCTCCCCGTCACGCAGGAGCATGGCGGAGTTGAGCAGCTTCATCGCCAGCGCCGGGCTGACGCCGGAGCGCAAAAACTCCTCCAGCATGCCGATGGTGCTGATGCTTCCGTCAGCCGCCGTCTCGCCGCAGCCCATACCGTCGGACAGGATCACGCACAGCTGCCCCGCGTCCGTCTTAAAATACGTACCGCGGTCGCCGGAGACCGTCTCCCCCTTCTTACGCATGGACGCAATGCCGACGGAGACCGCCAGCGGCTCCGCCTCGAGCAGGAGCAGGCTGTCGTCCCGTGCGGCGTTTTCCGGCATGCACAGACGCACGCCCAGCGTTGCCGAGAGCTTGTCCAGATAGTCCGGCAGCTCCAGCAGCGGGCGCAGATAGCGGCTGTCGATCGTCACGCGCAGGCGGCCCGTGCTCTCGCGGAACACGGCTGCGTCCGCTTCCACGCCGACGGTGCGAAGATAGCGGATCAGCCGCTGCTCTGCCAGTGGGTCGGCACCATAGCTGCTGTCGAGCTCGCGTGAGACGTTCGTGAGCACCTGTGCAAAGTCCGCATACTGCTCCCAGAGCACGGTGCGGCTTTCCTGCAGCGTTTCCTGCATCCGCTGCCGGTAGGCGCGCAGACGCAGTTCGCCGTTGACGACCTCGGTGTACTCGTGCAGATGGACACAGCGGTCACGGAAATACGGCGGGAAATCCTCCGGCAGCAGCCGGCCGCGCGCCTGAATGTGCCGCGTGACATCGTTCATAATATTGAGCGTGTCGAGCGCCCGGCGCGTCCAGCACTCCTGCTGCAATTTGCACCGGCAGCAGACGCGGTCGGCCGCGCGGTCAAATACTTTTGCCACATCTGCGTCGTTTTCTGCCGTAGCCGCCGCCTGACTTGCCGTGTCATGCAGCTGCTGATACGCATGCGCCACGCCGCCGACGCGCGCGGCGACATAGCGACGCAGACCGGACTCCCCGCTCCCGCCGCGCAGCGGCTGCAAAAATGCGCCGACCGCTACCACAAACTTTTTTGGTATCACCAGATACGCGCCGATGGCGAGCGCCAGCTCCACACCTGCGCCAATGCGCAGCTCCGAAAGCGGGATGCAAAACAGCGCCAACAGGTACGCGGCCGCGAAAATGAGCAGATAAAACCCACGCCGATGCTTGCAAAACTGCCCGGACAGCAGCCCGGCAGCGGCATAGACGACCGAGAACAGAACGCCCGCCCCGGCAGCCACATCCATGGCGATGCCGAGAATCAGCCCGGCCGATGCCCCGCACAGCGCGCCGCCCGTCCCGCTGAAGACGAGCAAAATGAGCACCGAGAGCGCCCGACCAACTGACAGCGTGTCAAACAGCAGCAGGTTGTTCACACCCATGAGCAGGCACGCCAGCAAAAACACGGTCGAAACGTTGCGGCAGATCTCCGCATTGACCGTGCGCGGCTCCTGCGCGCGCAGCAGATCATCGAATCCGTAGGCCGACGCGGCGCACAGCAGCAAAAACAGCGCCATTCTGGACACCAGCAGCAGCGACAGGCCGCCCGTGAGCAGGTACAGCACCAGCCGCGTCAGTATGTAAGCCGCCGCGGAGACGGCCGGCGGATACCAGCGCGTCTGCACAAACGGATGGCTGCGCAGAAAATACGCCGTCAGAAACGTCAGGCAGCAGCCGGCGGCGAGCTGTGTGCCGGTCGCTACGCCGAACGCCGCAAAGTAGCCAAGCGCACAGCCGACGAGGCACAGTGCGCCGCCGGAACCATACCCCATGGCCGCCAGAAATGCCAGCCCGAACGGCGCCGGCGACCCGGCAATATGCGCCGTTGACAGGATCAGCCCGAGCGCAAAGCTGACGAGCATACCGACCCATTTGGCATTTTCGCTTGCCGGCAGCAGCCCGATCGGGCTCGGCAAGGCGCCGGGTGCGCGCACCGGCTGGTCGTGCCCCGCGATTTTGACATGCATAACGGTTCCTCCTGACGCAAAACAGTTTACATAAATTATAGATTTTTATCGTTATGAAAACTGTCATTCCCCGCTGTCGCAGAAAATGTCTTTGCGCAGGAATCGTTTGCTTTTGGGCGCAAAAAAGCTGCCGGCTGAAAACCGACAGCTTTGGATGCAATTTGCTTTCAACCGCGCGGGCTCAATCCTTGTTGTCCGCCGGATGCAGGAGGTGCTCGCCGATGCGGAACACATCGCCGGCGCCCACGGTCAGGATAATGTCGCCCGGGCGGGCAATGCGGCGCAGCTCGGCCTCGATCTCCGCGAATGTCGGGTAGAACTTCGCACCCGGGATCTGCGCGGCCAGATCGGCAGAAGAAATGCCGATGGTGTTTTTCTCGCGCGCGGCATAGATCTCCGCCAGATAGACGATCGTCGGGCGGCGGAGCTGCTCCACAAAATCGTTGAAGAGCTTCGCCGTGCGGCTGTAAGTGTGCGGCTGGAACACGACGATCGTGCGCTGATAATCGAGCGTATCGACCGCGTCGAGCAGCGCGCGCAGCTCGCTCGGGTGGTGCGCATAATCGTCATACAGATCCGCGCCCTGGAACTTGCCCTTATAGTCAAACCGGCGGCCGGCGCCTTCAAAACCGGCGAGACCGTACTTGACGGCGTTCGGACTGACGCCGAGCACGATGGCCGCAGCCGTGGCCGCGAGCGCATTGCGCACATTGTGGATACCCGGAACGTGGATCGTCACATGGGCAAACAAATTTCCCTGGTGATAAATATCAAACTCGGACGAGGAGCCGCGGTGCATGATATTTTCAGCGTACACGTCCGCCTTCGGGCTCAGGCCGAAGGTGATGACCTTGCGCGCAATCCCGCGCAGGGCGTCCATGGTGTTGGCATCGTCGCAGTTTGCGATCACGGTGCCCGTCTCGGCCGGAACGCGCTCGGCAAACTGGCGGAACGAGTGCTTGATGTCCTCGATATCCTTGAAAAAGTCCAGATGATCCGCCTCGATGTTCAGGATCACGGCAATCGTCGGATTGAGGGAAAGGAACGAGTTATAATACTCGCACGACTCCATGATGATCGTGCTGCCCTTGCCGACACGGTGACAGGCATGCAGCAGAGGAAGCGTGCCGCCGATCATGACGGTCGGGTCCTTCTCCGCCGCCATCATGATGTGCGTACACATGGACGTCGTCGTCGTCTTGCCGTGCGTGCCGGAAATGCACAGTGCGTTCGGGTAGCCGCGCATCAGCGCGCCCCACGCCTGCGTCCGCTCAAAGACCGGGATGCCGCGGCGGTGCGCCTCGTGCACCTCCGGGTTGTCGTCGTGTACGGCGGCCGTGCGGATCACGAATTCAATATCATCCGTGACGTTGGCGGCACTGTGACCGATGTGGATCGGAATACCGCGCTCACGCAGCGTGAGCGTATTGTCGCTCTCGCACATGTCCGAGCCGCGGATGTCCAGCCCGGCGCCGTGCAGCACCTCCGCCAGCGGCGACATGGACACGCCGCCGATACCGATCAGCAGCCCGGTTTTCCCGGGAACCAGATAATCCTGAAAATCCATTCAAAGCACCAAATTTCATTCAAAATATTGTAATGTCCGGCACGGCGGGATCGTTCCGCGCCGCGCGAACCGGTTACAGACAGGTTACAGTTGTTATTTTCATACCGGGGTATTATAATACGTTTGTCGCTACATTACAATAGATTTTTGGAGAACCGGCTGCAAAAAGCCGGTTTATCTAAGGAAAAGGAGCCAGAGCACATGAACGAAGCCTGGACAGAACTCAAGCAGGCGTGCTCGCAGTGCCGGCGCTGCGGCCTCGGCGAGACGCGACACCATCTCGTATTCGGCGACGGCGCCGAGGACGCACGCATCATGCTCATCGGTGAAGGCCCCGGCGAGCAGGAAGACCTGCAGGGCCTGCCGTTCGTCGGCCCGGCCGGCAAACTGCTCGACGATATGCTCGAGATGATTTATCTCGACCGGACAAAGGTCTACATCGCCAACATTGTCAAATGCCGCCCGCCGCGCAACCGCGACCCGCAGTTCGTAGAGCAGAAATGCTGCAGCGAATGGCTGCAGCGGCAGATCGCGCTCGTCGATCCGGCGATTATCGTCTGCCTGGGCCGCATCGCCGCGACTGCGCTCATCAAAGACCCGTTTCGCATCACGCGCGAGCATGGGCAGTGGTTTGACGTGGGCAGCCGGCGCTATATGGCGATCTACCACCCCTCCGCCCTGCTGCGCGACCCGAGCAAGCGGCCGGAGACGTTCGTCGATCTCAAGACGCTTCAGCGGGAGATCTATGCGCGCTGCCCGGAGGTGTATCCCGATGCCTGATGTGCGCATCCGCCGCGCAGCCGCAGCGGACCTTCCGGCGCTGACCCGGCTCTGGCAGACGGCCTTTGGCGACCCGCCGGAGCTGATCGGCGCATTTTATCACCGCTTTCCGCCGGAAGCGGCCGCCTGGGTGGTCGAAGCGGACGGAAATGTTGCCACGGCCGCACATCTGCTCGACGGCCGGTTGCATACGGCCGGCGGGGCCGTTCTCCCCTGCGCCTATGTCTATGCGGTCTCCACCGATCCGGCGCAGCAGGGGCATGGCTATGCGTCGGCGCTGATGCAGCGCTTTGCCGCCGATGCGGACGTGAGCGGCTGCGTGCTCTATACGCTACCCGCGGAAGCATCTCTGTACGCCTGGTATCGGTCCGTTATGGGCGCCACGCAGACCGCTCGCGGCAAACGGCTGCACATCAAGCGCGAACCGGATATGCAGTGCCTGCCGGACGTTGAACCCGTCAGCGCGCAGGAATACGCCGCTCTGCGCGAGCGCGTGCTGCATGGCAGCGCGCATGTGGAGCTGTCAGCGGCGCTGCTGGCATTTCAGGCAGACCTCTGCGATCTGTGCGGCGGTGCGCTGGTGCACATCGCCGACGGCTGTGCCGTTGTGGAGCAAGATAATGAGCGGCTTGTCATCAAGGAGCTGCTGGGTGTGGACACTTTGTCTGCCGTTCAGGCGCTGCTGACAGCCTTCGACGTGCAGGATGCGCAGCTGTGCGTTCAGCGGCCTGACGGCGCACAGGCGCTGGCTGCCTATCGCCCGTTTTCCTGTGCGGAACCGGATGTGCTCTGGGGGCTTTATCTCGACTGAGCGAAAACTTAATGAATTGGAAATACTTTTCGCCTTGCTTCTGTAATATTGTCCCGGTATTCTTATACCAGAAGCAAGCAATCCTTTTTCATTTTATCCTCACCACGCAACAAAACAAAGCAAAACGGCACAGAAGCCTTCTTCTGTGCCGTTTTGTTTTTTGCGGCAAAAAAATTCTTTTCGGACACCATGCGTAAGCGTGTCCGGTTACTGAACAATTTCCACAAACAATGTGAAAAAATCGTGGAAAAACAACGAAAATTTGAACAAAAGAAATCCCCCTCAGACGGATATTTTGTTTGACAATTAACAACAAATCCGCTATACTTCAGGTGTATGAACAGATATCCACATCGGCAAAGCTGTCTGGGAAACGCGCATATATCCAAGCATTTTTGTCGGGTTTTCATAAACCGGATTGTCAAATCATACAAAGTCTGTTGTTGAATGCGAAAAATTTTAAGGGGGCTTGCACATGAGAGACTTGAAACACCTGATCGCATTTGAAAACCTGCTCCAGGAGGCCAACAACGAGTTGGTCCGGCAAGGAAAGGCAGACGGCAAGAGAGCGCTGGGTTACACCTGCTACTTCATGCCCGAAGTTCTGCTCGACCTGCCCGGCTGCTTTGCAGTCCGTCTGAGAGCGCCGAAATGCACTTCTCCGGACATGGCTACATATTACATGTCCAGCCGTACCTG
>ERZ827488.1332-NODE-1332-length-30265-cov-7.875803_pt1 | contig 30265 bp, 40 predicted proteins | sample MGYA00519771_ERZ827488 | MGnify/ENA primary metagenome ERZ827488 (study PRJEB31778, sample SAMEA3449323) | human gut metagenome | biome: human gut; feature: human-associated habitat; material: faeces | place: United Kingdom | collected 2010/2012 ... | reverse complement strand
AATAACTTTTAATGTCGGCCTTTTCATAGAAGACGATTTCTCGTAGCGACTAAAGACACAAATATAGGCTATCGGTTCTCTTCCTGGGCGTCTCTCTCTTAATGAATTAAATAGTAACCTCAACTATTGCAGTTTTTTTTATCCTGTGATAGAATAGTAAAGATTAGGTCATAATTTATGACTATGGGAAGGATGTGCCCGAGACTTCTGAAAAGAGCATTGGAGGAAACAGTGCTTTTTTCAGTGGTTTCGGAAACCTTCCCTCATTAGATAAATATATTTTTTCAGGAGGTTTAAGTAATGGTAAAACAGTTTTCTATGGAACTGGCAGGAAGAACACTGACAGTTGAAATCGGAAAAGTGGCAGCGCAGGCCAATGGTGCCGCACTTATGCGCTATGGTGATACAGTGGTTTTATCCACAGCAACAGCTTCAGAGAAGCCAAGAGAAGGAATTGATTTCTTCCCTCTTAGTGTTGAATTTGAGGAGAAGATGTACGCAGTAGGTAAGATTCCTGGAGGATTTAATAAGAGAGAGGGTAAGGCATCTGAACATGCAGTTCTTACATCCCGTGTTATTGACCGTCCAATGCGTCCATTATTCCCTAAAGATTACAGAAATGATGTAACTCTGAATAACTTAGTTATGGCAGTAGACCCTGATTGTTCTCCAGAAGTAACAGCAATGCTTGGCGCTTCTGTTGCAACATCTATTTCTGATATTCCATTTGATGGTCCTATCGCCGGAACAAGAATCGGTCTTATTGATGGAGAATTTATCGTAAACCCTACAGCAGACCAGCAGTTAGTTTCTGATCTTGCACTTACAGTTGCTTCTACAGCAGAGAAAGTAATCATGATTGAAGCTGGTGCGAATGAAGTTCCAGAAGATAAGATGATTGAAGCTATCTTCAAGGCACATGAAGTAAATAAGGAAGTAATTAAGTTTATCGATCGTATCGTAGAAGAATGCGGAAAAGAGAAACATGAATACGAACATGTAGACACTCCAGAAGATTTATGGAATGATATGGTAGATTTCATCACTCCAGAAGCTATGGAAGAGGCAGTATTTACAGATGTAAAGCAGGTTCGTGAGGAGAATATCCGTCAGATTAAAGAGAAGTTAGAAGAACGTTACGCAGAAGAACACGAAGACTGGCTTCCATTAATTGATGATGCAGTATACAAGTTCCAGAAAAAGACGGTTCGTAAGATGATCTTAAAAGACCATAAGCGTCCAGATGGCCGTGCTATTAACGAGATTCGTCCATTAGCTGCAGAGATTGATCTTTTACCTAGAGTACATGGTTCAGGTATGTTTACTCGTGGACAGACTCAGATCATGACAATTACAACTTTAGCTCCATTATCTGAAGCACAGAAGATTGATGGCCTTGATGCAAATGTAACTTCTAAGAGATATATGCATCACTACAATTTCCCAAGCTACTCCGTAGGTGAGACAAAGCCTAGCCGTGGCCCGGGACGTCGTGAGATCGGTCATGGGGCATTAGCAGAGAGAGCTTTAGTTCCAGTACTTCCAAGTGAGGACGAGTTCCCATATGCAATTCGTACTGTTTCTGAAACATTAGAATCTAACGGTTCTACTTCTCAGGCAAGTATCTGTGCATCTACTTTATCTTTAATGGCAGCAGGTGTACCTATTAAGAAACCAGTTGCAGGTATTTCTACAGGTCTTGTAACAGGAGACAGCGATGATGATTACATCGTATTAACAGATATTCAGGGCCTTGAGGATTTCTTCGGAGACATGGACTTTAAGGTTGCCGGTACACATGATGGTATTACAGCAATTCAGATGGATATCAAGATTCACGGTTTAACACCAGATATTATCCGTGAGGCAATTTCTCGTACAAAAGAAGCTCGTGAACATATCCTTACTGATGTTATGGAACCAGTAATCTCTACACCGAGAGACCACGTTGGAGAATATGCTCCAAAGATTATGCAGATGCATGTAGATCCAGATAAGATCAGCGAGATTATCGGAAAACAGGGAAAGACAATCAACGCAATCATTGATGAGACAGGCGTTAAGATTGATATTAATGATGAGGGAAGAGTAGATATCTGTGGTGTAGATCAGGTAATGATCGACAGAGCAATGGAAATCATTCGTCTTATCGTAGAACCTGTAGAAGCAGGCAAGATTTATGAGGGAGAAGTTGTTCGTATTATGAACTTCGGTGCATTTGTACAGTTAGCTCCAAATAAGGATGGCCTGATTCACATTTCTAAACTTTCTAAAGAAAGAGTAGAGAAAGTAGAAGATGTTGTTAATATCGGTGATAAAGTAAAAGTAAAAGTTCTTGAAATTGATAAGATGGGAAGAATTAATCTGGCACTTCGCGAGATTATCAAATAAATTATTTTTACGAGGGGGCAGTGAGGTTGGAGTTCCTTTTAGAACAAATCAGCCAGATTACGCATGGTGTTGTACTGAATAGGATAAAGCCAAAGATATTAAGTGAGGGAGCAGAGTATCCCATTCTTACGATTAGTCAGTTAATTGACGAGGAAAATGGAGTGTGGGATTATGAAGTTCCTACGGCTTTGGTTGATAAAAAAAAGGTGAAGAATTTAAATCTGGCAAAAGAGCATAGCATCGTAATCGGACTGACCTCCTTCCATCGTGCTGCCGTACTGGAGAAACAGCATGAGGGCAAGATTATCCCATCCAATTTTGTTTCGATAGAATTTCAGAATGGGATAATGGATCCCTATTACTTTGCATGGTATTTTAATGAACATCCAGAGATAAAAAGGCAACGGATGATTGCCATTCAGGGAAACTCTTCAGTTAAGGTATTATCTGTACACATGATTCGTCAATTGATGATTGAGTGTCCGAATTTATCAACGCAGATGTCAATTGGTAAGCTGTACTATTATCAGAAGCGGAAAAAAGTACTTCTTATGGAAAAGATGCGTTTAGAAGAGGCAGTTCTGACAGAAGAAATGATGCACCATTTAGAAAAATTATAAAAGGGGAAACGGATGGACGAAAAACAGTTACAATATGAATTTTTGTCAATTTTAAGTGAGAGTCATCCGGGTCTGACATTTGAGGAATACAGAGATAGTTGTGTGTTCCTCTTATTTTATCAGTATCTTTGTTTAAAACATGGTGACTCACTAGAAGAGGCTTATAAGCCGGGTGAATTAGTGAAGATGGCAATACGTGGAAAGCTTCAGGTAGCTTCCTTTTTAAAATTTATGGAATCCGCTTCCTCTTTTTTACATCTTTTGAATAAAGATTTTCAACTTACAGAATTTTCGTTTTATAAAAGCCTTGAAAGAGTACATTCTTTAGAAAAACAAAAAAGTTATGCAAGATTTTTTCGTAAATTTCTAAAAAAAATTGATGGCTGGGATTGTAAAGAAGAATTGCTCAGGCAGTATCCAAAACTATTTATTTTGCTGATTGCAGAATTTGCAAAGTTAAAAAAAGATACCTATATATCGGAAGAACTAAGCGAACTGTATCATAAGTTTTTTTGCAGGCGATTTCATAAGAAAAAAGGAAAATGTAAAGTTTTATTTCCAGAATTTCAGTATGGTATTTTGGCATCTTCCATTATAAGTACAGAAAAAAATATAGAGATTTATGGCTATACAAAGGAACAGGAATATATTGATATTTTTACGATTGTATGTTATATGAGAGGAATTCCATTAGATTCCCTACATCTTTTCATGAAAAAGGACTGGAGAGCAATCAGAGATTTGCCAGATGGAGCAGATAATATCCTTATTTTTATGCCAGAAGGTGTAGAAGCAGGAGAATATATAGCTTCACCAAAACTTTCTCTTGGAAAAGAACAGTTTTATGCTGGAACGAAGGGGGAATTTCCATTTTTACTGACAGCAATTTCTTGTTTAAAAGAGAATGGATTTTTGGCGGCAGTTTTTCCTGGTGCGATGCTTTACCGGGAAGGAAGAGAAGCGCAAATTCGTAAGTATCTTGTGGAAGAATTGAATTGTCTTGATACAATAATGCTGCTTCCGGATTCCATATTTCACTCTATAGGGCAGGCCGAGGCAATTTTATTTTTCCAGATGAATCGAGAACGAAAAGATATCTTGTTTTTTGACTGCTCGGAGATAGAAAGTCTTGATAAGGAACAGATAGATACTATAGATCAGCTTTGGAGTGAGAGAAAGACAATTCCTGGATTGTGTGCCTGTGTGGAGAGGGATGAGATAGAAAAAAATGAATATAATCTTAATCTTCCCCGTTACATTACAAAAGTTGTGAAGGAAACAGCAATTGATATGGAAAAAGGTAAGGCACGGATCAGGGAAATTGAGCAGGAATTGCAGGAAATTGAAAACCGCATCGCAATTTATCGTAGAGAGTTAGGATTGTAAATCGGAAAGCAGACAGGGAGGAACACCATGCGAAAAAAGAAGAGGATACCTGTTAGTATCATGCTGTTAGTATTCTTATTTCTTCTGACAGGATGCACATTAGGGGGCACTAAGCAAGAGGCAGAGACAAAGGTAGATTATTATATCGGCGTGATAGATGATAATGCACCATATTATTACGAAGAAGATGGACTGCCAAAAGGATACTATGCAGATTTTGTTGCAGCAATGGCAAAAGAAGAACCATTTACTTATAAATTTGTTCCTGTAGATGCATCTTCTTATAATGAAAATCTTTCTAAGAAGTCTATAGATGGCTTTATCGGAGCGACAAATGCATCCTCAGGTAAGAATATTTTGGCAAGTAAGTCATTCTACACATCTAATATTTGTGTTTTAGCGCCAAAAAGTTCTAACATTTCGACTTTAAAACAAATAAAAGATAACAGTATTGCAGCACCTGCCGATACAGAAGAGGAAGTATTTGCGAAATATCTTGCAAATCGTTATAAGGGGCGGGCAGTTCCATTTTTGTCTGTAAGAGAAGCACTTTCAGATATTGAGGCTGGTAATACACAGATACTCGTTGCAGATAAGGAATATTATAAGCAGCACAAAGAAACATTTAAAAGTTGGAAGGTTCTTAAAACAAGCCATCGTTTTCAAAATGAACATCGGCTTTTTATGCAAAAAGATGGAAAGCTGCAGGAGATTTATTCTAAAGGAATAAAAGCTTTAGAGACAAACGGAAGTCTAGAGCATTTTTCAAACACGCTCTAAAGAATATTTTCACACAGGATTAAAAATAGATAAAACACCCAGGAATTATTAAAAAAGGATATAATTCTTAGGTGTTTTTTCTTTCAAAATGAGCATGCTAAAGGGAAAGCTGCTTTCGGAAAAATCGTTTTATAAGATTAGAGCGTGTTTGAAACATGCTCCAGGTGTAAAAGATTTCGGAAGCACATGAAAATATAAAGGAGGATGCTCATGAATACGCAATTAGAAAGTTTACTAGAACTTGGAGAAGTATTACTGGAGAATAACGGGACGGGGCATCATATTTTATTTTTATCTGTTATCGGTGAGATAGAAGGGCATCATTTATCATCAGACAGAATAAAGACGACAAAATATGAACATTTATTACCGCTTCTTACCCAAGTACAGGATAATCAGGAGATAGATGGATTATTTCTCCTGATTAATACGGTGGGAGGCGATTGTTCCTGTGGCCTTGCGGCAGCAGAAATGATTGCATCTATCAAAAAACCGACGGTTTCTCTTGTGATTGGAGATAGTCATTCTATTGGAGTACCTCTTTCAGTAGCGGCAGATCGAACATTTATTGCACCGACGGCAACGATGATTCTGCATCCAGTACGACTGAATGGTACGATTATTGGTGCGCCGCAGACATTTGAATACTTTCGGCTGATACAGGATAGGATTGTTACATTTGTAGAAGCACATACAGGAGTTGCGAAAAGCAGACTGGAAAGAATGATGATACGTCAGGGGATGATGGTAAAAGATTTAGGAACAATTCTTGTAGGAAAAAAGGCGGTGGAAGAAGGAATTATTGATGAAGTTGGTGGTGTTTCTGAAGCGCTTTTCTGGCTGCATCAGGAGATTGAAAGAAGCAGGAAGAAAAGACAGGAGAAAAAATGATAGAAGAAAAAATGTGTTATTTATTTTAAGAACGCATCTTTTTTTCTGACGGTATTTGTGATATGATGATAAAGATATCAAACTTAGAAAATAAAGGTGTTATGTATGGCAAGTAATAAAACAAACGAGAATAAGATAAAACGAAAAACAACAAAGAAAGTCACAACAAAGAATAATGTGACCAGAAAAACTACAGCGAAAAATCATACTTCGGGAACCAGAAAAAACGCATCCCAAAAGGCAGAAGGAATTCCGATGAGCAGTGAGATTACGTTGGTTGTTGCTTTTGGTCTGGTCGTTCTTATGATGTTTAGTAATTTTGGACATTGTGGATTGATCGGAAAATGGCTGGCCAGCTTCTTTTTTGGTATTTTTGGCTGTGCCCAGTTTGTTATGCCAGTATTTTTCTTCCTTGGTATAACAATTTTGGTTGCCAATGATTACAGTACGTTGGCAATGAAGAAGTGTGGTGCAGGATTTGTCATTTTGATGGAAGTATCGGCCGTATCGCAGTTATTATATAAAGATACGACAGTGACAGTGCATGATTTATTTTCTGTGGCGATTAATAATCATGCAACAGGAGGAATTATCGGGGGCGGAGTTGCGTTTTTATTAAGAGAGGGATTTGGAACAGCAGGAGCGATGGTTGTTCTTATCTGTGTATTTTTGCTCGCATGTATTTTGCTGACACAAAGATCTTTTGTTTCTTTCTTTAAAAAGATGGTTAAGAATGTGCGGGCTTCAAAAGAAGAGTGGGAAAAGTCTGCCGAGAAACGGCGTTTAGAAAGAGAAGCGGCAGCAGCAGAAGACAGATTGATCAATTTAGAAGAGGAAGAGGAATCTTCAGATAAGGCGACTTCATTTTTGAAGATGAAGAGTGGCTATAAGAAGACTTCGGATAAGAAAAGAGCAAAACAATGCGAAGAAAAGGTGAAAGAACTAGAAGAAAAGAAGGAGAAAAAGAACCCGAAAAAGCAGTCATCTACGTCAGCAGAACAAGAGAAAACAATAAAAAATATAAAGGTGAATGTTCCGGTGTTTACTTCCTCTGATGAGGTGAAAAGAAAGGATTGTGTAAGGGAACTTCATCCGCAGATTTATCCATTCACAGAAGAGGATGGGAAGACAGAACCATTTAAAGGTAAGTTAGATTTCAGTGCGTTTACATTCCCAGAGGAAAATACCTCATTAATTTCAGAACAGGCACAAGAGAGTACTTTAGAAGTGCAAGAAGAAAGCTATGCCCCACCATATAAAGAAAAGGGAGCATTCCATACTTCACTGCCAGAAGAAATCCGAATCAATGAAGATTTGGGTAGTTTGATAGAAGAAGTTTCTGAAAGTATTGTATCTGAGGCAGAAGCCATTTCGGAAGAAAATGTTTATCCGGATGCGGCTGATCAGGCGATTGAACAGAAAGAAGTCCCTGAGATAGAAGCAGTAAAGGATATGAAGGAAAAACAGGAAGAAAATGAGGAGAGCAGAATCTGGAAAAATGGGGCTGAGATAAAGCAAAGAGATACAGAAGCAAAAGATAATGCTTCGGAAGTTAACGATAGGGATATTGCCATTCAAGAAAAGCAAATGGCAAGGCAAGATACCATTAAGAAAGAAACAGCTCAGGAAGTATCATCTGTAGAAAGCAAAGAAGTAGTTCCAGATAGAAAGAAAGCAGAAGGAAAAGATTACCTGTTTCCTCCCGCAAGTCTTCTTATAAAAGAAGAACAGGGACACTCCTCTGGCCAGCAGCAGTATTTACAGGAAACAGCGCAGAAACTGTATGAGACATTAAAAAGTTTTGGAGTGAATGTGACAATTACAGATATAAGCTGTGGCCCTTCTGTTACGAGATATGAGATGTTCCCGGAACAGGGAACAAAGGTAAGTAAGATTCTTTCTCTGACAGACGATATTAAGCTGAATCTTGCAGCATCTGATATCCGAATCGAGGCACCGATTCCGGGAAAGGCAGCAATTGGAATTGAGATTCCGAATAAACATAATCAGACCGTACATTTTAGGGATTTGATAGAAAGTCAGACATTTAAAACATTTAAATCCAAATTGGCTTTTGCAGTTGGAAAAGATATTGGAGGAAAGACCGTAGTAACAGATCTTGCCAAGATGCCACATTTATTAATTGCAGGAGCGACAGGATCTGGTAAGTCAGTGTGTATCAATACTTTGATTATGAGTATTTTATATAAGGCAGCACCGGAAGAAGTCAAGCTTATCATGATTGATCCTAAGATGGTAGAATTAAGTATTTACAATGGAATCCCACATCTGCTTATTCCAGTTGTTACTGATCCGAAAAAGGCATCAGGAGCATTAAACTGGGCTGTAGCAGAAATGACAAATCGTTATAAGAAGTTTACAGAAACTGGTGTTCGTAATATTGAAGGTTACAATAAAAAAGTAAGGGAACTTCAGAAATCTGGAGAGATTGATCCAGAAACTATAAAAAAAATGCCACAGATTGTCATTATTATCGATGAGCTTGCAGATCTTATGATGGTGGCTCCTGGAGAAGTAGAAGATGCTATTGTAAGATTATCACAGCTTGCAAGAGCAGCAGGAATTCATCTGGTTATTGCAACACAGCGTCCATCGGTTAATGTTATCACAGGGCTTATTAAGGCAAATGTACCATCAAGAATTGCATTCTCTGTTTCTTCTGGTGTAGATAGCCGTACAATTATTGATATGAATGGAGCCGAAAAGCTTCTTGGTAAGGGAGATATGCTCTTTTATCCGGCAGGATATTCTAAACCGGTGCGTGTGCAGGGGGCTTTTATTTCCGATAATGAGATTAGCGATGTGGTTACATTTTTAAAAGAAAATGAAGATGTGGCAGTATACGATACAGAAGTAACTGAAAAAATTGAAAATAAATTAAAGAGCAGTGCGGTTTCTCAGGAAAGAGATGAATATTTTGAAGCAGCAGCCCGCTTTGTTATTGAAAAAGACAAGGCTTCCATTGGAATGCTGCAGCGAATGTTTAAGATTGGATTTAATCGAGCAGCAAGAATAGTGGATCAGCTTTCGGATGCAGGAATCGTGGGTCCGGAAGAAGGAACAAAGCCGCGGAAAGTATTAATGTCTTCAGAACAGTTAGAATCCTATTTTGAGGAATATTTATAAAAATTGCAAAGAATTTGTAAAGAACTGGAGGACAGGACTTTACGAAATGAAAAATTTGTTGTATTATTAAATATCTTGTGGCTATTTAAAGTGAAGATAAATATCGTTAATGTGTTTACTTTTTGATTTTAAATAGGTACAATATCTATGTATAAATACATAATAAATGAAGAAAAGAGGAGATACTATGTCTTTAAGAATTGATGGAAAAAAGATATCTTCCGATATTAAAGAGGAATTAAAAGAACAGGTAAAGCTGTTAAAAGAAGAAGGCATTTCTGTATGTTTAGCTGTAATTCAGGTAGGAAATGATCCTGCATCAAGCGTATATGTGAATAATAAAAAGAAAGCATGTGCGTATATTGGAATTGAGTCACAGGCTTATGAGCTTCCAGAAGAGACAACACAGGAAGAACTGCTTAGTTTAATTAGCCGTCTGAATAAGGATGATCATGTGAATGGTATTCTTGTACAGCTTCCAGTGCCTGCACATATGGACGAGAAAGAGATTATTCAGGCAATCTCTCCAGCAAAGGATGTTGATGGATTCCATCCACAGAGTGTAGGTGCTTTATCTACAGGAGAGCCAGGCTTTGTATCTTGTACTCCAGCAGGAATTATCCAGTTATTAAAACGTTCCGGCATCTCTATTGATGGAAAAGACTGCGTTGTTGTTGGGCGCAGCAATATCGTTGGTAAACCGATGTCCATGCTTCTTTTAAGAGAGAATGGAACGGTAACAATCTGCCATTCTCATACAAAAAATTTAAAAGAAGTATGCCAGAGAGCAGATATTTTAGTAGCTGCGATTGGAAAGCCAAAATTCTTTGATGACAGCTATGTAAAAGATGGGGCTGTCGTAATTGATGTAGGAATCCACAGAAATGAAGAGAATAAACTTTGTGGTGATGTTGATTATGATAAGGTAGTAGATAAAGTTTCTGCGATTACTCCTGTTCCAGGAGGAGTAGGCCCGATGACAATCGCCATGTTAATGAATAACTGCGTAGAAGCAGCGTTAAGGATGAATAACCGATGAAAAATGTATTATTTGTATCACTAGGATGCGACAAGAACCTCGTAGATAGTGAAAAGATGCTTGGACTTTTAAATGAAGCGGGATACCGTGTGGCACAGGAAGAGTCCGAGGCAGATGCGATTGTAGTAAATACTTGCTGTTTTATTCATGATGCGAAAGAAGAGAGTGTAGAAACGATTCTCGAGATGGCAGAATGGAAGAAAAAGGGCAGACTTAAGGCACTTATTGTAACAGGATGTATGGCACAGCGGTATCAGGATGAGATTCAGCAGGAGATTCCAGAAGTGGATGCAGTAATTGGAACAACGGGATATACAGAGATTGTTCCGATTCTTGATGAGATTCTTGCTGAGGCAGAGGCATCACAGGAAGAAGCTGCAGTAGAAGAACCAAAGGAGAAGTCCTTTGTAAACTGTTGTCCTTCTATTGATTTGCTTCCTGCTTCCTTAGCAGATAAACGTGTAGTAACAACTGGTGGATATACTGCTTATTTAAAAATTGCAGAAGGATGTAATAAGCGCTGTACATACTGTATCATTCCATATATTCGGGGACATTATCGTAGTTTTCCAATGGAAGATCTGTTAGAGGAAGCAAGAAAGCTTGCTGAGGGCGGGGTAAAGGAATTAATTCTTATTGCCCAGGAAACAACGGTTTATGGTATGGACTGTTATGGAAGAAAGGCACTGCCAGAACTTTTAACAAAACTTTGTGAAATCGAAGGAATTGAATGGATTCGTATTTTGTACTGTTATCCGGAAGAAATTACGGATGAATTGATTGCTGTAATGAAGAAAGAGAAGAAGATTTGTCATTATCTTGATATTCCAATTCAGCATAGTGAGGATACGATATTAAAGCGTATGGGCCGCCGCACCAATAGAGCAGAATTAGTTTCTCTTGTAGAGAAGTTAAGGAAAGAAATACCGGACATTGTTCTTCGTACAACTTTAATTACTGGTTTTCCTGGTGAGACCGAAGAAGAATTCAAAAATATGGTGGACTTTGTAGACAGTATGGAATTTGACCGACTTGGTGTATTCCCATACTCAGCAGAAGAAGGAACAAAAGCTGCAGAGATGGACGGTCAGATTACAGAAGAAGTAAAGGAAAGCCGCCGGGATGAGATTATGGCATTACAGCAGGAGATTTCTGCTGATAAAGCTGCAAGTCGAATTGATGATGAAATGTCCGTTTTAATAGAGGGTTACTTATATGAAGACGATATCTATATTGGAAGAACTTATATGGATGCGCCGAAGGTAGACGGAAATGTATTTGTCCGGGCGGAGGAAGAATTGATTTCCGGTGATATCGTTCCTGTTCGCATTACGGGAGCAAATGAATATGATTTGATGGGAGATGTTATTTATGCCGATGAATTTACCGAATAAGCTTACAATTGTAAGAATCATTATGATTCCATTTTTTGTATTTTTCCTGTTAACAGATTTCGTTGCAGGTTCTAAATGGATCGCTACAGTACTGTTCTGTGCAGCTAGTATTACAGACTTTTTAGATGGACATATTGCAAGAAAGTATAATCTTGTAACAAATTTCGGAAAGTTTATGGATCCACTTGCAGATAAAATGCTTGTTTCTTCTGCGTTTATCTGTCTTGTAGCACAGAATAAGATCGCTGCATGGATTGTTATTGTTATTATTGCAAGAGAGTTTGTTATTAGTGGATTCCGTTTAGTAGCCAGCGATAGCGGTGTTGTTATTGCAGCAAGTTATTGGGGCAAGTTCAAAACAAATTTCCAGATGTTTGCAATTATTTTACTGATGCTTAACCTCGGAGAAAACTTCCCTGCATATGCTGGAGGAATACATATCGCTGAGCAGATTCTTATATATATTGCATTAATTCTTACGATTGTTTCTTTAGTAGATTATCTTGCAAAGAACATTGATGTGTTAAAAGAGGGAGGCAATGAAAAATAATGAGTTCCGATCGGATTATGGCAGAAGAACCAATTGAAAAGAAAATTACACGGATTTTGATTCACAGGAAGATGACAGTAACTGCTGCCGAATCCTGCACAGGCGGTCTTGTAGCAGGCACGCTTGTAAATGCCGACGGAATTTCAGAAGTTTTTAAGGAAAGTTATGTTACTTACTCTAATGAAGCTAAGCATAAGCTGCTTGGTGTAAAAAAGGAGACTCTTGAGAAATATGGTGCTGTCTCAAGACAGACAGCGGCAGAGATGGCTGAAGGTGCAGTAAGAGCAGCGGGAGCGGATGCCTCTGTTGTTACAACAGGAGTTGCAGGTCCAGGAGGGGGAACAGAAGAAAAACCGGTAGGGCTGGTTTATATTGGATGTTGTGTAAAGGGACGTACGATAGTGAAGCGCTGTTTTTACGGCGGGAATCGTCAGGGGGTTCGTCACAGCGCAGTAAAAGAAGCGTTGGAGATTCTATATTGCCAGCTTCTCGCAGATAAGTATTAGAGCGTGTTTGAAAAATCATTCCTGCAATCTGCACGCCCCAATTTGCGGGAAATTTTGCCTTCATTCAGTTGACGTAGCCCACTACGCCGCCCTCATTCAGGCGAATTTTCCACAAATTGTAACGCACATCTTGCAGAAAGCATTTTTCAAACACGCTCTAGAGTATTTTTTTATACATTTTAAAGCATGTTTAAAAAATCAAAAGAGAGAAAACGTATAAGATGTATTTTACTGTCAGATAAGGATACATTTTGTACGTTTTTTTGTTTATGGACTTGATTTTTTGCGCTATATGATATAGTCTATATAACACAGAAGATATCTTAAAAGAATGGGATGATAAATATGAGAATAAAACTTGATTTTAACAGCCCGGAGGCAATCTACATACAGCTTCGCAATCAGATTGTCATGCAGATCGCGCAGGAACAGCTCCATGAGGGGGATTCCCTTCCTTCTGTGCGTGGCTTAGCAGGAGAACTTGGTGTGAATATGCATACGGTGAATAAGGCATACGCCATGCTGCGCCAGGAAGGCTATCTGAAGCTTGATCGAAGAAAGGGAGCAGTCATTTCTGTACAGATTAGTGACAAATCAGAAGAGATGATGAAGGTGAATGGATGCATGCAGATGATTGTAGCACAGGCAATCTGCAAAGAGATTACAAAAGATGAGATGAAACAGTTAGTAGAGGAAATGTATGACACATTTCTTATGATAGAAGAGGAAGAATAGAAAGCGAGGATAGGAATGAGAACAGAATATAATAACTATGCTTCCCAGGCATTGGAGAAAGCAGCGCAAGATGCAGCTTCATGCCACCAGAAATATATAGGAACCGAACATCTTATTCTGGGACTTTTAGCACAGCCAGATTCTCTTTCTGGACGAGTACTTTATGAGAATGGTCTTAACTATGAGAATTTTTTAGAGGCAGTATTGGGAGAATCAGCAGCATTAGGAGATAATGCGAATCAGACGTTTCTCGGATACAGTCCTAAAGCAGAACATGTTCTTTTGACAAGCGAAGAAGAAGCAATTCGCATGCATGCACAGCAGATAGGGACAGAACATATTTTACTTGCGATCATCAAAGAAAAAGATTGTATTGCGCTTCGTTTGATGAAAGGCATGAATATTAATCTAAAGAAAATTTATGTAGATGTTTTAGTTGCGACAGGGGTAGATTCAACGAGAGCACAGAAAGAATTCCAGTCACTTACTGCACCAAAGAAGGCGAAAAAAAAGAATTCTATGGTCGCAGCATATTGTGTGGATCTGACAGAGAGGGTAAAAGAAGGGAAGTTAGATCCGATTGTTGGAAGAAGCCAGGAAATTGAGCGAATGATTCAGATTTTAAGCCGCCGTACAAAGAATAGTCCCTGTCTTGTCGGTGAGCCGGGAGTCGGAAAAACAGCAATCGTAGAGGGGCTTGCACAGTGGATCGTGCGTGGAGAAGTGCCAGAAATGCTTTGGGACAAAAAGGTAATGACATTAGATCTTCCAGGAATGATTGCAGGTTCTAAATACAGAGGAGAATTTGAGGAGAGAATTAAAAAACTCCTTCAAGAAGTGATTTCCAGAGGGGATATTCTTTTATTTGTTGACGAGATTCACACGATGATTGGAGCAGGAGGAGCAGAAGGCGCGATTGATGCTTCTAATATTATGAAGCCATTTCTTGCCAGAGGAGAGATTCAGTTAATCGGTGCGACAACTCGTGAGGAATATCGAAAATATATTGAAAAAGATGCCGCTTTTGAAAGACGTTTTCAGCCAGTTGCCGTAGAAGAGCCAACGAAGGAAGAGGCAGTTGCAATTCTTAATGGCTTAAAGGAAAAGTACGAACAGCATCATCATGTTCATTATACTGCCGGAGCAATTCAGGCAGCCGTAGAATTATCAGAACGATATATCAGTGACCGTTTTCTTCCAGATAAAGCGATTGATGTTATGGATGAGGCTGCTTCTAAAAAGAGAGTCGGCTTATACACAATGTCTGATGAAATGCGGGCATTAGAAGAACAGTTTGATAAATATGGAAAGCGAAAAGAAGAGGCACTTGCGGAGGGCAATCTGCGCAAGGCCAAAATGAATAATACAAAGCAGAAAACAGTACTGGAAAAACTCGAAGAACAAAGAAAAGTCTGGGAGCAGAAAAAAGCAGTCAGCCGTGTTAATGTTACAGAGAATGATGTAGCAGAGGTTGTTTCTTCCTGGACAAAGATTCCGGTAACTCGTATCAGCCAGAGCGAATCACAGCGTCTGCTTGGTCTTGAGGATACGTTAAAGAAAAGAGTAATCGGGCAGGATGAGGCAGTAAAGATGGTTGCAAAAGCAATCAAACGTGGCCGTGTTGGGTTAAAAGATCCGAAAAGGCCAATTGGTTCTTTTATGTTCTTAGGACCAACTGGTGTAGGAAAGACCGAACTTTCCAAAGCACTTGCTGAGGCATTATTTGGCGATGAAAATGCGATGATCCGTGTTGATATGTCCGAGTATATGGAAAAACATAGCGTATCCAAACTCATTGGTTCTCCTCCAGGATATGTGGGATATGAAGAAGGTGGACAGCTTTCCGAGCAGGTACGCCGCCATCCATATAGCGTTATTTTATTTGACGAGATTGAAAAAGCACATGGCGATGTATTTAACATTTTACTTCAGGTACTTGATGATGGACAGATTACCGATTCGAATGGAAGAAAGGCAGACTTCAAAAATACTGTTATCATTATGACTTCCAATGCCGGAGCACAGCGAATCATGGCACCGAAGAATCTTGGTTTTATTACAGAAAGAAGTGCAAAGGAAGATCATGAGCGTATGAAGTCCCATGTAATGGAAGAAGTGAAGCAGATCTTTAAACCAGAATTTATCAACCGTGTGGATGGTATCATGGTATTCCATACATTAGAAAAACCAGAACAGAGGAAGATTGTAGAATTACTGTTAAAAGAACTTTCTGACAGACTTTCAAAAAATCCAGGCTTCACTTTGGAATTCTCTGATAAAGTAGCAGACTATGTCCTTGAAAAAGGATATGATCCACAGTATGGAGCAAGACCGCTTCGTCGTGCTATCCAGAATGAATTGGAAGATTTTCTGGCAGATGAATACCTCGAAGGCCACATTAAAAACAATGACAGAATTCTTCTCGATATTAACGATGGAAAGCCAGTTGTTAAGAAAGCAGAAAAGAAGAAAAAGTAGAAAAATACAACAAACACACTCTAGATAATCTGCAATAGAAATTTTGTAAAATAATTTTTAATAATTATGTGTTTTTTGTAAATGTCATATATTGCAGGCTGAAATCCGCATAAACAGTAGTTATTAGTGGATTTATAAAACCTGCAATATATGAAAAAGGGGCAAAAAGGGGCAAACGTAGTTTTAAAGGATTCTTATGCTTTGCACCTGCATCTCATCTCTTTTCCGCATTTTTTTCGTAACATGAAGATATATCTTTCTTGTAATCTGAGAATCTTCATGTCCAAGGCGGCGGGAGATTGTTTCAATATCTACTCCCTGCTCTGCCAAAAGAGAGGTATGAGTGTGCCTGAGAGTGTGAGGCGTGATTTTCCGCCCTAATGTTTTTTGACTTACCGTACTTAACTGGTAGTGGTAACTTTCATAGACAAGGGGCTTGCCTTTTCGCTGAAAAATCAAATCGCTTCCGTAAATCAGTTTATTCGCGAGAGCTTCTTTCTTTAGTTCTCTTGCAAAATCTAGTAGCTCATCCTGAATATACACACGTCTTTTTGAGGAAGGCGTTTTTGGAGTATCAGTAAGTTTATTTATGTAATCATAGTTACTGATTATGTGGATATGCCGATTCTTCAAGTCTATATCTGCAGCTGTAAGAGAAAATGCTTCCCCAATACGAAGACCAGTAAGGACAAGAAAGCGGGTAAGTGTTATCCAAGGTTCCTTTTTCATCCCTTTGATAAGTTTTGTGACTTCATCAGATTCTAAATACTTTTCTTCAATATCTTCCTCAGTTTCAGTAGAGGTGGCTACCTTTTCTAATTTATCCAGATAGGACTTATCGCTTATATAGTCGTTTTTAAATCCCCAAGTAATCATTCTTTTAAACACGGAGATTCTCCCGTTAGCAAGAGAAAGGTCTTCGTCTAAAGAGGTGATGTGTTCCCGGACATAACGAGCAGTAAGATTATTTGCTATACAATTTTCTCCAAGCATTTCTACAACTTTTCGACTATTACGTTTTTCTGAACCGTAAGAACTTTCTTTCCAGGTTCTTCTTTTGTCGTTTAGCCATTTTTCTCTGAGTTCGGAAAGTGTGATATTGGAAATGGTTCGCGCATCAAGAAGATTATCTATTTTAACGAGAAGTGCCCTCTGTGCCGTTTTTCTGGCCTGAGCGGTATTCTTTTCGGTAGTAATAGAAACTTTCTTCTCCTTCCCCGTCACTGGGTCTGTGTAGCGTTCTACGTGTTTATATTTCCCGTTTTTGGTTTTCTCGGTCCACATATAATCATCCTTTCGTAAAAATGGGTATAAAAAATACACCCTGTTAAAATTACGGATGCTGTGGTATAATCTAGTTGTTCAAGTTAGGTTATACAGTCAGCATCCATGTTGACAAGTAATCTATGAAAAAGCCCGGTGTTGGTAGCACTGGGTTTTTCTTATTTATTCAATCCCATAATTCATATCCACAACTCCCAGCGGTTCAAAAAATATCATGTAATTATCTATTACAGTACATTTTCCATATTTTAAAAGGTAGGCATCCAGTGCATCTTTTAAAAATGCTTCTGTAACATCCAGATGCTCTGCCATTTCGTGTAGATTCCTACAGCCATATTGGTAAGCGGATAATATACCAGATAAACCAATTTGTTTATTGTAAGCCCACATCCGGGCTTTTCGTTCTTGTTTTACATTCTCTATCTCTGTCTGGTCTAAGATGTTTCCGGCACTGGTATAATGATGTCCAAGTTCTTCTGCGAGAACACAGGCTTTTTCGATGGCTGTGTCAATATTTTCTCCAATAGCAACGACTCCATCACAATATAATCCCTTGATATTATTACTTTCAAATGGATAATCAACAACATCTATACCGTCCTTGCAGGCTTCATCTTGTAACTTTTCATATGTATTCATAGTACACCTCCCACTCTAGCATATTGCATTAATTACCTTACTTACGTTTATTTTTAACAAATTCAGCAAATTGACGGATTTCGTTTAATTCGTCTTCTGTATATTCGTTGCCGTCAAAATGAGCAGCAATGGTAGATGCTTCATCTTGATTATCGTCAGCTAGATAATCAATAGAACATCCTAAATAAGAAGAAAGCTTTTTCAATGTTGAAAGCTTAACGTTATCTGTTCCCTTACTATAAAAGCCAGCTATGGTTGTATATGGAATACCGGATTCTTTTGACAATATAGATTTGTTAATTCCCTTTTCTGCCATTAAGGCATCTAACTTATCAGTAAATGACACGATACTTATCTCCTGCTTTAATTAATCCCCTTTTACTTACGTTTATTTTTAACAAATTCAGCAAATTGACGGATTTCATTTAGTTCGTTTTCTGTATATTCGTTGCCGTCAAAATGAGCAGCAATGGTAACAGGTTCATCATCAAGTCCAAGCAATGTATCGGCAGAAACGTTAAGGATTGAAGCGATTTTTTTTATTGTATCTACATTAGGTTCTCGTTTTCCGCTTTCATATAATGAATATGTTGATTTAGCAACACCAATATTTTCGGAAAGTTCTTTTTGAGATAATCCAGATTTCAGTCTAGCTTCTCTCAAATTATCATTAAAGTTATCACCCATCTTTTTTTTACCTCCTATTATATATGATTATAATTGCGTATTGAAAATGTGTCAATAAAAAAGTTTGCAAAATGAAAAGAAAAGTATTGACAAGTTTGCAAAAAGCAACTATATTATAATTACAGTTTGCAAAACGCAAACAAAGAAAGGAGTGAGATAAATGTTTAGAAATTTAAATGCGGAGCAGGCTCGACTTGGTTACACAAATCAGAAAATGGCAGACTTAATTGGAATATCACGAATATCTTATGAAAACAAGAAAAAAACAGGTAAATTTACAGCTCTTGAAGCGAAGAAGATGTGTAAGATATTCAAAGTTAAATTTGATTATTTATTCGAAACAGAAGAACCAGAACGCAAGAGCGGTTAACATAATGTAGAGCGAAGAAAGCAGGATAGGAGGAATAATGAAAACAATAATACTTACTATTACAACTGCAATATGTGCAGTTGGATGGCTGGCGAGAAGTATTTCTTGTGCAGCACTTCTGTATTACATTGAAAAAAACGGATACAAACTTCCAAATAATCAGGACATAGAAGAATGTACCCGTTTCGCAGCAAAGAAGCTTTTCAAATTATAAGCCTAATTTTTGCAGGACAAGAGAGGTTACAGCATTATTGGCTACACTGGATATTACTTCAAGAGACATGGAACCGATAGTTGTAAAAACAGGTTTTAACTTCTGGTTCCATACGGTATCAGATCTGATTTTTTCGAGGAACTCATGTCCTTGAAAAGTCATTTCATAAACCCGAAAAGTAATTAATTGTCCATCACGAGAACGCTCAAGCCTACCATTAATGTAACCACCTTCAAAAAGTTTGATTAAGGTATAGAGGGTTTGCTCTTTGCCATAAGATGACAGGCAATCTTGAAAATCATCAGCTTTGTAAACACCCATATGAAATGTTTCGAACTCAAGCAGAACGTCTCGTATACAATCTGGGGTTAATCGCATAATGCTTCTCCTTTCTTAAGTACTCGGCATTGCAGTGCCTGTATAGAAAGAATATTGGAGAAACTATAAAAAGTCAAGAGCAGTTAGGAGGTGAGAAATACGCAAGGATATTATTATCCACAAAACGGAAATGAAGAAGTAAAAACAAATGTTCCAACAGGAACTTTGCAAATTGAAGTGTCTAATTTACCAGAATTTAAAGAATTGCTGGAACAGGTAAAAAAAGAGAGCGACCAATTGCAGGCAACAATTAGTCGACTCAGTAATTTTGATTTAAAGGTAAATTTTTCTGCAAAAGAATGAGAGGTGAGGAAGAGTGAATAGAACTGTAATGGTAGGATTCGATGGAAAGACTTATTCAAATGCAGACGAGTACGCAAAAGAAATCATAAACAAGTTTTCGGAAAAGAACCTTACATATGAGGATGCAGATTTTGTTTTGGAACGAGCAAGAGATATTTTGAAATCCTGCTGTAAAGTACAAAAATGTGAAGGAGAATTATGACAACAATACAGATTGTAAATATCACAATATCCACAGCAGCACTCATTTTAAGCATTGCGGCATGGATATACACAAACTTAAAACGATAACGCATGGAAAGGAGAGCTGCAACGAATTAATGATGCAGCTCGCAAAGAAGGCTTATCACCGCTCGTCTTTATCCCGTAAGCAGAATCAAGGAGGTAATGTAGAACAAATGAGAAAAGACCCACTTACCTATATTGCAGAAAAGATATTAGAAAAACTTTGCTTAAGAAATACAAAATCTAATCAGGCGTTTATAAGCGCAATGTTAGGATATCTCACTGCACTTATCATAATTTTTATCTATGAGTTTGCATTTAAGTAAACTCGAATTGAAAGGAGCATAGAACCAAAATGGACGCAAAAAGACATATCAGAGAAGAAGAACGATTAAATCGGGCGTTGAGTGGGAAACTTCCAGAATTCTTTAAAGATTTCTATGAAGTATTAAAAAACTACGACATTGATTTAATGCCCGAAATGAGTTTTGACTGTTGCAAATATGCATTAGAAGAAATTCGCTTGAAAGATATTGAATTTCCAGAGTATTCAGTACCCAATGCTATCGCAGCAGGGGTAGAAGAAGCCGTTAAAGTAGCACAGGGAAAATTAACAAAGAAAACCTACACACCACAGGTAAAGATTACAACAGATGACATCACAAATACAAAGGTATTTATAGACGATAAAGAACTGAAAGGAGTAGCCGGAGTTTATTTCTCGCAAAGCTACAATGAGAATCAGGGACTCCCGAACTTATGCATTGCTTTAAAAGCAACCAATGTTACCCTTGATGCCAAAATACTCCCTGCATTGCCAGAGCCATTCAATCAGCATTATATCCCAATAGGGAAATTGATGTCTTCTGAACAGATTCCAAAAGAGAAAGTTATCAAGCTTTGCAGGGAGTGTGGAATCAATTTGTCCTAAACATTATCAAGCTCGGCTGGAGCAGAGGCAAGAATGGGACATCCGTCCTCGCAAGGATTAGCACAAGGAGGTTTACTGATTCCTTTTTCCCAACAATCTGTGTTGAAAATATATGTAACAGATGCAGTTAGTTCCTTGCTGAGCTTAGGACAATATCCACTTACTTTATAGTATTTTTCCATATGTTTCTCCTTTCTATAATACTTGGATGTTTCAGCATCCTGTAACAATATAATAGGGGAAATGTAAAAAAATGTCAATAAAAATATTGGAAAGGAGGTAAATTTTGTGGAAGATATAACCAGAATCGTAGAAACCATACACGGTCAACCATACTATTCGAATAAACAACTCGCTAAAGCGTTCAGTGTCTCAGAAGGAACAGTTTGCCGTAGAAAAAAAGGAATCGAAAAAGAAAGAAAAAGATATGGTAATTATGCCATCATTTCTTCCGGAACAAATCTCTATGCCTACATAGATTACGATAAGTATCACAAAGACTTGGAAGACCCGATTATGAGAAAACACGTTCCGAATTACGACCCGATGCAGGTGGCGGAAGCCTGTGGATATGGAAAACGTGTAAGAATGCTTAAATAAAAAAATGTGCCTGAGGGAGCGGCAACTCCCAATGGGCACATAGCAATAAAACCAATTACAGTATACTCCAAAATGGAGAAAAACGAAAGGAAAAATTATGCTTAAAGTTAATTTAGCAAGAGGAATTGTAGAAATAGCCGGAAATGATATGGATTATATCTCGGAATTAGAAACGGCGGTTTGGCTGGTAAAGAATTCGATTTCGGAAGAAATGCACGGACAGATGAGAGAAGCATTTGAAGAGGCAATGCAGGCAGAGGAACGACCGTATCTGATTTGTGAAGAGGACTTTACAAGACGAACGAGAGAACTGTTAGGTGCAAAAAACGAAGCGAAAGAAGAAATCCCGTTAGATGCAGAAGATGCAGAATATTTATTCCGTAAGATTCATTTAGCACAACAAGCCGGAAATGCAATATTACTATCCTATGATAATTACGGCATGGATGTACATATTGCAGTAGGTCAGTTTGATATAGCAAAAGGATTTGATGAGGCGTTTCGCATGTATGCAGGCGAAAAAGGAGAGCGTGAAACGTATGAGAGTTGCATCGAATACCTTGAAGAATTAATAGAAGAGGGGATGAAAGATGGTAATTAATTTTGTATTGCACAAGTACCGACAGACAAAAGCTGCTCTTGAACTGCAACCTGCCTCATCGCGTCTCTTGGAGCGGAAAGCTGCATTAAAGTGGTGGATTGCAAAGGACATAAAGGAAAATGGAGTATTCCAAGAAAAATAAAGAAAATCCGGCGAAAATAATTCGCTGGCAGAACGGACAACTAGTGTGTTTCTGTGGAACGATGGCAGAAGCAGAAAATTATGCAGAGCAAAGAAGCAAAGTGATTAAACAGAATTATGTGATTGTATGAAAAAGAGGAGTCAAACATTTGACTCCTCTTAAGCAAATACCAAAGGATGGTACATGCCAAAAACCTATTTAGAGTGTACTATCTGCAATTTAAAATGTCAAGAAATAATCGGGTGAAAGTCCCGTATAAAGCTTGATAAACGTATTAAGGATAGGACCAGATATGAGTTATACGAAACATATATATAACCTCGGCAATGTAATAGAGGTAGAGGAAAAACACACTTACAGACTTCGCTCTCCAGGAATGAAACGAGAGAAGAAAAAGAAGCTGACCCCCGCACAAATGAAAGTAGTCAATCAGAAAAATAAAGAGAAGAAATGTAGAAGAAGATTGAGAAAGCATTTCAGGGAGAATGATTATTTTGTATGTCTTACTTACAAAAAAGAGGAACGTCCTTCCGATATGGCAGAAGCCGGGAAAGATTTTTCGGACGCTTTGAGAAAAATTCGTAAGGCGTATGCAAAAGCAGGATACAAGGTAAAGTGGATTCGGAATATTGAAGTAGGGACGAGGAATGCATGGCACATCCATTTGGTTATTAACAGGATACCAGATACAGATTTAATTCTTCGGAAAGCTTGGAAGAAAGGTAAAGTAATCTGTCAGCTCATGTACGAAAAAGGTGAGTTCAAGGACTTGGCAGCCTATCTTACAAAGACTCCGGAAACAGATAAACGCTTAAGAGAGTCAGAACATGATGCATCAAGGAATCTTCCGTTGCCAGAGCCGGAGAAAAAAACGTACATGCACTGGAAGACCTGGAACAAGATTCGTGTACCAAGGGGCTATTACATAGACAAAGATTCCGTTTATGAGGGGGTTAATCCTATCACGGGATATCCATTTAGAGAATATACGCTACTAAAGCTGAAAAGGAGGGAATGATGGAAGTACATATCTACATAGAAACCGACAGTAAAGCTCCCAAAAGACAACTTCGTAAGTATGGATATGTGCTGGAGTGTAGCTTAAGAGGAGCGATATGGACGAAGGAAAAGTTTGGGGAAGCGGAGGGAACATATCACAGCGTAGTTCTGCGAGCATTGATAGAGGCAATGAAGAGACTCACTAAAGAGAGTGAAGTGCATATTCACACTGAAAATGTGTATATCTTGTCCATGTTAGAGAAAAATGTGGACAACTGGGAGGCAAATGGATATATGACTTCAAAAGGAAAGCCAGTTGCTAATGCAGATCAGTGGAAAGAACTTCATTCTATCGCAGAAAATCACTTGCTCTTGCCAGAACCAGGACGACACGCTTATACAAGCTGGATGCTTGGGAAAATGAAGGAGAAATAATATGTTTGATAAATTTGGTGAAATGGATTCTTACAAGGAAATCAATACATTTGCAGAGAATTTGTTCAACGAGGGAGATATTGAAAGTTTAAGAAACATGGCAACAGAGAACGGAATTTCATAAGATTTCGTAGGGCTATATATATCAGGCGAAATCATGGAGCTATGCGATGGCCAGAATTTGCAGAGATAACAGCCAAAGTCTTAGAAAAATATGAACCAGAAGGTGTTACAACAAGGGAGGAAAATGTAGACGGATTTAAGGGAGATAGCGAAAGCCACAAACAAGACAGCGCTGGAAGCGGAAGAGATAATGAACAAAGTAATGCTAGAGCTAGTGGAGATGTCAGAAAAACAGAAGGAAACAAGGCTGTATCAGAGCCTCAGCAGAGTGAAACAGCACATGAAACCGATAACAATATCCCAGAAGAACCCTCAAAAGAGGACATGGGATACACAGAGAAATCAGAGAGAGAAGAAAACACCGAAAAAGAAGTAATTGCGCCGGCGCAAAAAACACCAGAACCCGCAATAATCCCAAGTAGGGAGACAGATTCTAAAGAAGAAACAAAACATATTCCTCGTTGGGAGAAAATGCAGCATATGTCTATCGCAGAAGTAGCAGAGATGTTGCACTTGGGATACAAGAGCCATCGTCTTATTTTTTTCAAGCATTACAGATATCGAGAACTGGTTAAGCGAAATGATGGAAAAATAGCTGGACACACCTCATATGAGGTTTGTATATACACATTACATAACACGTTGACGGTTCCGCAATACGAATACGGAGCTATATGCCATTGTTATTCCTCCGGGTTTATTCCGGAGGAGAAAGGAGTCGAAATGTTTTTGAACCCTAAGATTTTAAAAAAGTTATTAAAAGAAGCGTATAAGCATAGAACCCTTTATCTTGCCTGCAAAGCAGAAAGCTTATATATAGCAGCAGGATACTGGGAAATGGAATTTTTAAAAGAATACATCCCCAAAGAAACATTAGGGGATATTGTAGCACTTTCAGGAATGCTTCCAGAAGATGGACAGCGGTATCAAGTCTTAGAATCAGGTAATCAGTTAGAGACTGGATTGCCACTTGAAATAAAAAAATATGTGGATATGCGCCCAACAGAAGTGACAAATTGGTTAACTGTTTCAAGCGCAAGCAGAATGTTGCGAGTATTGCAGGATGCATCTGGTGAAACCAAATTAGTAGATGATACCTGTGTAAAAGCGGTAGACAGTAGCTATTGCGAAACAGAAAAAGGAGAAACAGCTCCAGCAACCCCTACTTATAACGAGTGGTCTGTTGTATGGGAAAATAATGTTGGTAAATTCAGAGTAATGCTTCACCGGATGGATGAAGACAAAGAGGGAGTATTACAACAATTAGGAATGGTAGATCTGAGGAGGAATCCTGATTGAAAAAACGAAAGAAACATAAATCGAGTATATTACAACAAAAGGGAGAACCTTGTTACCTCTGCATGAAATTAAAACCAATTCGAGAGTGGAGACGAGCAGTACACGAACACCATATATTTGGCGGTTCGAACAGAAACAAGTCGGAAGCGGAAGGATTAAAAGTTTATCTTTGCCTGGAACATCATATCAGTGGCAAGGAAGCGGTACATAACAATGCTGAAATGATGAGATTACTTAGAGAAGATGGACAAAGAGCTTTCGAACAGAAATATACAAGAGAGGAGTTTATGAAGATGTTTGGTAAAAATTACTTAGAAGAATGAAAGGCGATAAAATGAACGATTTAATGATTTTTGAAAATGCAGAATTTGGGAAAGTACGAACTATGAATATCAATAATGAACCATGGTTTTGTTTATTGGATATATGTAAGGCTTTAGAAATTAAAAATATTAGTCAGCTGAAAACTAGACTGAATGGAGATGGGGTCATTATTAATGAGGTCATCGATAACGTAGGAAGAAAGCAAAATGCAAACTTTGTGAATGAGGCTAATTTGTATAAAGTTATTTTTCAGAGCCGAAAGGCATCTGCAAATAGATTCATTGACTGGGTAACGGGAGAAGTTCTCCCATCTATTCGTAAAAACGGTGGGTACATAATGAATCAGGAATGTATGACTCCAGAAGAAATCATGGCTGCTGGATTAAAAGCAGCGCAGAAGATAATTGAGAGTAAAGACAAAGAGATTCATCGCATGAAACCCAAGGAGATTTTTGCAGATGCCGTGACATCTAGCTATTCATCAATTCTAATTGGAGAGTTGGCGAAAATTTTAAAACAAAATGGAATCGAGATAGGTCAGAAGCGGCTGTTTCAATGGATGAGAGACAACGGTTACTTAATTAAGCGGAGTGGGTCAGAGTATAATATGCCAACGCAGCGGAGTATGGAACTTAAAATTTTAGAAATCAAAGAATCAATAATTACTAATCCTGACGGTTCGACAAAGATAGTTAAGACTACGAAGGTAACCGGAAAAGGTCAGCAATATTTTATTAATAAATTTTTAGAGAATAAATAGTTATTATTCCCCGGTTACGGCCGGGGAGAAAGGAGACATAAGATGGATTATCAGAAAATTTATGAAGCACTTAGATTAATAAAAGAAATATGTGGCAGTTGTAACGGTAATGCTGGGATTGATTATTGCAAAAAGTGCCCATTAGGGAGAGCAGACGGTACTTGCTGCGTAACAGGAAGAGTTCCAGAATGTTGGAATTTAAAAAAGCCGGATCCGGTTATCAGATTAATGGAGTGATTATGAGGCACGATTATAGGATTTTACATGATATGCTAATCAATGGAAGGATAGATACGAAAGAATTTAAAGAACGGATAGATGCAATCAAACCGGATACATATATGAATTTATCAGAAAAGTTCATGAAGGGTGAAATAAGCGAAGAGGAGTTCGTGGAGCGGTACAATAGGTTAATTGAACAGGATGCTGAAAAACATTGGGAACCAATCAGACCGCATGAGCACATATAATTTTACAAAATAACATGAGAAATAAGAGATACTTGACAAAAAACCATTATACACAAGAAATAATAACCAGTTTATTTGTAAAGTAAAAGAAAGGGACGATAAAATGGATACACGAAATCACGAACACTACAAAGACAAAACAGCACATGATGCGATTAAGGCAGCGGATAAGCCGCCGGATGCCCTTATAAAAACGATTGAAGCAATGAGAGCGGTAGCGAGGGTCGGAGAATTTGAAGTATTTGGTAGAATCAAGCTTCGTGATGAAGAAACAGGCAAGATTTACAGATAACAATAAGAAAGCAGGTGATTCCTTTGAACACAAGACAGATACTTAATGATTATGCAGATGCCTGCGAGCTAGTGAGAGAGACGGAGGACGACATCGCAGAACTGGAAAAGAAGCAGGCTATTGTTGCATCCGATAAGGTAAAAGGCAGCATGAATGAACACCCGTACGCACAGCAGTCGTTTAATATCGAAGGGCTTATCTATGACGAGAAGAGAATAGAACGATTAGAGAAGGAGCGGGTACTTCTCCAGGAACGGAAGCAGAGAGCGGAGAGTGTTAGGGTGCAGGCATTAGGAATTATTAACCAGGCACCTACACGAATACAAAGGATTATCAGATATAGATGCATGGAAAGACTAACCTGGAAAGAAGTGGCTGAAAAAATGGATAATCGAACTACTGAGAAGAGTGTTCAGAAGGAATTTGAAAGATTTCTTAAAAGTTTGTCGTAAATGTCGTACATGTCGCAAAGAAGTATACTAAAATGTAAAATGAAATAAAAAGGCATGGTCGCCTTGATTATTTCTCCGTAAAACTTTCTTGAAATACATCCTATAGAAATGTAGGGTGTATTTTTTGTGTATTTTTGGGAATAGTATTTTGAACTGAATAGGAGTAGAATAGAAGAAAATGTTTCACGGAGGAAAGAATCTTGTTTAAAATACCTGCATCATTTAGAGATGATTATGAAAATTATTTAGTAATGCATAGCATGAAAAATTTTTTATTAAGTAATGGCGTTGTGCCTAAATATACAATGTCGAGGGCGAATTTAGTCAATCAAATTGAAGAATTTGCTAACGAATCAGATGAAAATTTGGAGATAGTCTTGGATTGGCTAGATGAAGTTCTTAAGGAGGGAATTAAACATATTCATATAAGAAAAGCAAATACAAATAGCGAATGTTGGAAAAAACTAATTGAAATGAAAGAAATCCCGCAGAAACTGTTATTAAATCCTGACTGTAGACATATTTGCGGTAATAATAAATATGATGAAAATGTCAAATTGGTTAAATGCGAAAAAAGAGAAACAAATAGAGGGACAGTGCTAAGCTTTTATTTTGCGGAATTGATATATATTCACGGTCCAAAATGTGAAAAAACTATTATCTACCCTATTTTCATAGATATTTATTTTAAATATGGATTAATTACAGGACGAGCTAAATCCAAAACTTCAATGTGTTTATATTCCAAGGAAAAAGTAAATTTTGAAGAAAGAGTAACAACAACTACCTCTAAAGAGATTAAAAGATGCTTTGAATTTTTAGCTAAAACATTTGGAATTGAGTACATAAAACAGGAGGATGCTAATGAATATTTTAAGAAGAAATTTTATATTTTATTAAATAAGTATACACAAACTCCTGAGATAATAAAAAATAAAATTGAAGAAAAAAGCGAAAAAAATAATAAGGTTGTAGATACAATTTTGGGAGAAATTTGTGAAATAGATGAGAAATATAGAGATGACTTAGAAGCGGATGTATTGAATTTAATTGAAAAATATCTTTCAATTAGTTATCCAGATAAAAATATTTTTATTGATGGTAGAGATGCCTATCCTCTAAAAATAATAGCCACAGACGAAGAAGAATCACATTTGGAACAAGCATCTGGCTTAGAAAAACCTTTACAATCAAAAGCGATATTTTTCGATAATAAAAAAATGATGCAAAAAAATCAAAAATGTGATGGAATAATATTTTCTTTTGAGGATAAAAAGAAAAAAGGAAGATTTAAAGTAGAAATGAAGATGGAAAGAACAGATTGTTTTTTGCGTTCTAATGGATATATAAGTGAGGAGGAGTTACAGAATGTGCTGTTCGCTATTATTGAAGCTGAATGATATTTTGTCAGAAGAAAAATTAGAAAAATTAAGAGAATTTTTTGAACAATTAACTCCTAATACATCAGATAAAATTACTGCGGAGAAACTTGCCTCATATATGGGTGTTGATTTTTCGGAAGCAAGAAATATATTGATGAAATGTAAAAAGATAGGGGTTTTAGAATTACAATTCGCTGTCAGATGTCCAGAATGTGGAGCTTTGATTAAGCAGGCTAAAGATTTTGAAGAACTATTTAATGTGGATGAATGTTATGTATGTGGTTCCGAGATTGAGATTAGCGAAGAGGATATAGTGTTGATTTTTTCTCTGGATAAGGATAAGTTCCCTTTTGATTCTGGGCAACACAAGATAAGGGATAATGCAAAGTCTGTTGTTGCCCAAGAAAATAGTATTGAAAAGTTTGTAAAAGAGGGACATCTTAATGCTATACTGTATAATCCGACGGATGAGGATTATGCAGAACTTAAAAAATTATGCGAGTTAGCATTACAGGCAAAAACTAAGAAAGAAAAGGGAGAATCTTTAGAGAAGACAGTAATATTTTTATTTAATATGGGAAATCTGTTTTCGGCAGAAGAGAGGAAAATAACAAATAATCAAATTGATTGCATTGTTACAAATCGTTGGTATACACATTGCGGAATATTTGATGTTATAGGAGGACATTTCCTTGTTGAATGTAAAAATGAAACGCGAAGAAATAAAAAGGATGCAACTATAGAAGGAAAGCCTCCGAAAGGTTCATATCTTAGTAAATTGCATAGCATAATAACGGAAACTCAGAAAAACCATACATATGTAAAATTTGGAGTAATTGTTAGTAGAGGAAAAGCACCAAAAACATATCATGAACATGCAGTGAAATATAAAATGTTACATGATGTAGTCATTATTCATTTCACATTAAATGAAATTTTAGATATGGCTATAAATAAAGAAAATCTGTTGGATAAAATGGATGAAAAAATAAAAAATATAATCATTGATATTGATGATTATAAAAAAGCAATTGGAGAATAACTTGATTATATTAAAAGGGCACCCTTCGGGGTGCTTTTTCTATCCCCTTAGCTCAGTGGTAGAGTAATGTCCCAGGTTCGATTCCTGGAGGGGATATTTCCAAAACGAATAAAGAGGTGGTGATGATGCCGAGGAAGCCGGATGAGAGGATAACGCAGGCAAAAGAACTATACCTGAAAGGATTGAAATTAGTTGAGATTGCAAGTCAACTAAGTCTTCCAGAAGGAACAGTTAGGCGATGGAAAAGTACTTATAAATGGGATAACGAACGTTCGGATAAGAAAAGCGAACGTTCGAATAAAAAGAAAGGCGGTCAGCCTAGTAATAAAAACGCAGAAAAACATGGTTTCTTCTCGAAGTATCTTCCGGAAGAGACCTTTTCTATTATCCAGGATA
>ERZ827488.1331-NODE-1331-length-30342-cov-3.432991_pt1 | contig 30342 bp, 26 predicted proteins | sample MGYA00519771_ERZ827488 | MGnify/ENA primary metagenome ERZ827488 (study PRJEB31778, sample SAMEA3449323) | human gut metagenome | biome: human gut; feature: human-associated habitat; material: faeces | place: United Kingdom | collected 2010/2012 ... | reverse complement strand
AGATCATCCCTATGATGGCAGAAAGTATATCTGGCTGTCCAGTGTAAATTTTGAAGGAGGAACAACATCTGGAAGTCCGGTGCATTTTGTAGGGAAACCTGGAGATAAAACTGTATTTGTGACAGAAGGCCCACTGAAGGGAGACATGTCCCATGCGCTATCTGGGAGAACGTTTCTCTGCGTCCCCGGAGTGAATCAGGCGTTAAACCTGGTTCCTGTTCTTAAAGAGATGAAGGCGCTTGGAACAAGCTTCGTCTATGAGACCTATGATATGGATAAGTTGTTAAGTCCGGTATGCCATGGGGATTACAGTGAAAACTGTAAGGATTGTCCCTGTTATCGTAAAGACTGGAAGAATCAGTGTATTCCTTGCGAGAGAAAGCAGATCAAGCGGAATAATATAAAACGTGGCTGCAATAAGCTTGCTGAGATCTGTAAGGAGCTTGGCTTAGAAGGAAAAACACTTACCTGGGACACGGATGATGACGGCAACTGGTCGGAAAATGTGAAAGGAGTGGATGATTACCTGGTTTCCATCAGGAAGCCAAAATTCAGAGAAATTTAATTGCTCTGGTACTATCAACGTGATAAGATAAAATCAGAAAGGGGTTTATAATGACGGAAGAGAAAGACAATAATGTAATGCAGGCTCGGGAAGAGGTAAACAGACTGATCGATGGATTGACTCTGTTTGATGATGACCTGATGAGCCGGGTGTTCGATAAAAATATTGCAGCAACAGAGCTGATCCTTCGGATTATTCTTGGGAGAAAAATCAAAGTAATTCGTGTAAATGGTCAGGAAGAGGTACGGAACTCAGAAGTAGGTGGTCGGAATATTACCTTGGATGTATATGCGTTAGATGAGAATGGAGAAGAAATGGACATTGAGGTTCAGGGAAATTCCGAAGGAGCGCATATCAGACGGGCAAGATACCACAGTAGTGTACTGGATTCCAGAATGCTGCAAGAGGGTCAGAGATTTAAGGAATTGAAAGATTCCTATGTAATCTTTATATACCGGCACGATAAGTTCAGAAAAGGTTTACCTGTATACCATATCGACCGATATGTAAGAGAGGCGGGGAAACTTTTTGAGGACGGATCACATATAATTTATGTAAACGGCAACTATAAGGGCGATGATGAAATCGGACATCTTATGCAGGACTTTCATCAGACAGACCCTGATAATATGCATTACAAAGAACTGTCACAGGGAGTAAGACATTTCAAAGAAGTAGAGGAAGGACGTGATACCATGTGTGAAGCAGTACAGGAATATGCAAAGGAATACGCAAATGAATATGCAAATGAAAAGCAGGCAGCTAATGTGAAAAACCTTATGGAAAGTGCTGGTTTTACAATGGAACGAGCATTAGATTCTTTAAAAATCCAGGGTGAAGAAAGAGAAGCAATTATCCAGTTGTTGCAGAAGTAGTAATAAGATAAAGCTTAAATGTATTGTTGATAGCCATTCCTAATATTGAATAAGTTACTGTTAGATAATTTGCTAAACAATGAAAAGTGGCAGAAACAAAGCTGCCGCTTTTTTGTTTATATGGATATATGCTCAGGTGTAAAGCAAGTATTGGTGTTTTGGAGTAAATGACAGAAAAAAGATCTCATGATAATATGTAAAATAGTAGAAAGTTAAGGGGAGATGTGAAATGATCTATATTACCGGAGACTGCCATGGAAACTTTGAAAGATTCAATACCGATATTTTCCCTGAGCAACTGGAGATGAATAAAGAAGACTATGTAATTATATGTGGAGATTTTGGTGGAATCTGGGATAAAAGCGGTGACAGCAAAAAAGAAGCAATGATATTGAATCAGCTCGAATGTAAGTCATATACAACATTATTTGTTGATGGTAATCATGAAAATTTTGACAGACTGTCCGATTATCCGGTAGACACCTGGAATGGAGGTAAAGTACATAAAATCAGACCTTCTGTGATACATCTTATGAGAGGACAGATTTTTGAGATTGATGGTAAAAGTATATTTACCTTCGGCGGTGCAAGCAGTCATGACATAACCGGTGGAATTTTGGATCCGATGGATCCGAAGTATGGCAAAAAGAAAAAGCAATTAAATCGGGATAAAGTGCCTTATCGCATAAACCATGTGAGCTGGTGGGAGGAAGAACTTCCGTCAGAAGAAGAGATGATGGAAGGCTGTAGGAACCTTGAAAAACATGATAATACAGTGGATTATATCGTGACGCATTGCTGTGCATCCAGCACACAGTTATTACTTGGGGGTACAGCATTCAAACCTGACAGAGAAACAGACTACTTTGAAAAGATTCTTCATAAAGTAAAATTTAAGAAATGGTTTTTCGGTCATTATCATAACAATAGAAATGTGAGTGACAGAGAAATCCTATTATATGAGCAGATAATAAGAATTTTGTAGAAGGAAAGTTTTTAGCTAAACAGAACAATTATGTTCATAAAAACAATTTAAATTCTGAGGTGATAATTGTGGAGCAGAAAGATTTGATTTTCCTTTTTATATTCGTTCTTTTGTGTTTTGTATTATTACTCGTTGTCATGACAATTATGCGAAATCCGTTTCAATTTCCATACATGACAATTTATATTGATATTTCAGGCAAACGAAATGTGAAAGCCGAAGATTATATTGACCGCTATTTGATCAACAATAAATTTGATTTTATAAAATTACATGAGGAGAAAATAAAAAAATGGAAGAAGGATTGTAATTATACAATACGAAGTTCCATGTTGGAGGAATACAGACAAAAGCAATATAACAAAATTTTGGACGAAGGGAAAACGTATCAGTTTATATTTCAGAGACTGCAAACTCGGTATTATCAGAGGAATTATACAAAAACAGCTTACAAAATCATGAATGAAGATAAAATGTTTTGCTGTAGTTATGATTATCTTCTTGATTTTGGATTTACAACACTGACTGAAGATGATAAATATTCACAGGCGAAAGCTCTTGGTGGTATCACAAACGGTGTATATAATATCGAGATGACAGCTGCCTATGCAGCAATTGCCAATGGTGGAACTTACATGAAACCGATTCTTTACACACAGGTTCTGGATCATGAAGGAAATGTTCTTCTCGATAACACAACCCCTGAGACACATGAAGTCTTAAAAGACTCCACTGCTTATCTTCTGACAAGTGCAATGGAAGACGTTGTCAACGGTGCCGGTGGAACCGGTGGTTCTGCAAGACTGAGCAACATGCCTGTTGCCGCTAAAACAGGTACCAGCCAGGAAAGCCGTGACTTGTGGATTTCAGCATTTACGCCTTATTATACAGCGTCTGTATGGGGTGGATATGATGAGCATAAGACAATGGACAGATTAAGCCAGAACTGGCATCAGAAACTCTGGAGAAATATCATGGAACGTATCCAGGATACAAAAGGCCTTGAGTACAAGGACTTTGAAATTCCATCCTCTGTCGAAGAAAAGACGGTTTGTACAGAGACAGGACTCCTTGCCGCAAGCAGTTGTCCTGCTATTACAGAGTATTTCTCAAAAGACAATGCTCCGACAAAGAGCTGTAGTGGTCATTATGTTGCGCCATCAGAAGACTTTGAGGAAGATGATACCGAGAGTTCTGATGAAACCACACCTGCTACAGGTACCGATTCTTCCGGAACAACGTCATCACCGGATTCTTCCTCTGGTGGAACAACAACCGACCCCACTGCCGGCGGAGACTCTGGTGGAACAACCGGAACAACTACAGGTGATACTTCCGACAGCACTACTGGTGGCGACACTGGAAGTGGAAGTACCACTCAATAAGTAAGTTATGCGCCGCAAGGCACACCTAAAAAGGAGAGGCTATACAAAACGCCTCTCCTTTTCGCATACTTATATAACTGATTGCTCTTGTCATCCTGTCCGTATCTCTCTGATACAATATTCTGCTATCTTGTTTTACGGTTAATATATCTTGCTTTATATTTAGAATATACAATCGTCTGATCTTTATATAAACTATAATATCCGGAAACCGCATAGCTGATTGATATCGCGATCAGATAATATGCTGCTCCTGAAAATCCAAACAGTTCGAATGAAATCAGCATTGCCGTAATCGGACAGTTCGTCACTCCGCAGAAAAGTGCAACCATGCTGGCTGCCGCTGCTAATTCCGGTGAAAATCCAAGTATTCCACCGGCAACACATCCAAATGTTGCACCAATACTGAATGCCGGTACAATCTCACCACCACGATATCCTGCCCGCATCGTAAGTGCTGTAAGTAACATTTTCCATAAAAAATCAAGTGGTCTTGCTTCACCCTTTTCAATAGCTCTTGCAATCAATCCACTACCTGCTCCCATATAATCTTTTGTATTCAGACATATTGTGAGCAGAATGATCACTCCTGCTGCAACAACAATTCTAATATACGGATTTTTCAGATACTTTGTATACAACTGCCCCACTGTTTTTAGCAAGATACAGAATAGAATACTTAAAATCCCACACCCCACTGCGATCAGTGCCATCTTAAGTCCTGTCTCCACAGTAAGTCCCGGGATAGAATGTACCGGAAATGTCTCCGGATCAATCCCCATTCCTGTTGCAAACTCTGCTGCAATAATAGATGCGATCACGCACGGAAGAAGTGCTGCATAATACATTACCCCCACGCTCACAACTTCCATCGCAAAAACTGCTGCTGCCATCGGTGTTCCAAACACAGCTGCAAATGCTGCACTCATTCCACACATAATCATCACATGGTGATCAAATTCATCTAAATGAGCCAGTTTTCCAAGCCAATTTCCAATACTTCCACCAAACTGTATCGACGCACCTTCTCTTCCTGCCGAACCGCCGGTAAGATGCGTCAATAATGTTGACACAAAAATCAATGGTGCTGACAGAAACGGAACATCATCCTTTGATTTAATTGTAGCAAGTACCTGATTCGTTCCTCCATCCTGCCTTCCTATCTTCTCATACATAAATACAATCAGAACTCCTGCAACCGGCAAAAGCATAAAAATCCAATTATGTGTATCCCTGTATTCCGTTGCTGCCTTGATACATCCTGCAAATACTGCACTCGCACCGCCTACAACCAGACCTGTCAAAACAGAAAGCCCCATCCATTTCAGAAAATTTCCCGTGTTCTGTCGGATCCTTTCATAATAATACTTTATTACTATTTTTGTATCATGAGAATGTTTTCGTTTTCCCATCTCCGCATTTTCTGTATTTTCTTTTTCTTCCATTTACATTTCCCCTCTTGTATTTCTCTTTTATTCCGAACTCTGATTACTTTCTTATGTTCAGATAGAATCCCTTGCCTTATTTATTATAAAATGATTTTCCTCACCATGCAACACAGAAAAAAGGATGGTTTTCTCACATTCGAACGTTTCTTGTTCGTTGTGTCAAACCATCCTCTAAATCAATTATTCTTCTTATACGGTGATATGAGTGTCAAAAGTAAATTTTGCCACTCACTGATGTAACCGGATTGCTCCATTGCTATGCAATTCCCGCAATCCTCGAACACATCATACTGCTTCTTCTTTTGTATTCACACTCTTGGATTCTCTGTCCTCTTTGAATTTATCATAATATGCAAACATTCCTGCAAGGAGTGTTCCTGAAATAGAATGCCATGTACAAGATACTGCACAGATGATTGCTGACTCCGGTGTGGATGCAAACTGTGCTGTTGTTGTTGCAAGGTTTGTTGCAAGTCCTGCATTCTGCATACCTACCTCGATCGAGATTGTTCTCTTCTTCGCTGTATTCATTCCTGTGAGTTTACCAGCTCCGTATCCAAGCAGATATCCAAGTCCATTATGAAGAAATACTGCTACGAAGATTACAACACCGGACTCAAAGAATTTGCTTCCCTGTGAAGATACTACACCGCCGACAACGCATGCAAGTCCAAGTACTGCAATACCAGGCATAATTTTCTGAAGTTCTTTGAATGTTTTATTTTTTCCTAACAGATAGTTAAGTAAGAATCCTACTGCTACCGGGAAGATAACTGTTTCAATAATGGATACAAACATAGGTAATCCTTTGATTGAAATATGTGTACCACTTGCCAGCAGTGAAACCATAAGTGGTGTCATAACTGGTGAGAGCAGTGTTGAAACTGTTGTCATTCCTACGGAAAATGCTACGTCTCCTCCACACAGATAAGACATAATATTGGATGACACACCACCAGGACAACATCCGACAAGGATCAGTCCCAAAGCGATTCCATCCGGAAGATTCAATGCCTTTGTCAGTGCAAATGCAAGGAATGGCATAATCAGATACTGAGCGATTGCTCCGATGCAGATGTCAAACGGTCTCTGCGCCAGAATCTTAAAATCCTCTGTTGTTAATGTCAGACCCATACTAAACATGATCACTCCGATAATAATAGACTGACAGGTAAATTTATTGGATACCGGATCGACAAACAAAGCGTTGTTAACCCATCCCATCATTGTCGGGACAAAGAATGTCACTACTGCAATGGCAATAACAACCACTGAAGTATAATCTGATAAAAATTTGCTGACTTTTTGTAATGCTTTCATTACAATACCTCCTTAGGATTCTTGTTCACCTAAAATTTGTATTCTTCTTGAGATATATTCAAAGAAAAAAGTCCCTTTCCAGAACTCAATCTGAAAAGGGACGAATATAATCCGCGTTACCACCCTAATTCCGCAAAAATTAATTCTGCGACACTTCACATACCAACATATGCTATCCATATAACGGTGGATCCCGGCGAGGTTTACTTGCAACATGTTCATCTGCTTTCAGCCCGCTTCTTAGAGAGGATATCCTTACCCGGTTATTGTCTGTTCACACCAGCCACAGACTCTCTGAAAATAATGACGGATACGGTTTTGTTCTCATCAACGAATTTTGGTGAACTGTATTTTGTTTACTCTGACATTATAGTCCTCTGAAATCAGAAATCAAGAGTCTATTTTAATCTTTTTCTTGATTTATTTTAATCTTTTTGTCGTAAAAATTTATTTTCAAGGCTTAAATTCATCTGAAAAAATAAAAGAATCATTGAAAAAAAATTATTGTTTTTCCTGTTGTTTCCCCGCACTTTTCATGCTACACTGTATATAAGAATCATCGGATTTTAACCAGAAAACAGATAGTTACTGTTCACTCCCGTGTGAACAGTAACAACAGCTACGGGTGTTTGGGGCATCCAAAAGGTTTATTAATGCACAATACAATACGTTATTTTTCATTGCTTTCTTTTGGAAGTGATGTTTTTTTTATGATTTTATCTGTTTTCTTTCATTATTTTATCTGGTAAAGGAGTATTAGGGAATGAGTAATGAAATAGCGAAAAGACGAAATCGAACAATTGAAATGACTCAGGGATCTCTTTGGAAAAACATGTTTTTCTTCAGTGTTCCTCTTATGTTTTCCCAGATTTTGGAAGTGATGTTCAACTTAAGTGATGTCGCTGTTGTCGGACATTTTGCAGATTACAAAGCACTTGGTTCTGTCGGCTCGACAACTACACTTGTCACACTGTTCACGGGACTTCTGATCGGGCTCGGAAGTGGTGTCAACGTCCAGGTTGCCAATAAACTCGGTGCCGGTGATAAGAAAGCTACAAAAGAAACCATTCACTCTGCACTCATTATCTGTGCAGCGGCAGGTATTTTTGTCTGTCTGATCTGTCTGCTTTTTGCAGGACCAATGCTTTCCATGATGAATACAAAGCCCGAACTGCTCGATCAGGCTGTTCTCTACATGAAAGTTTTTGCACTTGGCATGCCTGCCACGGCAGTTTATAATTTCGGCAACGGTGTCTTAAGCGCCCGTGGGGATACAAAGCGTCCGATGTATTACCTTGCATTTGCCGGAATACTTAATGTCCTATTGAATCTGATCTTTGTTATCGTATTCCATATGGCTGCTGTCGGAGTTGCTACTGCCAGTGCAATCGCACAGTACGTTTCAGGAGGATTGATCCTGATCCATCTGATGCGACGCGATGATGAATGTAAAGTTCGTCTGCGCAATCTGCGTTATCATAACATTTATGGAAAAGGAGTTCTTTATCTCGGTGTTCCATCCGGTCTTCAGAATGCGATTTTCGCGATTGCAAACCTTTTTGTTCAATCCGGAGTCAACTCCTTTGATGCGATCATGGTTTCCGGAAATGCTGCAGCTGCGAATGCAGACAATCTGATTTACAATGTTATGTTTGCCTTCTATGTGGCCTGTTCCAGTTTCATGAGCCAGAACTGGGGAGCCGGGAATAAAGAAAGAATGAAAAAATGCTATCTCGTAACACTTACTTATTCTTTCAGTGCAGGCCTGCTTCTCGGAGGAGCACTCTTCTTCTTTGGGCGCCCATTCTTGTCTCTGTTTGCCACAGAACCAGCCGTTATCGCAGCTGGTATGCATAGAATTAGGATTATGGGATTCTCCTATGCATTCAGCGCCTTTATGGACTGTGCGATTGCATCTTCCAGAGGAATCGGCAAGAGCATTGCTCCTACATTTATTGTAATCATGGGATCCTGTGTATTTCGTATTATATGGATCTATACGGTATTTGCTTACTTCCATACAATTCCATCTCTGTATCTGCTGTACATCTTCTCCTGGGGACTCACAGCGATTGCAGAAACCATATACTTTAAAGTTAGTTTCAAAAAAGTGCTTGCATAATAGATTTTCCAAAAAAAGAGGGGTTTTCACAGATATCCAACATCTGTAAAAATCTCCTCTTTTTTCTTTCTACTATTTATTCTGCACTTGTTATACTTTTATCAATCCTCAAGTACCAGCTTAGCTGCTCCGCAGATTCCTGCATCATTTCCAAGAGTAGCAAGCTTGAACTTCACATTCTTATTTGCAAAGAACGCTTTTTCCATAAATGGTTTTTCGATAAATGAAAGCAGAACTTCTCCTGCTTTGGACACTCCGCCACCAATTACAAATACAGCCGGATCCAGTACTGCTGCCATATCTGCCATTGCATGTCCTAAGTAATTTCCCATCTCTGTCGCAACTTCAATCGCAACTTCGTCTCCTTCTTTGACTGCATCGAAAACAGCTTTTGCAGAAAGATCTTCTTTTGTCAGAATTGTTGCACGTGTCTCATGCTCCATCTTCTTTCTTGCAAGACGAGAGATACCTGTTGCTGATGCATACTGCTCCAGACATCCGTGTCCGCCACATCCGCAAGTATCTGTCTCTTCCAGATTCACACACATATGACCAATCTCTCCACCTGCTCCGTTCTCTCCCGTCAGGATCTTTCCATTGATGATAATGCCACCTCCAACACCTGTTCCAAGTGTGACCATGATCATATTGCGGTAACCAACACCGCCGCCTTTCCACATCTCGCCAAGTGCTGCGACATTCGCATCATTTCCAAACTCTGCTGTCAATCCTGTCAGTTCTTCCAGCTCTTTCTTTGCATTCTTATATTTCCAGCCAAGATTCGCAGAACCGTTGACAATTCCATCTACAGTAACAGGAGCCGGCACACCGACACCGATTCCAAGAACCTGTTCTTTCTCAATGCCGTGCTGCTCTAACTTACCATTGATTGCTTCTGCAACATCCGGAAGAATCGCCGCACCTTCATTCTCAGTTCTTGTCACGATCTCCCATTTCTCTACAATAGCACCTGCCTCACTGAACAGACCAAGTTTAACCGTTGTTCCCCCGATATCAACACCAAAACAATATTTCATAAATCTATCTCCGTTTCTTTTTATATTTCACATAAGAATGCGGTACTCTGTAACATTTGTACCGCATCCTCTGTTTCTCTTTTGTTTTATTTTCTTCTCTTTGCCAGATTCTCCTGCACACGTTTGTACAATTCCTGTGCGGCGTTGTATCCCATCTGCTTCTGTCTGTGGTTAACTGCAGCAGATTCTACGATGATCGCCAGATTACGTCCCGGACGGATCGGAATATTATGGCAGACAACTCGGTTTCCAAGGAATTCTGTATATTCCTCCTCCAGACCAAGTCTGTCGTATTCTTTCTCTCTGCTCCAGTCTTCCAGAGTAATGACCAGATCGATATTCTGTGTTTCTCTTACGCTCTGTACACCGAACATAGACTTTACATCCACGATTCCGATACCACGCAGCTCGATAAAATGTCTTGTGATATCCGGTGCAGAACCAACCAGTGTATCGTCACTGACTTTGCGGATCTCAACCACATCATCCGTCACAAGACGATGTCCACGCTTGATCAGTTCAAGAGCTGCTTCGCTCTTACCGATTCCACTTTCTCCCATGATCAGAACTCCGACACCATATACGTCAACAAGCACTCCATGAATGGAAATGCACGGAGCAAGTTTTACATTCAGCCAACGGATCAGTTCTCCCATAAAGGAGGATGTCTTCTTACATGTACCGAATACCGGAATATCATTTTTCTGAGCAATCTCAATGAAGCTTTCATCCGGCTGAAGTTCATTGCTGAAAATAATACATGGTACTTTATGTTCCAGAAGTTTCTGATAAATCTCAACTCTTTTCTCTTCTTCCAAAGTCTCCAGATAGGCACACTCTACATTCCCTATAATCTGTACACGATTCAGATCAAAATGATCGAAAAATCCTGCCAACTGAAGTGCCGGTCTGTTCACATCCGGAACAAGAACTTCACGTTCTGTGATATCTACTTCCGGAGTGAGATTTTTCAGATTCATCTTTTCAACGATATCGGTTAATTTCACACCACTCATCTTGTAATCTCCTTTTCCTGTATCTCTTTTCGTTTCAGACATGCTGCCTTGATAAGCTCAAGAGATATATGATACTTACTGCTCGCATAAATCCAACATTTCTCTACATGTCCCATCGCCTGTACATAAGTATATCATGATTTTCTTTTCGATAAAACCCTTAATCATGAAAGAATTGATAAACCGATTCTGCTGCCTTCTCATTCATTGACGGAAGCTGCGCCAGTTCTTCTACTGTTGCGCTCCGGATTGCATCCAGGCTCAGATAATGCCGCATCAATGCCTTTCTTCTGGCCGGACCGATTCCTTCAATATCATCCAAAACGGAATGTACCTGCCCTTTGCCACGCAGCTGCCTGTGGAACTCGATTGCAAACCGATGGGCTTCATCCTGAATTCTTGTGATCAGTTTAAATGCTTCTGAATTGCGGTCAATCGGGATTTCCACATTATTATAATATAATCCTCTTGTTCTATGATTGTCATCTTTCACCATACCACAGACCGGAATATTCAGCTTCAACTCATCAAGCACCTGCAATGCAATATTTACCTGTCCACGGCCTCCATCCATCAGAATTAAATCCGGAAATGTTGTAAATTTCCCAGCTTCCGCATTCTCCTCACGTTCTTTTAATCCATGTGTAAAACGACGCGTAAGAACTTCTCGCATGCTCGCATAATCATCTGGTCCTTTCACGCTCTTGATTTTGAACTTCCTGTAATCATTCCGCTTTGGTTTTCCTTTCTCATAGACAACCATAGAGCCTACCGATTCGAAACCATTTGTATTAGAAATATCATATGCTTCCATACGGACGATCTTTTCCAGCCCCAGTAAAGATGCTATCTCCTTCACTGCACCAATCGTACGTCCTTCTTCCCTCTTTAGCCGCTCTTTATCTTTAGACAGAACCATCCTCGCATTCTCTTCCGCCAGTTCTACCAGCTTTTCTTTTGTACCTTTCTTCGGCACACGGATCGTTACTTTCTGCCCCTTCTTCGCGCTCAGCCAGGATTCAAGAAGTTCCTGCTCTTCGATTTCTTCCGGCAGCATCAGCTCACCTGGAAGAAAAGGGGTTCCTGCATAATACTGTTTGATAAAACTGTTCAGAATTTCAGATTTTTTATCCTCTTCGCTGATTCTCAGATAGAAATGGTCTCTTCCGATCAATCTTCCGCCACGGATAAAAAAGACCTGTACAACTGCATCCTCGTCCTGGCATGCAACTGCCATGACATCTCTGTCTTCCCCACTGGAATCTGTAATCTTCTGTTTCTGAGCCACCTTTTTTACACTATTTAATAACTCTCTATATTCGATTGCTTTCTCAAATTCCAGTGCCTCCGAAGCGGCCATCATCTTATCTTCCAGATCTTTTAAAATCATATCAAAATTTCCATTTAGAAAACGGATCACCTCATCAATGGATTTCCGGTATTCTTCCTGAGAAATATATCCCTGACACGGCGCCTCACACTGCTTGATATGATAATTCAGACACGGACGCTCTTTTCCAATGTCTTTTGGAAGTGAACGATTACAGCTTCTTATATGATACAGCTTATGGATCAGATCAATTGTGTCACGCACTGCCTGTGAGCTTGTATAGGGGCCGAAATAACGTGCTTTATCTTTTTTCATCTGACGTGCCAGCATAATGCGTGGATATGCTTCACCGGTTGTTACTTTTATAAACGGATACGCTTTGTCATCCATAAGCATCGTATTATATTTGGGCCGATGTTCCTTGATCAGATTACATTCCAGAACAAGTGCTTCCAGTTCCGAATCTGTCACAATATATTCAAAGCGGCGGATATGTGTTACCATCTGTTCGATCTTAACCCCTTTATTCCTGCTGCTTTGAAAATACTGCCGCACACGGTTTTTCAGGCTGATTGCTTTTCCGACATAGATAATCTGATCCGTCTCATCATGCATCAGATAGACTCCCGGCCTTCCCGGAAGCTTTTTTAATTCTTCCTGTATATTAAAATTATAATTTTCCATAGATCCTATTTCTTGCCTCTGCTACAGACCAGCTATGTTCTTCTGCAATTTTGGAAACATCATCATACTCGAGTTTTTCTTTCACCACTCCATATCCGGATGCTCTCTTCACATGAACGGTTCCATATTCTGTCTGCACTTCGTCTATTTTCCGCTTAAGTCCATATCTTCTACAAAAATACTCTCTGACACCAAGTGTTGAAGTGTGTTTGAATATCAGCTGTAGAAAATACTCTTTCTGCTCTGCCCTGCACATACATGTAAGCAGAATCCCCGGCCGGTTTTTCTTCATTTGAATGGAGGATGTGTAAACATCCAATGCGCCTTCTTTGATCAGAAGCTCTGTCGCATACCCGATTTCCTCCGAAGTCATATCATCCAGATTACAGCACAGTTCCAAAATTTCTTCTTCTACCTTGTCTTGCGTTTCTCCAAGAATCGCACGCACACAGTTCAGTCTTTCATACTCTCTTTTTCCAAAACCATAACCGATTTCTTCCATCTGCAGAACCGGCATCTGTTCATACTTTTTAACAAAATGCTTCAGAAGTGCGGCTCCTGTCGGTGTACAGAATTCTCCCTCCAGGTCTCCTGCATACATTGGAATTTCTTTCATCAGATACGCTGTTGCCGGTGCTGGCACCGGAAGGATTCCATGTGCACATTTCACATGACCATATCCGACACGAACCGGTGACGCAAGAATCTGATCCACCTGAAGTTCATTCAGCAAATAGCAGACAGCCACAACATCAGCCACTGCATCCATCGTCCCAACCTCATGGAAATGGATTTCATCCATGCGCTGACCATGCGCCTTTCCTTCCGCCTTTGCAATCAATTTATAAACTGCAACTGCGTCCTGTTTTACCTGATCTTCAATTTTTAACCGATTGATCAGACGAACGATCTGAGACATTGAGTGATGTCCGTGTTCTTGTGTATGCTTCTCTGGTTCTTCTGATTTATGTCCGATCTGCTCTTCCGTCTGCATATGAGGATTCTCTTCTTCCTGTCCTTTCACAAACACGCGGACCTGATATCCTCTGATTCCGCCTCTTGTACACGCCACCAACTGATATTTTACCCCCGGGATTTTCAGATCATTCAACTTTTTCACCTGTTTTACAGGTTCTGAAAACAACTGCAATAATGAAGCCGTCAGCATATCCCCTGCTGCTCCCATCCCACAGTCTAAATATAATATCCTCATTCCTTCGTTCTCCTCTCTATGTGATTGATCCGGCTTGCAAGAAATCCCGCGCCAAATCCATTATCGATATTTACAACACTCACTCCGCTTGCACAAGAATTCAACATAGAAAGAAGCGCTGATATGCCACCGAAAGATGCTCCATATCCAACACTTGTCGGAACTGCGATCACCGGGCAATCCACCAGTCCTCCAATCACACTGGCGAGTGCTCCTTCCATTCCAGCTACAGCAATAATGACACGAGCTTCCATTAATTCGTCGAGATGTCCAAGCAGACGATGTACTCCTGCGACGCCTACATCATATAAACGGATCACTTCATTTCCAAGTGTCTCTGCTGTTCTTGCAGCCTCTTCTGCAACAGGGATATCGCTTGTCCCGCCTGTTGCCACAACTATTTTCCCGTCTCCATCCTTTATTGGAGCTTCGCCTATAAACCCAATCCGGCTGACTTCGTCATATTGAAGTTCCAGGTGTTCTCCCACGTAAATCGCTGACTCCTTATTCATTCTTGTGATCAGGACTGCTTTCTGTCCCTTTTCCTTCATTGCTTCTGCAATCCGGAAAATCTGTTCCGGTGTCTTTCCTTCTCCATAAATCACTTCTGCCACACCCTGGCGCATGGCTCTGTGATGGTCAATCTTGGCAAAACCAAGATCTTCAAAAGGCTCTTCTTTTAACTTCAAAGCTGCCTGTTCTACATCCATTGTTCCGGATGCTACCTGTCTTAAAAGATCTATCATTTCCTTTTGTTCCATCTTTTTCGCCTCATTCTAATTCTTCTTATCCAGGGTTTCATTCATACTTCCCATTCTGTACCCTGTTAGATCCATTGTAACATAAGTGAATCCGAACTGCTTAAATTGTTTTACAATATCCTCACGGACTTCTTCCTGAAGCAACTTCAAAAACTCTTCCGGCAGTACTTCGATCCTCGCCATCCTTCCATGCATACGGACACGAAATTGCCGGAAGCCATGTTCAAGCAATAACTGTTCTGCGTTTTCCACCATGATCAACTTCTCTTTGCTGATTGTTTCTCCGTATACAAATCTTGAAGCCAGACAGGCAAAAGATGGCTTTTCCCAGGTTGAAAGTCCCATCTCTTTTGACAATTCACGAATCTCCGCTTTTGTAAGTCCTGCTTCGCGCAGTGGACTTTTTACTCCTAATTCCGCCACAGCCTGAAGCCCCGGTCTGTAGTCGCCAAGATCATCCATATTAGAACCTTCTGCAACATAAGCAATTTCATTTTTCTCTGCAATTGCTCCAATCTTTTCAAACAGTGCATGCTTGCATAAATAACATCTGTTCGGTGGGTTCTGAGAAAATCCTTCAATCTTCATTTCATCCACCTGACAGACCTTATGACGGATATCTTCTTTTTTGCAAAATGCAATTGCCTCATTTAGTTCTCTCTTTGGAAAGGAACCGGATTGTACTGTGATCGCCATCACATTATCTCCCAATATCTCATGTGCCACCTTTAATAAAAATGTAGAATCAACTCCACTGGAAAATGCAATCGCAACACTGTCCAGTTCTTTTATGTACTCTTTTAAATGTGCTAATTTATTATGTAATTCATCCTGCATCTTTTTCCTCCTGTCTTGTTACTGTTCTGATTTTTTCTATCAATTGTAATTCTTTTCATACAAAAATGCACCTAATTACAATTCCATAAATCCTCGTAATCAAGTGCATTTATTATACTATGTAATGCCCGGTTCAGGTCAAGTTAATTTGTATTGCTTCATTAATTCTATTTCATGATATCTCATGGTTTATAGTTCCATCATTCCGGACATAATGCATCCTCCGGAAGCACCATTTTGTTTCAATTCTTCCCACTGTTTTTCATCAAACTTGATTCCACCAATCGCATATACCGGAACATTCACAGTACTGCAGACATCTTTTAAGAATCCAAGCCCTCTCGGTGCCAGGCCTTTCTTGCAATCTGTAACATAAATATGTCCTGCTGTCATGTAAGACACACCAAGTCTTTCTGCTTCCTTTGCATCTTCCACTGAATGAACGGAAGTACCGATTCTTTGAAATTTTTCTTTCACACCTTCCGGAAGTTTCCTTAATTCCGGCAATGGCAGATGTACAGATGTACATTCCAATTCCAATGCTGTTTTCCAGAACTTATGTAAAATACACGGAATCTCATACTTCTTGCAAACAGACAGAACTTCTTCTGACAGAATCCGATATTCCTCTTCTGACAGATCTTTTTCACGCAAAATAATTGCCTGCGGTTTCATCTGACAAACCCGTTCAATCTGCTCCAAAAATGGTCTTTCGCACAGTTTTCTATTACTGACAGCTATAATTTTCAAATCTATCTCCGATAAATCGCATTTCATCTTACACATAAATATAATCACTCATAACCGGCTGGAGATTATTTTTCAATAATGCATCATAAACCTCATCTACCGAACGTTCATCTGAAATCTCAAACTGGTCATCGCCCTTATCCTCGATATCATCCACATGGCTTCCAATTCCTGTACTTACCCCTGCTGAAATCTTAGTTGCTGCGATATTTACAAGATTATCTCTGACTCGTGCACACTCTCTTGTTGAAACTGTAATGCTTGCAAATGGCATAAACAAACGATATGCACAGACAACCTGCAGAAGCTGTGGCTCATGAACATCCATCGGATTGATTCTGTCATTATTGATGATCGGGCGAAGTCTTGGGCAGGAAAATGCGATTTCTGCATGTGGATATTTTCTCTGTAACAGATATGCGTGATATCCTGTTGCAAATGCATCTTTTCTAAAATCATCCAGTCCTAAAAGCGCACCGAATCCAACTCCTCGCATACCACCTTTCACTGCTCTCTCCTGTGCATTGACACGGTATGGGAAGATTCTTTTATGTCCTGCCAAATGAAGCGTCTCGTACTTATCTGAATTATATGTTTCCTGGAATACTGTCACATAGTCAGCTCCACATTCATGCAGATACGCATACTCATCTGAATTGACCGGATAGATTTCCAGACCGATCACTTTGAAATACTTTCTTGCAATCTTGCATGCCTCTCCAATATACTCTACTGTAGATTTGTTGCGGCTTTCCCCTGTCAGGATCAGGATTTCCTGTAATCCTGTCTCTGCGATTGCTGCCATTTCTTTCTCAATCTCCTCTGCATTCAGCTGTGCGCGGTTAATCTTGTTATGACAGTTAAATCCACAATAAATACAATAGTTTTCACAATAGTTTGCTATATAGATTGGTGTAAACATATACACACTGTTTCCAAAATGTTTTCTTGTCTCCTTCTGAGCTGCCTGGGCAATCTTTTCCAAAAACGGAAGGGCTGCCGGTGATAACAATGCTTTAAAATCTTCCGGAGTACGTTCGGAATGTGCAAGTGCATTTTTCACATCTGCTGCGGTATATTTGCTATAATCATAGGCTTCCATTGCCTCGATCACCTGATCCATGATTTCTGATCCGATATCCTCCATTCCCGGAAGATAAGTCATATGATCGATTCTGTTTTTCTTCTGATCTTCCAGTATTTCTTCACTTAAAATACTTTCATTAACATGTGTATCATTCATCTCAACTGCCTCCTAGTCTTCCAGAAATCCTGTCAATGGTGAAGATGCACTTGCACCTTGTTCAATTGTTCTTCCAAGACCTGAAAGATAAGCACTTCTTCCTGCTTCAATTGCTTTCTTGAATGCCTCAGCCATCTCCTCGACATTTCCTGCTGTTGCGATTGCTGTATTCGCCATAACAGCTGCCGCTCCCATTTCCATTGCCTCGCATGCCTGAGATGGACGTCCGATTCCTGCATCTACAATACTCGGTAGATCAATCTCATCAATCAAAATCTGGATGAAGTCTTTTGTACAAAGTCCTTTGTTAGAACCAATCGGTGCCCCAAGTGGCATTACACAGGCAGCCCCTGCATTCACCAGATCTCTTGCCGCATTCAGATCCGGATACATATATGGCATAACTACAAAGCCTTCTTTTGCAAGAATTTCTGTTGCCTTGATTGTCTCATAGTTGTCTGGGAGAAGATATTTGGAATCTCTGACAACTTCGATTTTTACAAAGTTACCACAACCAACTTCTCTGGAAAGTCTTGCAATACGAACTGCTTCCTCTGCATTTCTTGCTCCTGATGTATTCGGAAGAAGTGTTACATTTTCCGGAATATAATCCAAAATATTCGCAAGTCCTCCTTCATTCGCACGGCGAAGCGCAAGTGTAATGATCTGCGCTCCTGCTTTTTCTACACATGCTTTTACAAGATCAAGTGAAAATTTTCCTGATCCAAGAATAAAACGTGAACTAAATTCTTTTCCTCCAAGTGTAAATGTATCTTTCTGATTCATAACTTAAATCCTTCTTTCTTTTTTATTCATTTAGATGTCTTTCTATACATCCTCTTCTCCAAGAAGCAAACGCGTGATCATATTTGCTTCATGCCCTGCACAGATTGCAACTCGTGGAGCCATTAATCCATTCCCATAAGTCGGCTCTGTCACACGATCTCCACATAAATAAAAGTTCTTCATCATTCTCTTAGTACTGATTATATTGCTGCTTTCATAGCCTGCCATACCTGTTGCAGACACAAGCTTTTTCTCCGGAAAATGCTCCAGAATTCCATTCACCAGCATTGCTTTTGCTACCGGATTATCAAATGCTTCACAGACAATCTGAGCATCCGCAAACAGTTCTTTCAAATTCTCTTCTGTCACCTTCACACAATCTGTACGAATATCCAGATATGGATTGATCTTTAAAAGCAGTGACTTTAGCGCATCGGTCTTATACATTCCGATATGCTCCATGAAATACTGCTGCCGATTCAAATTGGTAATATCCACCACATCAAAATCAATCAGATGCAGATGCCCTACTCCAATTCGTGCAAGTGAATACGCTACATTGGAACCTAGTCCACCAAGTCCGGCAATCGTCACCTGACCGACTGATAAAAGCTTCTGTTTTTCCGGCGAATGGCGTTCATTCAGCGCTGTTTCGATTTCTTCTTTGCTTAATATTCTTTCTGATGCCATCTGATATCAGCCTCCTCCTACAAATGTCACAACCTCCAGACGGTCACCGTCTTTGAGCATTGTCTCTGAATAGCTGTATTTCGGAAGAATTTCTTCATTCATTTCAACTGCGATTCTATTAATCTGGTAATTGTTCTGCTCCAGATAATCCGCAACACTCATTTCAGATGTCAGCTGGATCTGCTTTCCATTTACTGTAATCATAACTACTCCTTTCCGGATAATTGAAAAAAAGAGTTCATGAAAGAAATGTACCCGTGGTGGTGCACCCCTTCATGAACTCTCGTTCAATCTCAACTTACTCCAATCTTCAATTTTTCCTGATTAGTAACAAAGAATGTGCCTTGGCATATTCTTGCGCCTGCGGCGGTCGCTTGCGACATCTACATTGTACGCCGCAGTGTGCATCCTTAGCGGAGCGTTTTATATATTAGGAAAACACTTTCCTAATATTAAAAAAGAGAGATACCAACAAATGTATCTCTCTAAAGTACTGCTTTATACATTCCTACGTTGGCATTATCCAAATCAGGTTATGGGTCGAAGTTCTCAACTTCCTCTCAGCCTGGTACACAAGCTCCCCGTGTTTTATCCACATGTTTAAGTATAGAAACACCTGCACGAAATGTCAACTCATTTTTTCTGATTTCTGACTTTTTTCGAAACAACTATTTTTATTCATTCTATTTATTATCAAAAGTAATATTCCGTACCATATTTCTGTTAATCAGCTGTGTTCCCTTCTTGGTATCAACCTTTACCCACTGTATATCTGCGTCCATGAGCTTTCCTTTGATTGCTCCTACTTCGTTGAACAGACTTACCGTACAATCTTTTCCCATATACTGATCTAACATTGAACCATCCATATCTTCTTCCATCCTTTCTCCATTTACGATCGTGATTACATTATTTGCCGCCTGTACTGCCATCACCGTAACCATATTCAGGTTATTAATCGCTACCATCGTTGCAACATCCATGTAGTCCACCTCCATCTTTTTTTGCAGGTCTTGTTATCAGTATATCATACTTCCAGATGACAGAACGATTTTTATTGTCTCCATAACGAATTGTACGTTTATGGCATCAGATCTTCTGTTCTGATAAATTCCAGAAATTTTCCTGCCGGCGGTACCTTCACCGGTACTTATAACGGACTTGGGAAAATGGTTCTGACGTTAGCCGGAAGTACGCTCCAGATTGCACTTCGCGTAATCTTAACCTGGTTCTTCTTCCCTCATTTCGGGCTGGCAGCCCCTGCCATTGCTACCGGTATCGGCTGGCTTATGGCCAATCTGTTCTGGCTTATCTGTCCGACCAGACTTCGTCAGCAATCTCTTTTACAAGCTTAAGCTTTGCCCACTGTTCTTCTTCTGTCAGCTTATTACCGATCTCGCAGGATGCAAATCCGCACTGTGGGCTTAAGTATAAGCGGTCAAGCGGAACATATTTTGCTGCTTCGTGGATTCTTGCGATTACTTTTTCTTTGTCTTCCAGTTCCGGTATCTTGGTTGTTATAAGTCCAAGTACGACCTTCTTATCGCCGGATACCTTTGCAAGTGGTGCAAATCCGCCGGATCTCTTGTCGTCATATTCCAGATAATATGCATTTACATTTTCTTCTCCGAATAACAAATCCGCTACGGAATCATATGCTCCGGAACTGAAGAATGTAGAATGATAATTTCCACGGCATACATGTGTATTGATCACCAGATCTTCCGGTGCCTGTGCTACTACCTGGTTATTCAGTTCCAGAAGGAGTTTCTTGTAATCTTCCAGTCTCTGTCCTGTTCTTCCGGTCAATGCAACTGCCATCTTTGCATCTACCATTCCGCCCCATACGCAGTCATCAAACTGAAGGTTACGGCAGCCTGCTGCATAGATTTCCTGCACGAATTCACCGTATGCCTTAATCACATCCTCGGCAAATGCTTCTTCCGATCCATAGATTTCTAATGTTGTATTCAGAAGCTGTGCCCCGGTAAAGTATGCATAGAACTGTCCCGGTGACGGGATAGTCTGTTTTGCGACAGTATTTTCATCTTCTAATGCTTTGATGAATTTGAAATGCTCTACGAAAGGATGATTCTTTACTGAAATCTTTCCCGTCATGTATGTATCATCAATCATTGCAGCTTCTGCATCAAATGTTGTATTCCCCTCTACTGTCTTCTGATGCTCGATTCCTTCAAATCCCCACATGAAATCCAGATGCCATGTCGATCTTCTGAATTCTCCGTCCGTGATCACATGATATCCAAGTTCCTTAATCTTTGCCACCAGTTCCAGGATGCATTCATCTTCTACTGCGGTCAGTTTTTCCTGTGAGATTGTCCCTTCTTCGAAATTCTTTCTTGCGTCTTTTAATTTCTCTGGGCGTAAAAAACTTCCTACAAAGTCGTAACGAAATGGTGTGTTCATGATTATTTCCTCCTTGCCGGCAGGGACTTAGGTTTTCTGTCTTTTTTGTTGTCCCTGATGGCTTTCTTTTATATTTTTTATATTTTTCATATTCTTGATGATGTTCTCGATCGATGGATTTATTATAATTTGTTTTGATAAACTTGTATAATACAAAAAAATGTGTATTTGTCATAGTTTTAAACTATATCAAATATCCCTTTCAAATCATCAACCGACTATCTACAGAAGCTGCCACCGCTAACTTCTCCGGCATACCATAATCATATATCCATTATATCAATTATAGTTTTCACTTATCTTTATCACAGTTGTATAATTTATTCGGATGAAAATATGAAAGGAAGCGCTTTATTATGGAGGAAAAAACACTTTTTCCCAGAGAAGAAAAATCAGAAATCTTATTTAAGAAAATATCCGAAGATAAATGGGCATGTGAAAAACTGATGGAAACATTCTGCAGTTATTTATTCAGTAACGATGGGGTAGACCTTCCCGATTCTCCGTCATCTACAGAATTCGCACAGGCTCTTTTTAATTCTTATCGCAATCGGGATTTATCTGCGTTTCTGATGGCTATCTGTCAGAATACAGTCTTTGATCTTTTAAGAAATGCATTCCTGATTCCCTATCGGTTCAATGCGGACGGAAAACAGAATCCGATGATCATGACCGATGAAAACGGAATGTTACTTCCTAAATATAAGAGATCGATTCATGAACGGGAATACCGTCATTTCCATGAGGTATATACAGATCTCGGAGCTCCAAAGAATATTTTTCTGGCACAGGCATACCGCTACAGCCATTCTTATACATCCGACGATATGGAACCGGAACAAAACATTCTGGAAAAGAATAACGGTGTACTGTTGATCCGTGAATTACCGGATACCGTAAAATTAAAAGAAACCGAAGCAGAAGCTTATTCTGCTATTCTGGATATTGTCATAAAACTTCAGAAAGAGCTTCCTATGTCCTATGTATTCTATGGACAGGATTCTCTTGTTGAAGATAATACCCGTTATGATGAGATCGGAGTTTTCCTTCCGAATTCACATTTCTTAAAAAATCTGGAACGCCACGTTTCCAAAGCAGAGGCGATCATTTATGCAGACAACTAATTCTGACTTTATTGATATTATGGAAAAAAATCATATGGAGATTCCATGGCATGACTATGCCAATGATGACAGTAATGTGCTGATTGCAGAAGCCGGACTGATCGAGAAAGCTTCCGTCATCGGCCGTGTTGGGTTAATCATGCTCTCCTGTGGAACCGGTGCATGGCGTGTACGGACTTCCATGAACCGGCTTTCCAAAGAGCTTGGTGTAACCTGTACGGTAGACGTGGGATTGATGTCCATTGTATTTAACTGTTTCGATGGAAACGATTGTATTTCCCAGTCGTTGAGTATTGCCAATACGGGAGTGAATACCTCCAAGCTTTACCGCATGGAACAGTTTGTAGATCATTTTCCGGAAGAAGAAGCACATATGACCGGTGAAGATATCCATAAACGACTGGATGAAATTGAAGAAATCCATGCTCTTTATTCACCTGCAAAGCTGGGGCTTGCCGCAGCTCTTGCCTGCTGCGGTTTTACTTTTTTACTCGGAGGCGGACCGGTTGAGATGGCTCTTGCTTTTATTGCCGCCGGGATTGGTAATCTGATCCGGACGAAACTGATCAAACACCATTACACACTGTTTTTGAATATAGCAGTCTCTGTTTCAGCAGCATGTTTTACCTATGCAGTCTTTCTGAAACTTGCGGAACTTGTCTTTCACATTCCAGAATTTCATGAAGCTGGTTATATCTGCTCGATGCTGTTCATCATCCCGGGATTTCCATTTATTACAAGCGGGATCGACCTTGCAAAGCTGGATCTGCGTTCGGGACTGGAGCGGCTTACTTATGCAATCATTATCGTTATGGTTGCCACTTTATTTGCATGGATCATGGCTTTACTTCTGCATCTGGGACCGGCCAATTTTACGGCACTGCATCTAAGTGCTGCTGCCCGTCTGATTTTCCGTGTGATTGCAAGCTTTTGCGGAGTATTCGGTTTCTCGATCATGTTCAACAGTTCTCATTCGATGGCGGCAACGGCTGCATTTATTGGTGCCATTGCCAATACACTCCGGCTTGAACTTGTTGATTTCACACATATGCCTCCGGCCGCCGCCGCATTTATCGGGGCTCTGACTGCCGGATTGCTTGCTTCTTTTATTAAAAAGAGTAATGGATATCCAAGAATCTCGCTTACCGTGCCTTCTATCGTGATCATGGTTCCGGGACTTTACCTGTACCGTGCGATTTATAATTTCGGGATTATGTCCCTGACGGATGCGGTTTCATGGTTTACTTCTGCGATTATGATTATTGTGATGTTGCCGCTTGGACTGATATTTGCGAGAATTCTGACCGATCGTACGTTTCGATATTGTACGTAAAAGCTCTCATTTTAGATAGCTTCTTTCTTTTACTAAAAGCACTCTCCGCCTTATCAAAACTTTACGAGGAATTTCACATTACATTTTCTTATGGAGATATTGTCAAAGACCCGCAAAATCATCATCCGTAGTTTCTACAAAATCAGGCACCGGAAACGAGTTTTCATTTCGCCTCCGATGCCTGATTTTTTTACTTCTGCTCCTTATATTCCATCACAACATTAATAGTCTACGATAGAACTTGTATACATTTTTATTAATTATCTCTTACAGCATATGTGCTCTTAACTCTTCCGGTGTCATCTGAGACAGCATAGCCGGTGCGATATCGAATACGCTTCTTGCTCCTGATTCACCTTTCTTAGAAAGTCTGTGTGCAGCACGTGCATAAGCTACCAGAACACTTCCTGTGAATTCCGGGTTGGAATCCAGTTTCAGAGAATATTCGATCACATGCTTGTTGCCTTCGCATCCAGTCTCACCGGTACGGATCACGAATCCACCGTGAGGCATCTTGCTGTGGTTTTCTTTTAATTCTTCTTCTGTGATAAATGTTACCGTTGTATCATATTCATCAAAGTAGTTCGGCATTGTCTTGATAGCTTCTTCGATGGCTGCTTTATCTGCTCCTTCTTCTGCTACTACATAACACTCTCTTAAATGTTTCTGTCTTGTTGTCAACTCCGGTTCGCTTCCGCTTCTTACCTGGTCAACCGCTGCTTCGATCGGTACCGTATACTGGATTCCGTTCTTCACACCTTCGATACGGCGGATTGCATCAGAGTGTCCCTGGCTGACCCCTTTTCCCCAGAATGTATAAGTGCTTCCCTGTACCAGGATAGACTCCGCATACAGACGATTCAGAGAGAACATTCCCGGATCCCAGCCTACTGAGATAATACTTACATTCTTTCCTTCTTTTGCTGCTTTATCTACATTTGCAAAATACTCAGGGATCTTAGCATGTGTATCAAAGCTGTCAATGGTATTGAATGATGCTGCTACCTTCGGTCCGATTACCGGAAGGTCTGTTGCTGATCCGCCGCAGAGGATCATTACATCGATATCATCTTTCATAGCTTCCATATCATCAAAGTGCTTTACTTCTGCCCCTTCTGTCTGGATCTTTACACTTGCAGGATCTCTTCTTGTAAATACTGCTTTTAATTCCATATCATCATTACGCTTGATAGACTGCTCTACTCCGCGTCCGATGTTACCGTATCCAACGATACCAATTCTGATTTTTCCCATAATTCTACCTCTGTTTCTTATGATTTGCCGCCTTATTCTGTGGCCGTTTTTATTCACTGATATCAATCATTTCTACTGTTCCTTTACAGTTTTGCACTGTCTTTTCTGCCGCTGATATCTTTGTAAATTATATCATATATTCTTTTCACGACAATCTTTTTCTTTTGCAAATTTCTTTATTGATAATTTTTATGTTTCTACTCACAGAGCAGCTTCCGTTTTTCTTATCTTCTGCCTATCCCATCTCATTATAATGCGCATAGATTCCGCCCTGTTTTAACAGTTCTTCATGTGTTCCACGCTCTGCGATTCCATTATCTGCCACTACAAGGATCTCATCCGCATTGCGGATTGTTGATAATCGATGCGCGATCGTAATCGTTGTCCGGTTCTTTGCAAGCTCTTCCAGACTCTTCTGGATCCAGCGTTCGCTCTCATTATCCAGTGCACTTGTCGCCTCATCCAGAATCAGGATTGACGGATTCTTAAGAAATACTCTTGCAATCGAGATTCTCTGTTTCTGTCCGCCGGAAAGTCTTGTTCCACGTTCACCAACAAATGTATCATATCCGTCCGGCAGTTCCATAATAAAATCATGAATGTTCGCTTTCCTTGCTGCGTCTTCAATCTCTTCCATAGATGCTCCCGGCTTCCCATATGCGATATTCTCTTTAATACTTCCACAGAACAGATACACATCCTGCTGTACCAGTCCGATCTGATTACGCAGACTTTCCAGTGTCAGATCCCGGACATCTTTTCCGTCAATCGTAACACGTCCGCCTGTTACATCATAGAATCTCGGAAGCAGAGAGCAGATCGTCGTCTTACCACTTCCCGAAGGTCCGACTAAAGCCACGGATTTTCCTGCCGGAATGTCGAATGTAACATTAGAAAGCACCGGTGTATCATCGTCGCTATAATGAAACGATACATTTTCATAAGAAACGTGTCCGTTTACTTCATCTATTGATTCTGCGTCCGGTGCATTCACGATCTCCGGCTCGGTCTCTACCACATCCAGAAATCTGCGGAATCCGGACAGTCCTTTCTGCATCATCTCAGTAAGCTCGACCAGAATCTGTATCGGGCTGATAAAGATCCCAATATAGAGTGCGTACATCGCAAGATCCGCTGCCTCCATCTTCCCATGTGCGATCAGCCATCCTCCGAATACCAGCGTTACCAGATACATCATCCCCTGAAAGAACAGGTTGCCGCTCATAAAGCTTCCCATACATTTATAATTGGCATCCTTGGAACGCAGAAATCCCTGGTTGCTTTTTCGGAACTTCTCCCGTTCAATCTCTTCATTTGCAAAGGACTGTACAACACGGATCCCGGCCAGCGTATCCTGAAGACTCGAATTAACATCCCCGATCTTACGCCGGTTGTCCATGAATGTCGCCTGCATCTTCTTATTCTGCCCGTACGAGAAGAACAACATGAACACTACCAGAACCAGAAGCGGTATTGCCAGTCTCCAGTTGATTAGAAACAGGAATATGAACGAACCGATAATTTTGATCAGCGAAATAAATAAGTTCTCCGGTCCGTGATGTGCAAACTCTGAGATATCAAAAAGGTCCGATACCAGCTTGCTCATCATCTGTCCGGAATTATTCTGGTCATAATATGAAAATGACAATTTCTCATAATGGTCAAAAAGCTGCTGCCGCATGTCCCGTTCCATATTGGCGCCCATCATATGTCCCTGATAGCTGACATAATATTTACACAGCGCCTGTAAAATATAAATTACAAGAAGCCCCGCTCCGATTGGGAGAAGGGCCTGTAATATACGATCTGCCGGTTCTGCAAACAAGGTCTTTGTAAGTGTCCGCAATATCTGCGGAAATGCAAGATCTACCAGACTTATAACCGCCGCACAGATCAGATCCAGAAAGAATACCGTCTTATACGGGGCATAATACCGGATGAATTTTTTCATTGTATGCATTGTATATTCCCTGCCTTTTCCTATAAACTCAATCCACTATATTATAGGATATCCGGAAGGAATTGGGAACCATTAAACTCATTTATAAGAAATTTTCTCTATCTCACCGCACGCCTAGCATTTTCAGAAGCTCTGTATGCGGATGTGCCTGATCCTTCTGATATACGTCCACATAATTGAGTGCTGCTGCGCCATCCATAAATGCCGGGAAAAGAAAGCCGCACTCCGGTTCTCCGGGCTCATAGTCTCCACTCACCGGACAGATAGCGCAGATCAGATATTCGAACATCTCCTCGGATTCCCCCTGGCGGACATGATCTTTGCCCTTTGCCGGAATGTCATACCTGTCATGAAATACATAGACCGCATAATCTCCCATTGCCTGATATTGTTCCCCGACAATCTCATAAAAGGTCTCCATTAATGCATCATTTTTCAGTCCACACACACGCATTCCCATTAAAAGCTTCCACATACTGTCACCTTTCATCTTCTCACTGGAAAATGCATATTCTTTCAGATTCTGATTCGTATCTGCAAATGGGATTACTTTTGCTATCTGTAAATTTTTTTCTTTCTCATCTGGGCTCAATTTCAAAAATCCGGTATTAAATGTTCCGTCTATATATCCATCCCGGTCCAGATATCCTCCGGCAATTCTTGTCATGGATGTTCGCTTTACTGTCATTCTTCTGGTCAGTGCCAGCATATCTTCTCTGTTAATCATTTTATTTTCCACCGCAATTAATCATTTAATTCTATTCTTACAAGATCCTGATGTGGATTGGTCTTCGCCAGCCCGATCTCCGATACCGTAACTTCCATCGGTACGAATTGTTCCTGCATAACTGCAAATGCTTCCTGCATCTGCTCTTTTGAAAGCTTCTTTCCCAGTGTGATATGAGGAAGCCACTGCATTGGCTGATAATACCGGCTCATCCTGACTTCCGGAATATTCTTTACCATATCATGTACCTGTTCAATCATATCTTCCAGATACAGATTCAGAACCGGTGTCACATACAATACATATGGCAATAACACTCCGACAGAGACCAATTGGATCTGCCCTTTGGTCAGGGACCTCTCCAGCTGTTCCATCACCTCTGTCAATTTTTCTTCCTCTCTTGCCTCTACAGACATAATTGTCAGATGAGGTGGAACGTGATTGTCCGTCATAAAAGTATTTCCTGTCTTTTGTGCAATCTTATTGATATAATCAGAAATTATTTTATTGCTTTAATCATCAAAATATACCGATACCAGATACATTTTATCTTTCACCTCTTATTTCGAAGTTATTTTTTCATAATATAGTTTACAACGTATATTTTAAAATGTAAAATGCTTATGCTCGATAGTAAGATATAGTTAAAACATATATTCTTACCTCCATTTGTAACCTTTCCATATTTTCATTTGTATTATAAGTGAAAGGCCTTAAGAAATGAACATCTGTTTTCCCACTAACACCAAAAAGGAGTACTCATGAAACCAGCAACACAAGTTTTAATCGAACGATATCAAAAGCATCTGTATGCGATTGCATTTAATATATGCAGAAACCAACAAGATGCAGAAGATGTCGTTCAGGATACATTTATTCAGTATCACACATATAAAAAAGAGTTTGATACAGAAGAACATATCCGTGCCTGGCTGATCCGGGTTGCAATCAATAAAGCAAAGAATATCACCCGCTCATTCTGGCACAGAAATAAATGCAACTTAGAAGAATATATGGAAACATTAACCTTCGAAACACCGGAATCAGAAACTCTGTTTGACACAGTGATGAAACTTCCCGAAAAATACCGGATTGTCCTGCATCTCTTTTACTATGAGGATTATACAACACAAGAGATCAGTGATATCCTGCATCTTTCTGTCAGCAATGTAAAGACCCGGCTTTCCCGCGGACGTGCTCTTCTCAAAGAAACCTTAAAGGAGGAATGGAACGATGACGAATAAAGAAAAATACAAGCAGGCTTTTGATACACTTTCCACCTCCGACAATTTTTCCCTGGAGGTAGATAAAATGAGTATCTTAAATAGAAAGCACAAATTAAAAACAATTGCCGCCACAGTTGCCACATGCCTGATCGTAACAGCCGGAACCGGAACAGCCTACGCTTCCGATCTTGGCGGAATTCAGCGGAAAGTCCAGCTCTGGATCCACGGAGATCAGACAACTGCCACTTTAAAGATCAGTTCTGATGGTTCTTATGATGGAACTTATGCCGATAAAGATGGCAAACAAAAAGAATTTGGCGGAGGCGGCGTTGCATTTAACCCGGATGGATCCGAGCGCAGCCTTACAGAAGAAGAAATTATGGAACAGATAAATGCCCCTGATATTGAATATGAAGAAGATGGATCTGTCATTCTGTATTACAAAAATCAATCCATTGATATCACACACAAATTCAGCAAAGACAAAATCTGCTATGTGAAACTGGTTGATGGTGATGATTCTTTATATGTTACGGTGAAATACAATAATGGATTTGCTTATTCTCCTAATAAATATATTTCTCCGCTGGAGTTCAATTAACTTGCTCTTCCACTTGAAATACTTTATATTAATATACGGATTGCCCTCCGGCTGTCCGTATATTTTTTATACCAAAGTATACAAGAAAAGCTGCCAATAACAGTTTTTCTGTACCCGTTATTTATATAGAAAGGATTTTGTACATCATGACTGAACATACACATACCGATAAAACTTTACAGGGCAATGACAAAATTGAATCGGCCATTGCAGCTCTTCAACAGGAACCGTCTCAGGAAATGCTGGCTCACGTTCTGACTGTCATCCGCAGACGCATGAATGAACATGGCGAACTGATCATTGCAGTAGATCCCTCTTCCGCTGCCTCCGGCCTCCAGATACAGGCAATCCAGACCGATGATGGCCGCAAATGGTGGGCGGCATTTACCAGCTTCGATGAAGAACTCAAAGGTTCCGGAAGCGTAATGTCTACATTTCTTACCGATATGAAACAGTTATTTAATTCTGCTATTACAACTGATAACATTCAGGGCATCATCATCAATCCCTGGAACCGGACGATTATGTTGGATAAAGTACTATTGAGAATTATTTTAGGGGAGATTTCTATTTAATGCATTATAGCGGCTGTCACCGATCGGAATAAACTTACAAGGTCCTATCCTGTGCTGACTCCAACATG
>ERZ827488.1329-NODE-1329-length-30393-cov-4.258817_pt1 | contig 30393 bp, 27 predicted proteins | sample MGYA00519771_ERZ827488 | MGnify/ENA primary metagenome ERZ827488 (study PRJEB31778, sample SAMEA3449323) | human gut metagenome | biome: human gut; feature: human-associated habitat; material: faeces | place: United Kingdom | collected 2010/2012 ... | reverse complement strand
TTAGCCTCTTCTTCAAAGATACGGATAAATTCCTCACCAATGATCTTACGCTTCGCTTCCGGCTCAGTAACTCCCGCAAGTTTATCATAATATCTCTGCTGTGCATTCACACGGATAAAATTCAGGTCAAACTGTCCATTAGGACCAAATACACCCTCAACCTCATCGCCCTCGTCTTTACGAAGAAGGCCATGATCTACAAACACACATGTCAGCTGCTTGCCAATAGCTCTGGAAAGAAGTCCTGCTGCTACAGAAGAATCAACACCGCCAGACAGTGCCAGAAGGACTTTGCCGTCGCCCACTTTCTCACGGATTTCTTTAATTGTATGCTCAACAAATGCATCCATCTTCCAGTCTCCGGCACATTCGCATACACCAAGTACGAAATTGGATAACATCTTCTTTCCTTCTACTGTATGGAGAACTTCCGGATGAAACTGGATCGCATACAGTTTCTTCTCCGCATTCTCGGCTGTAGCCACTGGACAGTCTGCTGTATGTGCAGAAATCTCAAATCCTGGTGCTGCTTGGGAGATATAGTCTGTATGACTCATCCAGACAATTGTTTTCTCTGATACTCCTTCAAAAATTCTGGAGTCTTTTTTGTCAACCAGCAGCTCTGTTTTGCCGTATTCACTTACATCTGCTTTCTCAACTTTACCGCCGAGAACATGCATCATAAGCTGTGCACCGTAGCAAAGCCCAAGCACCGGAATACCAAGTTCGAATAATTCTTTCTGGTAAGTCGGTGAATCAGCTTCGTAACAACTGTTCGGTCCACCGGTAAGAATGATTCCCTTTGGATTCATGGCTTTGATCTTCTCAAGATCGGTCTTGTAAGAATAGATTTCACAATATACATTACATTCTCTGACACGTCTTGCAACCAGCTGATTGTACTGACCACCAAAATCAATTACAATAACTAATTCTTTCTTCAAGGTTTTCCTCCTGTTTTTCCCTATAAATTCTCATTGGAATCGTTACTGTTCACGCTGGAAAATCTCCGGTAAACAATAACCTTGAATCTTCTTTCCATTATAAATGAGTATTACAACTTTTACAACGACTAATTTTCTTAGCTGAATAAAATTTTCAATATATCGTAGATAGATTTTATCACCATGAAGTTGGGTTTAAATGCACAGCTTTTTCATACTGTATATTCCTAAGCCGGTCACTTCAGGTGCGTTCCAGTTTATAAGTTCTTTAGATTTTCCTCATATATTTTTCAATTTGTCCTCACAGATTCATCACAAATTCCGCGTATATTAATAAACAAATAAAGCGAAAGCTTTTTTACATAGATTATAAATATACTTTTTCTTTTTCATACTTGCCGGGCCAAAAGGTCCGGCCCTCCTTCTTTTAGGAGAATTTTCGGAAGTTGCTTACGTCGGAGAATTCGAATTTGATTTTAAATTTAACATAAAAAATCTCGGTCTTTAGAAAAGAACTGTCTTGATACTTCTTTTCTGACCGGGATTTTTATAATTCAGGTTCACTCTTCTTTTAGCGAAAAAACACTGAGCCACAATAAAGTGTAGCCCAGTGTTTTTTCTTATAACTCATCAAGCCCATAATCTTCAAATTGGAGAGTTTCTTTATCCAATTTTAAAGCTGATCCGGTTTCTCAATTGTATAAACACTCTGATCCTGGATCGCCGTTGCTCCGGACAGATCTGCTGTGTCGCTGTAGGAACCAGTTGTAATGGTGTACTCGCTGTCGCCCTGTACATACACAGTTCCGTCTGTACCCTGAATTGTTACAGTTTTTCCATTACTATCTACAATTGTTCCCTCATTTTCCAGAGATGAGACAGTACTGTCGCCAATTACAGTCCAGGTGGAATCTGCGCTTACATAAACGTTACAGTATCCCTCTCCGCCTTCGCCTGCATAACTCTCATCATCTACAACTGCACCTGTCAGGCTGCTGCCATCTGTGAGATAAAAATCCAGATCACTGATAGAATCCCAGATCACATTTCCTTGCATATCCTGACTAATACCGGTAAAGTGGCAGTCAGCTCCGTTTGCTCCAGACTGTCCCCATCCTCTCTGGTTGGTATTACCTGTACACTGCAGGAAAAACTCATTCTCGTCGTTATAGTTAATATCTACATTATTTAAAGTAATTGTACTCTCTGTATTGGTTGTATAGAATACACCGCCGTTCTCAGAAGTCAGGCTGCCTCCATCCATCTGAAAAGTACTGTTTCCGACCTCAGAATCACCAGACATGCTCTGGTAAAGGATTACAGTCCAGGTATTATCATTCTGATCCAGATCACTCATATTTCCTGTCAAGTCACAATCATAAAGGTGAATAGAATTCAGACCTTCGATACAAACAGCCTCTGAACCATTTGCTGTCAGAGTTGCATTGCTTACCGCAATATCAGCTGTACTGTAAATAGCCGGGGAACCAACGCCATTGGAAACATAGTTTCCGCCATCAATCACCATTGTTCCGCCGCCTCTGTCACTTCGGATTGCTGCAGACGACTCACCATTTGTCTCCACATCCAGATTCCATCCGTAAAGAGTACCGCCGCCAGCTACATGAACACCGCCTGATGTATCCTGGGCAGTTTTTACAGTTGTATCAGATGCATATACAGTTCCATCTCCATATGCAAAAAGCCCTGCACCGCCAGCTGCATCTGTAGTCACACTGCCATCTTTCACATAAGCAGTACCGTCTGTTGCCAGAACTGCTGCGCCTACGCCATAGAAGCTGGAATTGTCTCCGCCCTGGCTGTCTGCAGAAGTTCTTGTAATCGTATCATTATCAAGTGTTACGTTTGCTCCGGAAGAAATCAATGCTGCATTCTCGTCAGTTCCTGTTGACTCAATTGTCTCATTTGATACAGTTGTATCTTCTATATACTCATTTACCGCAGTATAGCTGTCCACACCCTGAGACTGTCCACCAGGACCTCCCTGACCCGGAGCACCTTGACCATCACCACCAGGACCTCCCTGGCCACCCATTTCCATGGACATTACTGTAATGGAAGCTGCATTTCCATCTTCATCTAACGTGACAGAAACGGTATCGCCCTCCTGAATATCAGAAAGTGAAATTTCCTCAGCCTCTGCAGACTGTCCATTTTCCTCTGGAGCACCGCCATCCCGAGCATCCCCGTCTGGTTTCTCCGGTGCTTCTCCATCAGAAGAATCTGCGCTCTGGTCATCTCCTTCCGGCTTCTCCGGTGCATCGCTATTCTGTCCATCTCCGCCAGGCTGCATGCCGCCCGCCTGTTTTGTGATCACAGTATCTGCAGTAACCGTAATCGTCTGCTCCTCACCAGTCAGATCCAACATAGAAGGCGCCTCGCCATCCTGATTGTCACCTTCTGGTTTCTCAGGCGCCTCTCCGTCCTGGTCACTCGGCGCTTCGCCACCCTGACTATTCGGTTCTCCGCCGTTCTGACCATCATCACCAGGCTGTCCCATCTCCTTCATAGTCCCAACTGCAATGGTAATCTCAGAATCGGAAACTGAAACCGACTTAACCTCACCAAGTACCACATTCTCCTGACTCTCCTGATTCTCCTGACTCTCGTCACTACTCTCACCCGAAGCATCCGCCTCAACACTTTCATCTGTTGTATCTACTGCATCTGCAGCCGCCTCGGTCTTACTGTCCTCAGCATAAACCATCGTCGGTACAGAAGTAGTTGCTACCATAATTCCCATTAAAACTGCCACATATTTACGTTTCATACCCATTTAATTCCTTTCTGTATTTGCCTTGTTTTGTGTTCCTTATGGCTAATAATATACAGACAAAATGTGTTCAACAAATGGGCATTATGTGTTCATTCTATGGGGAATCTCGCAAGAAACTATGAATTGATGTCTCATAAGCTGCGAAGCAGCATTCGGTTATGAGCAAGCAGCGAAGCGGACCTGGAATATCCGCTTGACCATACATATAGAAAAAAAACAGGGTGCCTCATGCACCCTGCTTCATCCTCTTAATAACTTTTAATCGCGTAAATTCCTCACGCTCTTTCTCCTCCAAAGCATTGGAAATATCCTTGGTCAGAGCCTCGAACTTCGGAATCGTAATATTCTTCAGCGCATTCGCCCTCTTCTGAGTCTTCTTAATATTACTAGCCAGCCGAATCGCCGAATTCTCAATCATAGACAGCTTAATGGAAAGCTCCTTCACCCTCTCAAAAGCCGCCTTCGCCTCATCCAGAGACATCTTCGTACTATAATAAGCATATGTCGGCACATTTCCCGACTTATCATACTCTACCAGCGGAATCTCCGTACCCATAACACTACGTGTCTTAATACGGATAGAATTCTCCACCGGCACCGTATGGGAAATCTGATCCACAAACGCGATACCCATCTCCATATTCGCTTTCTGCAAAGCCTCATACGCAGTCCGGAACGTCTCGTCAATCTGTCCCTGGATATCCTTCGCCTGATCAACCAGATTCATCATCTCACGAATCAGAATATTACGCTTCTTATCCATCAGTTCATAACCCTGACGGGAAAGAGCAAGTGAATTCTTAGCCAGAATTAAATTACCCTTGGTAGGAAAGGTATTCGGATCCATTCAAGTCACCTCACTCTTTATTTGGTAGTCTCGTGATAATACTGATCCAGAATCTTAGTATCAATACGGTCAAGCTCATCCTTCGGAAGCATACCAAGAAGCTCCCAGCCCTTATTCAGAGTATCGATAATACTTCTGTTCTCTGTATCTGTCTGACCGACAAACTCAGCCTCAAACGCCTTACCAAACTGCAGATACTTCTTATCCAAAGGAGAAAGCTCATCCTCACCGATAACAGAAGCAAGCGCTCTCGCGTCACCAACCTTGGCATAACAGGAAAACAGCTGGTTCGCAACATCTTGATGATCTGCTCTTGTAAAGCCTTCACCAATACCATCCTTCATCAGACGGGAAAGAGAGGGCAGTACATTGATCGGCGGATATACGGACTGGCCGTGAAGCTGACGGTCAAGAACGATCTGTCCTTCAGTGATATAACCGGTCAGGTCAGGGATGGGATGAGTGATATCATCATTTGGCATGGTCAGGATCGGGATCTGTGTAACAGAGCCTGTACCGCCACGGACAATACCGGCACGCTCATAAAGAGTAGCCAGCTCGCTGTACAGATATCCAGGATATCCTTTACGGGATGGGATTTCTCCTTTGGAGGAGGAAACCTCACGCATTGCCTCACAGAAGGAAGTGATATCTGTAAGGATTACAAGGATATGCATTCCTTTTTCAAAGGCAAGATATTCTGCTGCTGTCAATGCGATCTTCGGGGTAAGCAGACGTTCCACTGTAGGATCGTTTGCAAGATTCAGAAACATAACTACATGGTCAGATGCACCGCTTTCTTCAAAGGTCCTGCGGAAGAACTCAGCTACATCGTATTTAACGCCCATGGCTGCAAAAACAATGGCGAAGTTCTCGTCAGAGTCACCACCAAGGGAAGCCTGACGCACGATCTGGGCTGCCAGCTTGTCATGGGGAAGTCCGTTGCCTGAGAAGATTGGAAGCTTCTGTCCACGAACCAGTGTATTCAATCCATCAATTGCAGATACTCCTGTCTGGATAAACTCCTCCGGATAACATCTGGCTGCCGGATTCATCGGAAGACCATTGATATCCATTCTGGCATCCGGAAGGATCTGCGGACCCTCATCAATCGGATTACCAAGTCCATCAAAGACACGTCCAAGCATATCTTCTGATACGCCAAGTTCCATGCTTCGTCCAAGAAATCGGACTTTGCTGTTGGAGAGGTTAATACCTGTTGAACTTTCAAACAGCTGCACAAGGACATCGCTTCCGTTCACTTCCAGAACTTTACATCTTCTAGTCTCTCCGCTCGCCAGCTCGATTTCTCCAAGCTCATCATATGTTACGCCTTCTACTCCATGCACCAGCATCAGAGGTCCGGCCACTTCCTGAATGGTTCTATATTCTTTTGGCATTTAACCTTCCTCCTTTACAAATGCTGCTGCGATTTGAGCGCTTAATGTCTCATCAACCTGTTTAAATTCTTCGTCAAGCTTATCTTCTGTCACATATTTAAAACGTCCGATCTGCTCTCTGACCGGCATTGAGATCAGCTTCTGAAGTGATGCACCATCTTTTAATGCATCGGTTGCTCTGTCAAAGAATTCGTTAACAAGAACCATCATCATGTGCTGTTTCTTCAATGACGTATACGTATCTACTTCATGGAAAGAGTTCTGATGCAGGAAGTCCTCACGAATCGATCTTGCAGCTTCCATCTTCAGACGGTCGGACGGTGAAAGTGCGTCCATACCTACCATCTTAACGATCTCTTCCAGTTCTGCTTCTTCCTGAAGCAGTGTCATCATCTTCTGACGGCCTTCCATCCAGTCTTCGGCAACCTGTCCGTTAAACCATTTTTCCATATCATCCAGATACAGGGAGTAACTCTTCAACCAGTTGATTGCCGGGAAATGTCTCTTGTATGCCAGGGAAGCATCCAGTCCCCAGAACACTTTGACGATACGAAGTGTAGCCTGAGATACCGGCTCAGATGTATCACCACCCGGAGGAGATACTGCTCCGATAACGGAAAGTGCTCCTTCTCTTCCTTCTTTTCCAAGAGAAACTACATGTCCGGCACGCTCATAAAACTGAGCCAGACGACTTCCAAGATAAGCCGGATATCCTTCTTCACCAGGCATCTCTTCTAGACGTCCTGACATCTCACGAAGTGCCTCAGCCCAACGGGATGTTGAATCTGCCATAAGTGCTACAGAATATCCCATATCACGGAAATACTCTGCTATTGTAATTCCTGTGTAAATGGATGCCTCACGAGCTGCAACCGGCATATCCGATGTATTTGCGATCAGAACAGTTCTCTGCATCAAAGGCTGTCCTGTCTTCGGGTCCTTCAGTTCAGGGAACTCGTTCAGAACGTCTGTCATCTCATTTCCACGCTCTCCACATCCGATGTAGACAACAATATCTGCCTCAGCCCATTTTGCAAGCTGATGCTGGATTACTGTCTTTCCACTTCCGAAAGGTCCCGGAACGGCCGCAACACCGCCCTTGGCGATTGGGAAGAATGTATCGATAACACGCTGTCCTGTTACAAGTGGCATCTCCGGTGGAAGTTTCTTCTTATACGGACGACCGCGACGAACCGGCCACTTCTGCATCATAGTTAATTCTTTTTCGCCTTTTTCTGTTTCAACAACTGCTACAATATCTTCTACTGTAAATGTTCCTTCTTTGATTTCCTTGATTGTTCCTTTAATTCCGTAAGGAACCATGATCTTCTGCTGTACAAGAACTGTTTCCTGAACTGTACCGATCACATCTCCTGTCTCTACTTCATCTCCAACCTTTACAGTAGGAACAAACTCCCATTTCAGATTTCTCTTAAGAGACGGAACTTCAACTCCTCTTTTCAGGTTATTTCCGGAAATCTTCATAATATCATCCAGTGGTCTCTGGATTCCGTCATAAATACTTGCGATCAGACCAGGTCCTAATTCTACAGACATTGGAACATCCATAGATTCAACCGGTTCTCCAGGTCCGAGACCTGATGTCTCTTCATATACCTGGATGGATGCCTCGTCACCGTGCATCTCAATGATCTCTCCGATCAGACGCTGTTCCGATACACGGACAACGTCAAACATATTCGCATCACGCATTCCCTCTGCGATAACAAGAGGTCCTGCGACTTTTTTAATCACTCCTGTGCTCATTCGCTTACTCCTCCAAACAGAATATCTGATCCGACGGCCTGCTCAACTGTCTTCTTCACGCCTTCAACTCCGGCTCCTGTATTCCCCGACACACCCGGGATCTGAATAATCGCCGGAAATGTCTGCTCACCGTACTTATTGATCTCTGACGGAATCTGTGCAGCCACAGCCTCTGTAATATAGATAATGCCGTAATTTCCTTCTGCAAGCTGGCGAAGCTTTGTCTTCGCCTCATCCCGGTCCTTCACAGGGCAGATGCTAAGACCGAGGGTGGCAAATCCATAGATACTGTCATAATCGCCCATTACTGCAATCTTATACATACATCTCCCTTATCCTTTCCCGGATTGCTTCATCCGGAAATTCATTCTGCTTTCCGGTCAGTATAATCCGTACTGTCTTGATCTCATTTTGTCTGGCTAACAGATACGCCAGAAGCGGTCCAACGGAAAATGATTCATATTTCTGTGACCTCATAGAATCTGTCATTTTATTATCACACCAGCGTTCAAATGCAGACGGTGATATACGCAGTGCATCGGCACCTTCACGATAAGATGTTCCTTCCAGATACTGTGCGATCTCCTCCGCACCGGCCAATGCTGCCTGTGTCAGCTGATTCACATTGATCTCGGAACAATTTACCATTGCTTTCTTCATAAATTCTGCATTTTTTCCTGTCTTCTGAGATCTTACTGCAATCTTAATATCAGCGATTGCAACTGCTGTCTGTGCATACTCTTCAATGATCTTCTCACCTGATTTTTTCCCTGCTTCCAGCATAGCTTCCAGTGTTGCGTGATCAATAATAAGATCGCACAGCTGTCCATCTCTTGTGTGAAGCAGAGTGTCAAATGCTTCTCTTGCTGTTGCTGGCATATTACCCGGCAGCTTATCAAATTCTTTGTTCTGGACAAGTGCAAACATCTCTTCTCCAGAAATCTCACAGTCATCGTAAAAAATGTTTTTATTCTCTACTTCCGTACACACTTCTTTGATCGCTGCTTTCAGATTGTGATAAAGTTTTGGAAGTGACAGAACATCGAATACATGCATATCCGGTGCCACCTCACGGATTGTCTGCCACATCTTCTCTTCTTCCTTATTCAGAACTTCATCTGCATCCAACGTTCCTGCTGTCAGATCTCCCCAGCCCTTTTCAACCAGAAGCTGTAAAGCCTGTTCTGCACTCTTGCACGCAAGAAGCTGTTCGATCACTGCATTCGTTAAAAGAGAGACTTCCAGTGCACGGATTCTGGCAACCGCATAGGTATATTTTGTCTTACTCAAGATTATCCCTCCTTGCGGCTACACTGCTGTAAACAGCTGCCGGTTCACTTTATCTGATAACTCTTCTCTTCTTGCATCAAACAACGCTTTGATCGTACAATTTTCTTCGATGCCGCCATAGGTCAGGATAAATCCCCCATCCATTCCGTCCAGCACTGTCTCTGTAAGTTCCAGGCTTCCGCCTTTCTTCTTCGCTGTTTCATATACTTTTTCCATATACCCTTGAGGCATACGTTTTCTGTCTTTCTCTGTAAAACAGATTGTTCCTTCTTCCGGAAGTACATACTTCTCAAGAACCTTTTCAAGCATTGCAAAATAAGCTGCATCATCAAGCTCTCCGACTGCTTTGTAAGCATCTTCAAGAACTTCACTGATCACTTCCTGTTTCGCCTCAAGTACTGCCTTGCGCTTTCTCATATCTGATGAAGAGGCCAGGCGTTTCACAGAATCTTCTGCTCTGGCTTCTGCCTGTGCGACAATCTTCCGTGCATCTTTCTCTGCCTGTGCTTTTGCTTCCCCAATTATAGAATCCGCCTGTGCGTGTGCCTGTGCGAGTATCTCTTTTGCATTGTCCTGCGCCTCTGCGATTATCTGCGCTTTCATTTTGTCAAGTCCACTCATCTCCACGCTCTCCTTTTTATTTATTTCTTACAGCTGGATACCACTTACTGCGAGGAAGGAAATCAGAAGAGCCAGGATTGCATATGTCTCAACCATTGCCGGGAACAGCATTGCTTTACCAAACTGCTCTGGCTTCTTTGCTACGATTCCGATAGAAGCCGCTGCTGTCTTACCCTGTGCGATACCTGAAATCAATCCAACAATACCGATTGGGAGACAAGCTGCAAGGATCATAAGTCCTGACTGAACACTAACTTCTACTCCGCCACCGCCGAGAATACCAATTTTAGAAAGTGTAATAAATCCAACAAGCAGTCCATACAGTCCCTGTGTACCTGGGAGCAGCTGCATGATAAGTACTTTAGCGAATTTGCTCGGGTCTTCTGTTACAACACCTGATGCTGCCTGTCCTGCGATTCCTACACCTAATGCAGATCCTGCACCTGCGAATAATACTGCGATTGCTGCGCCTAATAATCCATATACAACTCCAAGTTCACCTGCTATATTCATAATGTTGTTTCCTCCTTAACATCAACATATTTCGTATTTTCTTTAAAAGGCTCGAATGCTTTTCCGCCGCCTTCATAAAATTTTCCGAAGAATTCCACAAACTGTAAACGGTTTGTGTGTACATAAGCTCCCAGCAGATTGATCGCCAGGTTCAATACGTGTCCCACAATGAAGATCACAATGAAAAGAATCACACCGATCACATTGTTTGGAAGCATTGCTCCCATCTGATTGATAACTGATGCAATAACTCCTGTTGCAAGTCCCAGTGCAAGAAGTCTTGAATAGGACAATGCATCACTGAGCCATCCTGTCACGTTATACAGATCATATGCTCCTAGCGCAAGTCGAAGCGCCGGATTCTTGTTTGCTCTTCCTGACATCAGCACAATACCGATTGCTCCGCCTGCAGCCATCACTTTTGCAGCAGTGTTCAAAGCTGCCGGGAACACGATCGTTGTCTGTGCGATTGATGCAAAGATGTCACTTGGAAGCAGCATCAGGATCAATCCGATCAGCATCACAAACCAAAGTACAACGTCACAGATAAAATCTACAACCTTACCATCTTTTAAACACAGATAACCTTTAATTCCAAGTCCTACGAACAAATGAATTGTTCCAAATAACAAAGAATAAACCAGAAGTTTCATTGGATCATTCAATGGAACAAACCAAAGTGCCGGAACTGTTACCGTATGTCCGAAGAATTTTTCTGAAACAATGTCTACGATATTTCCAAAATATCCTCCAAATAGAACGCCCCATACAAGTGTAGATACTCCACAGTAGAAAAACAGTTTCAAAGATTTTGCCATGCTCTGTGACATTCTTGGATATTTCTTCACAAGAATCGCACACACAATTGCAACAACTGCTCCATACGCTGCATCTGACAACATCATTCCAAAGAAAAATACATAGAAGAACGACATGATCGTTGTCGGATCGATCTCTCCGGCATGCGGTAATCCGTAAGATTCTACAATGCCTTCCATGTTCGTAGAGAACGGGTTATTCTTTAAAATAACCGGTGCTTCTTCACCTTCTTCAATATCTTCAATATCTACCATACAGTTATATTTCTCTGTCAAAGATTTCTCTACCGGACCTGACTCACATGCCGGTATATATCCACTTATCACAAATGTACGCTTTGACTGAAGAAGATCTCCGAGAACTGCATACTTATCTGCTCGGACTCTGTAATAATCTGCTACGGCCTGAAGTTCTTTTCTTTTGGAAGCCAGGCTCTTAAGTTCTGCCTCGCACTGCGTCATCCGCTCTCTTGACGCTGCTATCTCTGTTTCCAGTACTTCCTTCTGCTCTTTTGGTGTCTTGCTCCAGTTCTGGGACGGTCTTGCAAATCCTGCACTCCGAAGTGCTTCTTCCACTGTCTGGAGTTGTTCTTTCAAACAGATGACTGCAATGCAGATCATATTAGATTCTGCTGAAACTAAATGTACATCGACCCCCGTTTTCTCCATCACTTCCGGAGTCTTCTCAAGTAGAATGGAATAAATGTTCTCAAGAGTAAGCTCTCCCGGCATTGTTCCCAGGATCAAAGCAGTCCTTTTTGTCTTCCCTTCCTGAAGCGGAACATCTAATGCCATCCACGGCATCAGACCTTCAATCTGATTCTCGATCTTTGCTATGCCTGCTCTAAGCTCAGCATACTCGCGATCAAGATCATAAATTCCGCGGGCTGTCTTGATCAATTCTGGTCCAGATATCTGAACCTTTTCTTCCAACTCACGATCGATCAGTTCTTTTCCTTCCAGCGAAGAAAGTAATGACTTTTTCTCCGGAGCGTAAGCATCCAGAATCCCCAGTGCCTGATCTGCTGCCGTTGCCGCTTTTTCAAATTTCATCCGCTGTCCGGTTGTGTCCATCTTTTGGAAGAATGCATCCTCTTCTTTGTCCCTGTCAACTTCAAGAACTCCAAGATGCTGTAACTGTTCCAGGATTGCTTTTCGATCTTTCTTCAGGGCACAGATGCTGATTTTCTGCATCTTAAGTACCGCCATAATCTTATCCCTCCTTTTTTGTTACGACCACATGGATCAGATTAATTCAGAAAGAACTAGCTGCACTGCTGCATCCTTTTTCTCTCTTGCAGAAACCTTAAGCTCTTCGATCACATCTTTGAGCTTCTCTACTTCTTTATCTTCCTGATTTTTCGCCTCTTCTCTGGCCTTCTCATCCAGTCCACCGGCAGTTCTTTTTGCCTCTTCTATAAGTTCTTCATGAATCTGCTTTGCCTGAAGAGATGCATCTTTCAGAATCTGTTCTTTTTGTTCCTGCGCTTTTACAAGAATCTCTTCTGCCTGCTGTTCTGCTTCTTTAATTGACCGGATTGTCTCATCCACCATAGTATCTACACCACCTTTCTTGTCTCCCCCTTTTTATTGTTCTTATGTGATTTTGAACAATAAGATTTCTTCGCTGTATGTTGTTACTGTACATTAATATCTAAGGATTACGCTGTTCGCAGCACGTATCAATATATTATTACCATACTTTTCTTTCCTATTCTCTTTCTGTTTGTAACTTTCGCACAACGATGTTATTTTAAACATAGCATATTTTGTCGTAATAATCAAACTTTTTATTAGATTTTTATAAAAATTTTTTAGATTACTAAATATTTCGTCTATTTTTTGTAGTTTATTAAACGTTTTTTGTGTATTTGTATAAATATCTGATTATTCTTTTTTAAAAAAGGAATAGATAAGAAAATGTCCTTTTACAACTTCTTATCCATTCCCATGAATTACTTTAAAAACATATTTTTTTCGTGTTAACGCTGCATCTTTTTTCTCAACATCATTGCAGCATCTGCAAGAAGTTGTTCCATTTCACTTTCAGAAGCTCCTTCACTAATATCGCGCCATACTTTTATATCACGTCCTACTTCTCCACCCATTTTAATAAATGGTTCCATAACTATTGCCCCTTGATAATCGATTTCTTTTAATGCGTTTGTAATTTCATTCCACGGCATTTTCCCATTTTCACATGGTGGTCTTCTATTACTCTCTCCCACATGAAAATGACCAAGGCGATTACCAACTAATTTAATTGCTCCTGCAAAACTGTCCTCCTCAATATTCATATGATATGTGTCCAGAAGAATCTTGCAGTTCGGACTTCCAACTTCATCTACGTACTTTACTGCTTCTTCTGCTGTATTAACAAGAGATGACTCATAACGATTTACAACTTCAACTGCAAAAGTAATTCCTTTATCTTCTGCAACTTGCATAATCTCTTTCACTGCTGAAATACTTCTCTCCCAGGTAGCACTTTTATCTGTAATACCTTCCATAAATGTCTTATTCCACGCTGCAATATCCACTCCCGAATAAGTTTTTCCGCCCATTTCAGACATAATTTGGAAAGTATCCGTTGTAAATTTAATTCCATTTTTTCGAATCTCTTCATCTTCTGATGCTAAATCTTGATTCGCAGATAAACCAACTGAAAAAGTCAATTCAATATCATTCGCCTTTGCGGCAGCTGCAATCTCATCTCTCTGAAATTTTGTCAGTGCAAGAAGAGGAGCCGGAGCTACCTCTAGAATATCTAATCCTATTTTCTTTACCTGCTCAATCCGTTTGATAAAATCCGTATTCCAATCTCTGTTGAAATATCCAAAGTGAACTCCTATCTTGTTCAATTTTTCTCCTCCTCTTTTTATTACCAATCTTCATTTTTCCATATTTTCAGCCTTTTAATTCTTTTTTCAACTGACGAATTGTTGTATTTTCATCAATATATACAACCTCAATGCCCATCGCATCTCCCCAATCGCCAAGCTGTTCCGCTGTCAGATCGTATGTCATAACTGTGTGATGTGCCCCACCTGTCATCAGCCATGCTTCCACACCTGTCAAGAAATCTGGTTTTGGTGTCCAGAATGCTGTCGCTACCGGGAGATTCGGCATTGGACGTTCTGTTTTCTTGCATGTGATATCATTGATCACAAGCCGGAAATGATCTCCCATATCAATCAAGGAGGAGGCAATTGCATCTCCTTCTTTCGCTGTAAATACAAGCCTTGCCGGATCTTCTCTGTTTCCAAGTCCAAGTGGATTTACACGAATATTAATATCTCCTTCTGCAATTGAAGGACAGATTTCTAACATATGTGTCTCGAGAACCCCTTCTTTTCCTGGAACAAGATTATAGGTGTAATCCTCCATGAAAGAAGTTCCCTTTGCATCCTTAACTCCAGCTGTCATCAATTTCACAATTCGTAACATCGCAGCTGTTTTCCAGTCACCTTCTGCAGCAAATCCATAACCTTTTCCCATCAGTCTCTGCATTGCCAGTCCTGGCAGCTGTTTTAATCCTCCAAGTTGTCCAAAATGAGTAACCACAGCCTGATATTTTTTTTCTTCAAGGAAGCGTTCAAATCCAATCTCAATTCTTGCCTGTTCTTCTACATGTCTCCTAAACTCCTGTGGATCTCGTCCTTCCAGAAGAATTCCATATTTATCATAGTATTCATCTGTCAATATATTGATGTCACTCTGCGACACTGCATTTACCGCATCTGCTGCGTCTACGATTGTATAAGTATCGACTTCCCATCCAAATTTCAACTGTGCCTCAACTTTATCACCTTCAGTATCTGCTACATTAAGCATATTGTCCGCAAAACGTGCTACCCGTAAATGATTGCTTTCTACAAGTCCAATTGCCGTTATCATCCAGTCTCCGATTTTTTTCTGCACACGTTCTGATTTCCAATGACCTACAACAATCTTATGCTCTTTCTTCATTCTTGCAAGCATATAAGCGAACTCTCTGTCACCATGAGCTGACTGATTGATATTGATAAAGCCCATATCCAGTGTATCGTACGGAATCTCTTCGTTAAATTGTGTGTGAAGATGAAGCAATGGTTTTCTTAAATCTTTCAATCCCAACATCCATGACTTTGCAGGTGAGAACATATGCATCCAAGCAATCACACCAGCGCAGTTTTCATCTTCATTTGCTGCATTAAAAGTTTTACGAATGTTTTCATTTGTCAGGAGCGTCGGTTTCAATACAATTTCATATGGAACCAGTCCTGACTGATTCATCTCATCTACAATCTTTCTGCTGTGTTCTGTCACAATTCGAATTTCTTCATCCCCATACAGATCAACTGACCCCGGACAGAACCAGAACTTGTAATCTCTTTTTTGTAACATCATCTATCACCTCGATCTTTACAATCAGTCTTTCTTCTTTGCGATTGCCTCTTTTACACGTTCAGCAATCTTTTCTGGAGTAAATCCAAATCTTTCTCTTAAATAAGCCTCTGATCCAACTTCTCCGAACTCGTCTCTTGTTCCAATTCTCTCTACAACTGTTGGATCATTCTCACCAAGGAATTCTGCAACTGCTGCACCAAGTCCACCGTAAACAGAATGATTTTCGGCTGTCACAATTGCTCCCGTCTCCTGTGCACATTTTAAAACAAGTGCTTCATCCAATGGCTTAATCGTAAACATATCAACTACCCGTACATGAATTCCTTCTTCCTCAAGAAGTTCTGCTGCCTGGAGGGAAATTGTCACAAGACGCCCGCAGGCTATGATAGAAGCATCATTTCCTTCCCTCAGTACAATTCCTTTTCCTATTTCGAATTCTGTATCCTCATCATAAACAGCAATATTATCTGCAAGCGGGGTTCTATAATAATAAATTCCTTTCATATCAACAGTCTTACTAATCAGCTTATTAAACTGAACCCCATCCACAATATCAAAAATATGTGCATTTGGCACGGTACGCATCATAGCAATATCTTCAAATGCCATATGTGTTCCACCCCAGTATGTCTGTTTGTATCCTGGCTCACTTCCAATAATGTTTAATGTTTTTCTTCCATAAGCACCCGAAAGGAAAATCTGGTCAAATGCTCTTCTTGTGATAAAAGATGCAAAACTGTGAATAATCGGTTTCATGCCCATCACTGACATTGCAGCTGCTGTTCCAACCATATTTGCCTCAGCGATACCACAGCGGATTACTCGTTCCGGATATTTATCGCCTAGATCCCACAGACCTGCTCCGAACGCAAACATCAAGTCCGCATCCAGATAAATCACATCAGGATCCTTTTCCAGCATACCACCAAGATTTTCTACGAACTGATCCGTAATTGCCTTTTTTTCATATTCGCCATTATAGATTATCTTTGCCATTCTTCTCATCCTCCTTACAGACTGTTCTTCACTGCTTCCAGTTCAGCCAGGCACCGATCTGCCAGTTCTTTATCTACAGGAATCATGTGATTAAATTTCATTTTTTCAATACATTTTACTCCACTGCCTTTTACACCATCCAGAACGAGAACTCCTGGCTTATCACTCTGATTTTCCCTGACCTGTTTGAAGGCTTCCTGAATTGCTTCGATATCATCACCCTTTACTGTTACTGCATACCAACCAAAAGCTCTAAACTTTTCTGCAATATCCAGAAGAGAAATACATTCATCAATTGTTCCATCAATCTGCTTTTTATTCCAGTCGACAATTCCGATCAAATTGTTCAATTTATACTGGTGTGCATACATTGCAGCTTCCCATATCTGACCTTCCTGAATCTCACCATCTCCCATCAGACAGTAAATTCTGTTTTTCAGATTTTTAATCTTCGCAGCATGTGCAAATCCATTTGCAAGAGAGAGTCCCTGTCCAAGTGATCCTGTAGATGCATCAATTCCAGGTGTTCTGATTCTGTCACAATGACTTGGAAGTCTTGTCCCTCCCTCGCAAAGAGTCGGCAGCCAGTCAAGGGGGAAATATCCTTTCAATGCAAGCGTTGCAAATACTGCCGGACCTGCATGTCCCTTAGATACGACCAGCATATCTCTATCCAGTTTCTTCGGATCAGCCGGATCAATATTTTTCAGTTCTCCATTATACAAAACAGTAAGGACATCTGCGATAGACAGACAGCCTCCGATATGTCCGAATGTACGTGCCTCCAGGCATTTTACTGTCTCAATTCTGACATCGGTTGCAAATTTTTTCAGTTCATTTACCGTCATGTTCCTATCCTCCATTTCTATTTCTCAATTGAATGTACCATTTCATTAATTGCATCAATATAGAAGTTTACATCCTGTCCGACTGTAACACTGTCAAATCCCTGTTTCAGTCTTGTATTAGCAACATTAAAGTCTGCACAATAGATAATTGTAAATTTACCTGCATCTTTTACAGCTTTCAGAATTCTCTCCAGTGCTGCTTTGAATTCCGGTTTGTCAAACTGTGTTGGGATTCCCATTGCTACAGACAGATCATATGGTCCTACAAAGATTCCATCGATTCCATCTACTTTTGCGATTTCTTCAATATTCTCAAGACATCCCTTTGTCTCACACTGTGGAATCAGAAGAGTTTCACGGTTACACGTTGCAAAATAATCATTAATGTCTCCCTTGGCATGCTCAAGATATCCATAACCTGCTCCTCTTGCAAATGCAACACCTCTCTGTCCTACCGGGAAATATTTTCCGTATTCCACAATCTTTTTAATTTCCTCAAGAGAATGTACCTGCGGAATAATAAGCCCACCTGCCCCGATATCGAGCATTTTAAGAATTGAATTTCTGTTAGAATCCTTTACTCTGACAAGTGCCGTTGTACCATGGAGTTCTGCTCCTCTTAACATAAGCATTACACTCTCTACATCAAAAGGTCCATGCTCTGTATCAATTAACATATAATCCAGATCTGTCAATGCAAGAGCTTCAGCTACACTTGCATTTCCTGCCTCGAAAAATGTTCCTACTGTTTTCTCGCCGTTCATAATTTTTTCTCTTAATAAATTCTTCATATACTTACCTCTTTCTTTTCTTCCCGGATCTTATATAGCAGGCTGACCCGGGAATATCTATTTTAGGAAAATTAGAAATGACCTATTACTTATACAAGTCCAAGTTCTTTTTTATTTACGATGTTTGCCGGATTCTTTCCATTCAGCACATCTGTTGCTGTCTGTGCAAGCACTTCCATCATCTGCTGTTCTGCTTCAACTGAATTATATGCTGCATGTGGAGAACAGATAATTCTTCCAGTTTCAAATAAAGGATGATTTGCTACTGTAATTGGTTCTCCCTCTACAACATCAAGTGCTGCTGATTTAACTTTTCCTTCTTTCACAGCCTCCATCAAATCATCAATTGCAATAATAGGACCCCTAGATGTATTGACAATCATTACACCATCTTTCATCTTGGTAATTGCTTCTTTATCAATCAAATGGAATGTACTGTCCATTAATGGTGTATGTAATGATACGATATCTGCTTCAGCAAACAATTGATCCAGCTCGACCTTCTCTGCTCCTGATGCCTTCACAACCTCTTCTGGAAGAAATGGATCATACGCTATCATTCTAAAACCGAATCCCTTTGCAAACTCTGCTGCCCTTCTGGCAATATGACCAAATCCGACAAAGCCCAGTGTCTGACTAGATAGTCTGTGTGGTTTAAATCCGGCATTTGCCAGCCATTGCCCTCGCTTTACAAGATCGTTGTAAAAAACAAGCTGTCTCTCCATTGCAAGAATCATTGCAATAGTATGTGTTGCCACTTCATCCAGGCAATGTACCGGACTATTACAAACTTTAATCCCCCGCTCTGTAGCTGCCTTTACATCAATTACGTCATAACCGATTCCGTATCGTAAAATAACTTTGCAATGTTCTAAGGCATCCATTATTCTTGGAGTAATCTGTCTATAAATAACCAAAAGCGCATCTGCATCTTTGCATTTTTCGATAATTTCATCTTCTGTCTGACAATCCTCCAAAACAAATTCAATTCCATTTTCCTCAAAAATCTTTTTCTGGATGGAATAATCCAATCCATCCGCTGAATTTTTGTCTACTACGATTGCTTTCATTTTTTCTTTTCGCCTCCTGTTTCTCAGTAAGTTCAACTGCTTTTGTTTTGATTTAGCCATATTGTATATTTTGCTTATAAATTGAGTCAATTTTCGTCCTTGTTTGTTTGTTTTTCACTCATTTTGTACTTTTTAAAGTACATTTTTATCCGTTTCCATTATTATTTTGTCGGTGTTTTATGCAAATGTCTTTTTTTTAACCAGATTTTTCACATAAAATGACATAAATTTTATTTATTTAGAAATCCTTTTCCTAAATAAATATCAAAAAATCTGCCGTACCAAACTGGTACGGCAGACTCTTAGGGGGACTTTTATGTCAAATGTTCTCTTATCTGCTCTACTCTTCTGATATATTCTTCTTCGGACAGAATCACAGGGGTTCTATCATCTTTAAACGGACCACCCCAGTCCGGTCCGTTTTCATATTTCGGAACAACATGAACATGAAGATGTGAGACTTTATCTCCATACGTTGCATAGTTAATCTTATCCGGATTAAAAACGTTATGAAGTGCTTCCGCTGTTTTCGCTACTGCATAAATCAGTTCTGACTGTTCCTCTTGATTAAGCTGATACCATTCTGTTCTGTGATCTGTATTAAACACTACAATACATTTTCCTTTATGTGTCTGATCACGAAAAAGGTAAATAGAAGCATTCCCCATATCTGCAATATGTGTCATCAACTGATTAAGTTTTTCACCTTTCTCGCAATAATAACAATCCTTCATGTAGTACCTCCTATATGTAACCATTGAGCCGTGGCAAGAATTCTGAAACTGCCGGCACATATGTCACAATCATCAGCACAAGAATAATTGCGACAAAGAATGGCAGCAATGTCTTAATAACCTGCTCAATAGTTACTTTTCCTACTTTACATCCTGTAAACAGAACACTTCCAACAGGTGGTGTAATTGCTCCGATACACAGATTATAAACAATCATAATACCAAACTGTAATGAGCTCATTCCAAATCCTGTGCAAATCGGCAGGAAAATTGGAGTAAAGATCAAAATTGCCGGAGTTGGATCCATAAAAGTACCTACAAACAAAAGTACTACGTTGATGATTAAAAGAGTAATTACTTTACTGTTTGTCAATGTCAACATTGCATTAGAAATAATTGTAGGAATCTCTGTATATGCCATAATCCAAGACATGATTGAAGATACACCAATCAGAAATACAATGATAACCGTTGTTCTTGCAGAATCCAGAATGATTTTAGGAAGATCCTTTGCTTTGATACTTTTATAAATAAAGCCAAGAATCAAAGCATATGCAACAGCCACTCCAGATGCCTCTGTTGCTGTAAAGATTCCACTCAAAATCCCTCCAATAATAATTACAATCAAGAAAAGACTAGGAATTGCATCTACAAAATATTTCACTTTTGTTGCTGCATCAACATGATTTGTATTGATATATCCTCGTTTTTTCGCCATGTATCCTGCAACAATCATGACCGCTAAGCCCCAAAGGATTCCTGGAATATATCCTCCCATAAACAGTGCTGCTACAGAAATTGACCCGCCTACTGTTGAAAAAACGATAAGAGCGTTACTTGGCGGTATCAACATTCCTGTAGGTGCTGATGCAATGTTAACTGCCGCTGAGAATTCCTTTGAATATCCCCTTTCAGCCTCGATTGGCCCGATTGTTCCACCCATGGCTGCTGCTGCAGCATTTCCACTTCCACTGATAGCTCCAAAGAACATGTTCGCAAGAACATTACTTTCCGCAAGAGCACCTGGAAGTCTTCCACACAAAGCCTCTGCAAGCCTTATAATCCTGATAGCAATACCACCATTATTCATCAAATTACCTGCAAGAACAAAAAACGGAATTGCAAGAAGAGGGAATGAATTCAAACCTGTAAACATCTTCTGCGCACAAGTTACAAGTGCTACATTTGTAGGAAGAATAACTACCATTGCCATCGCCGAGGACATGCCAATCGCAACTGCAATCGGAGCTCCCATCAATAAGATAATAACAAGTGCTACTACCATTACTATTGTTGCTGTAATTGCTACATCCATTTTATTCCATCTCCTTTCCACCTTCTGTTTCTGGCTGATTCAGCTTTTTAATCAGATCATATTCATTGCATAAAAAATATAAAATCATTGCCACCCCTGCGATTGGAATCGCAATATAGATAACTCCCATTGTAATAGGAAGAATAGAATCTGCCTGTGTCATCTGTTTCATAGCTCCGGCATATCCTCCGATCAGAAGGACTCCGATTCCAAAAAGCACTATAATCAGCTCGTTGATCATCTCAATTATTGTCTTTACTCTTCCATGAAATTTATCTAACACAAAAGTCATTGCCATATGATCTCTTTTTCCAAAAACATAAGCACCACCAAGCATTGCCAGCCAGATAAATCCATAGGTCACCACAGACTCACTCCATGAGCTAGGACTCTGAAATACATATCTTGTCACAACCTGATACACAACAAGAATCGTCATAATACCAAAAATCAAGATACAGGCAACCTCTAATATTTTATCTAGAATCTTTCTAATACTATTCATTTGAGCCCTCCTCTCTGAGTGCTTTAATCTCATCGTAAACTTTTCTTGTCACAGTACTCTCATTAGCAATCTGCTCCTGAAATTCTTTAAAGTTTGCTGCAAAAGCTTCTTTATCTACATCCTCTACGAATTCAATTCCTTTCTCCTCTGCTTCGGCAATACTCTCGTCTACCATCTCACTCCAGCTGTCAAATTCGGCCTCTACACCTATAGCCATTGCATCTTCTATCATTTTCCGATCCTCATCTGTAAGTGAATTCATGAACTTTGTACTTGCTACAACAAAATCAGTACTAAAGCAATGTTCAGTTCTGGAAAATACTGGTGCCACTTCATAATATTTTTTTCCTACATAGTCAATTTCATTTGACTCGGCACCATCGACAACTCCCTGCTGCATAGCTGAATACTGTTCAGAAGCAGACATTGGCACTCCTGTTCCACCCATCAGCTGAAGCATCTTTACCATATTATCTGACTGCATAACACGAATTTTTAATCCCTTCAGATCCTCAGGTGTTCTGACAGCTTTCTCACAGAAGATATTTCTTGATCCAGATCCGAATGCCCCGACAATCTTAAAGTCATATTCTTCTGTAGAATCAAACAATTCATCTAACATACCGTTTGTATAGGCTTCTCTCTGATGATCACTGTCCTCAAACAGATAAGGCATACTCAAAACCGAAAAATCATGATTGTAACTCTCTACCATTGTCGCATTGGCAACACACATCTGCACTGCATTGTTCTGCGTAAGCTCCAAGGCCGCTCTCTGATCTCCAAGTGTTCCGTTCGAATAGATCTTTACTGTAAATCTTCCGTCAGACCTGTCTTCAATCTCCTGTGCTGCACGCTCAAGTCCTTTATAATGCGGATAATTCTCTATGTTATTATAGGCAATTCTGATTACTCCACTCGTAACCTTTTCATCCGTTGAATTCTGTCCACAACCACTTAATACCATCGTTGAAAGAAGTGAAACAGAAACTAATGTTGCAAATAATCTTTTCTTCATAATTTCCTCCTATTCACGGTTCAACAAATGATCTTCAATATTCCAAAAATCTCCGGTAAACACAGAAGAATCACTACAATAAGAATTTCCATTTTCCATTGTTCCGATCACAGCCATATCATCTGCATCCAGTTCAAAATCAAAAATATTAAAGTTATCAGCAATTCTATGTGGTTTTGAAGATTTCGGTATTACGCAATTGCCTCTCTGGATATTCCATCTTAAAATCACCTGTCCGACATTCTTTCCATGTTTTTCTGCAATTTCAACAAGCTTTGGATCATTTAAGATATTTCCCTTTGCAAATGGTACACAGGCTGTCATTACAATATCGTTTTCCTGGCAGAATGCGTAATCTTCCTTTTTCTGAAGCCATGGTGAAATTTCAATCTGATTCATCATCGGATAGAACCCAAATGTCTCTTTCAGCTTTTCAAGATGCTCTTTCTTAAAATTCGATACACCAACTTCTTTAAAATACCCTTTTTCTTTATATTTCAAAAGTGTTTCAAAAGCATGGTTTCTTGCATATTCATTCTGACTCGGCCAATGAAGCAGATACATATCAATATAGTCAATATTTAACGCTCTCATACTATATTCAATTGCTACTTCCGGAGTCTTGAAACTTGTCGGCCATATCTTACTTACAACAAACAATTTTTCACGATCAATTCCACTTTCCCGGATTCCCCGTCCGACATACTTTTCGTTCTCATAAAAATTTGCTGTATCAATATGTCTGTAGCCAATTTCAATTGCGCTCTTTACAGCTTCTACACCTTCTTGTTCTTCAGACTTATAACAGCCTAATCCCAGCATTGGTACTTTCGTACCATTCCTCATCGTTATGTACTCCATTTTGTTCCTCCTTTATTCATAGTTCTCGTTTGAATTGGTTAAATTGTATAGCCTTGCTGTTTATTGAGTCAATTTTTATGCTTTTTGACATTTTTTGTACTTGTTTTGTTCATTTTAGAGTGCATTTTTCTTTTTAACAGAAGTATTTTTGTTTTACTTTTGTACATATGTCTATTTTTTAACCAAAATTCGATAAAAAGGAGGTGATTTTGTCCAATCACCTCCTTTCGTTTTAGCCTTTTATGTCACATCCTCTGAGTCTTGACATCGTACCATACATTCGCTGTACATCATTTTTCATTTCATCTTTAGCCATCATTGGATAGCGTTGCTCAAGCATTCTATAAATTGCCCTGTGATATTCAGACCCCTTTTCCATACCATGTTGCTGAAAACATTCCTCATAAGCAAGCTGGTTTAACTGATTACGATACATTGCTAATGGAGATTCAATTGATTTATACATATCCATTAAATACCTGTTTCTCGAAGCCTTCACAATAGTTTCATGAAACATTTTATCAGCATTTTTATACTCTAAATGGTCGTGTGTCTGGTCGATTTTTTCAAAGCGGAAAACTAATTTTTTTAATACTTCAAGTTCCTTTTCCTGTATCCGCTTTGCAGCCAGATATGCAGCTTCTGGTTCCAGCATCATTCTGGCTTCATAAATCCACAGACACTCCTCATAACTTATTTTCTTTACTCTTAATTCTTTGCCCTTTACTTTTTCCAGTATTCCCTTTTCTGTCATCTCGGCCAAAGCCATTTTCACCGGAGAGCGGGAAACATTCAATTCTTTTGCAATTTTTGATTCCACGATACGATGCTGTGGCAATAAATTTCCGTTAATTATTTCACGGTATATTTGCTGATATACAAGTTTACTTAATACAAGAAATGGATTCCGATCTATTTCTTGCTGAATCAAATCTTTTGCGTTTTCACTCATTGAAAATTCTTCCATTGTTTTCTCCTTTCCAAGCGATTCTTAATATTTATACTAAATTCTTACTCTATACATCTCTTACCTCCTGTTCCTCATACACAATTCATTTGTTTCATAACACCACCACTAAAGAATAGCACAAAAATTAATCATTCTTCAATCCAAGACATTATTCTTTTTTACATATTTTTCTCACACATAACCAAAAGCAAGAGAAAAGAATCTTTTCTGACTTTCAATTCCATCTCCTGCTTCTATATATTCCAATATTTTTTTCACTTTATTTCCAATGAAGTTCGTGCAGCTCTCCACTTAAATTCATCCCTGCGAATCCATTCTGCCGCAGTGCTTCATACAACACAATTGCCACCGAATTACCAAGATTCAATGAGCGGATATCTCCATTCATCGGGATTCTCATACAGTCTTCCTCATGCTCTACAAGAATCTCCTCCGGAATTCCTGCGCTCTCTTTTCCGAACATAATATAGCAATCTGACTCATAATCTACTTCTGTGTAGACCTTGTGTGCTTTTGTCGTTGCCATATAGATTTTAGCTCCCGGATTCTTTTCAAGGAAATCTTGATAATCAATATATGTCGTCACATCCAGATCTTTCCAGTAATCCATACCGGCGCGCTTTAATGATTTCTCATTTAATCTGAATCCAAGCGGCTCGATTAAATGAAGTCTTGTCCCTGTTGCCACACAGGTTCTTCCGATATTTCCGGTATTTGCCGGAATTTCCGGCTCATAAAGTACAATGTTTAACATAATTATCGCCTCTTCTATCTTCTTATTCTTCTGATTCTTTTCGTTCTTTCCACCAACGGCTCAGTTCATCCGGTGCCGGACGATCCAGATAACGGGTTTCTTCTCCATTTACAAGTGTTCTTGCATTCTGTTCTTTTACAAATCCGATCCTTACTGCCGGAACACCTGCATTCTTCAAGCTTTCCAATGTCTCTTCTCCATGCTCTGTCAGCACAAGATAACTTCCGGCTGATGTGAGAAGATATGGATTCAGCTGAAAGAATTCACAGATTTCCACTGTTTCCTGCTTAAGTGCAAGTTTTGAAAAATCAATCTCAAACCCTATCTTTTCTGCCTCTGCAAGTTCCCATAAGCCACAGAGTACACCACCATCCCCACATTGTCTGCTCTTTGCTTCTTCTGTAAGCTGTAAAACCTGCTTCGGAAGTATAAGTGCTTCCTTGCAACGCTTTGTTTTTTCTATGAAAGACGGTGTAAATCTTGTGCGAAGATCTGCTTCTGCCTCGTCAACTAATCGCAGTGTTCCTTCTAATCCTGTATAGCCACAAAGAATAATTTCCGTTCCCGGAATCCATTTTTTCATCTGCTGTTTTGGATTTTCTTTTACACCGACAGCAGTAATCTGAATCACTGGCCGCAAAACATACTCTGCACTTTCAGCCTGTACACAGGTAATGGAAAGTCCTGTCTCCTCACAAATCTCTGTCAGGATTCTCATAATATCTTTTAATTCCTGCTCGTCAGAACTTTCAGGAAACAAAATCTGTACTGAAACCGCTGTTGGTCTGACTCTCTTTGCCGCAAGATCTCCTGCTGATTTAATTACTGCATATTTCACCTGTGCCGGTGCTTTTCCGCTTACTGAAGTGCTACTCCAGACAAAATCCTTTTCGTCAGATATCAGTTCGGAACTACTTTCTTCCCACGCAGTTTTTCCTGTTGAATTCCTGTTTCCTTTTTGGATCTGTTTCTTTACAGAACGATTCCAGATCGTCTGCGTTACTCTCCCTGTCCGCATCACACTCTCCTTAGACCAGATATGGAATCACCATCGTTGCAACCATTGCAACAATAACCACCAAAATAATAATTGACACCAAACGTCTTACTTTTTTATCATAAAAATTCATCTTTTTTCTCCATTTCCATTAACAAAACCATATGCAAATATCTTTCTAATATCTGCAACGCTATACTAGTCCTCTATTATATAAATCGCCGCATCCTGATTCAGCTTATTTCTATGTCTGTAATCAAAAAGATGCAACTTTCCATTCAATCGCTCCAGATGAGTCATCTTTCGCAGTTGGCGGCTGTCGTATCCTTCATAATCCTTCAGATACTTGTGCTCTTCTGCCTCTTTCTTATAAAATTCAGACGCTACATCTTTTTCTACTTTGCTCTCTCCAAGAAATGCCGGACGATTCTTCACATTATCTCTCAGGTAAAGATCTAAAGTCATGCTTTCAAGCACCTTCTCTTTAAAATCCGCTTCTTTCTTCTGCATTTTCTCCGAACATGTGAATTCTGCTAATTCTGATTCTACAAAGTCCCACAATATCTCATAACGTGCAAGCCTTGAATGATTCAACCCAAACAAGCCTTTCTTCTCATAATAATTGCCCATTTTCTCATACATGGAAAATGCGGATGGGAACAATTCAACAAGAAGCCTCATCGTATGACTAAACTGAAAACTGTTATAGTAAACTTCCACCATCTCTTCTACTTTCTTCAGACGGATCACATCACTGTATGGAAGCCATTTTGTTGAAAGCACTTCATACGGCGGACGATTCTGGCAAAGCAGCTCATACTCTTTCATCTTCTCATGCATCACAGATCCATGCAGTACTTTCAGAAATCCAAGCTGAAACTGATCCGGTTCCATAGCATAAACTTCATTAAAAGAATGAGCAAAACTATCATAATTCTCATATGGAAGACCTGCGATCAAATCTAAATGCTGATGCACATTTCCCTTCTCATGAATTCTTGCTACCTTATCACGTACTTTTTCCAGATTCATGGAACGGTTGATCTCTTTGATCGTCTGTTTATTCGTTGACTGAATTCCAATTTCCAGTTGAATGAGTCCTGGACGCAAACTTCGGATCAACTCAATCTCTTCCTCATTCAGAAGATCTGCTGCCACTTCAAAATGAAAATTTGTAATCCCTTTATCATGCTCTTTGATATAATTCCAGATTGCCATCGCATGATCATGCTTACAGTTAAATGTTCTGTCAACAAACTTAACCTGTGGCACTTCATGATCAATAAAGAACTGCAGTTCTTTCTTCACAAGTTCCAGGTTACGGAATCGAAGACATTTATCAATTGAAGAAAGACAATAACTACAAGAAAACGGACAGCCTCTGCTCGTCTCATAATAAATGATACGGTTCTTGAAATTCTCAATATCCCCATAGACAAACGGTACTTTGCTCAGATCCATGATCTGTCGAGACGGTGTCGCAGCAATCTGTTTTTCCTCTTCCCGAAATGTGATTCCATGAATATTGATCAACTCAGCTGCACCACGGCCTTCATAATATGCCACAAGTTCTGCAAAAGTCTCTTCACCCTCTCCGCGCATGATACCTTCTGCCATCGGATATTTTTCCAGAACTTCTCTTGCATTATAAGAAACTTCCGGACCTCCAAGCCAGATCTTCGTATCCGGCAGAATCTTTGGAATCTCCTGTATCAATTGTCCTACTTCTGTCACATTCCATAAATAACAGGAAAGGCAGAGAACATCTGGTGCCTGCTTATAAATATCCATCAAAATCTCATCAAATGGCTGATTGATCGTATATTCAGAAATTGTAATATTGCTAGCCGGATGCTGCTCTTTTGCATATGCGCGCAGGCAATAGACCGCAAGATTTGAGTGGATGTACTTTGCATTCACCGCTGCAAGCAAAATCTTCATCTTTTTATAAACCTCTTTTCCTGTCAATAATGTATATTTGTAAACATTTTCCTTTTTAGGTCTTACCTTTCTATTCTGAATGAAGATGTGAGAAATGTCAAGATATGTGAAGTTGTGTATATAACAAAAAAGGGAAAGCTGTTACTGTTCACACGATGTGCGACCAGCAACGCATCTCGCCATTTTAAATCGCCTTTGGCGATGGGGCGAGATGCATTCAAGCCAAAACATGCATCCTCCGTGTCAATCAGCGGAGTGATTGACACGGGAGTGAACAGTAAAGGGAAAGCTATCACTTACGATAACAACACAAATTGTGTCAGATTATCGTATGATAGCTTTCCCTTATTTTGCAGCTTTAATCAAAAGCCACCTCTTCTTTCTGCTCCTCACGGAAAATAACCCCAAATACTTTTCTGACAATCGGTCCTGCGAAGCACAGCTGCCAGAAGAATGCCATTGGGAAATTGAATACTGTTGTCTGGAACCACACAGCAATCATCTGATTTCCTGCATCCTTAAAGAGCAGTGTTGCTGCAAGGCTCATCAGCGGGCACATTCCAATGATGGATAAAACGGATATTGCCAGCACGATCATAAACGGATTATCTTTCTGTGGGTTCACGATCATAAATGCTTTCTTCTTTGCAATCGGTCCTACGAGAAAGAAATCCAGAATGAAAGCAATCGGTCCCATGATGATAAGTTCATGGAATGCTGCCAGAAAGACCTCATTACTCATTCCTCCCATATTCAGGGAAATGTTGTAGCAGATCATTGCATAAACCATGACAAAAACCATCATGATTGTGAAAATTACTTCTTGAAACTTATTTTTTGGCATAAAAAATCCTCCTATCATGATAAGCGTAACAGATTGTGTTGTTCGTTCATCATTCCGGAGGGAATGTATCGTTTCCAATATAAATACCATTCTATTCATTTTTTACGTGCATTGCGCTTCGAACTTGGCCCACAAGCGTTACCCCGGTAGTTAACTCAGCCCAGGCACCCTCACGGCACCCGAGAGGTTCTGCTTAGTGCTGCTCCGTTCCCGACCTGACACGATTCACAGATTCCCGTCGCGTAAGACCCAAACATCAACGCCACTTACCTAAGGCAGCTCTGCCGGCTGTCGCCCTCTGCACAATATCACCCCTGCTATAGCGGATTGCAGGTACAAGGTACCGCTAACACCCCGGCTGCACGAGTCTTAATTTTACATGGTTTTAAGAGAAATGTCAATGAATAGAGCGCAAAATCACAGTAAAATGTAACAGTTCTTTGCGGCGGATTATTTTTAGTGTTATTATAGAGTATAAATTTTGTTGGAAAAAGAGATAGGAGAAATTATGAAGGTACTATTAGCGGCAGTAAATGCAAAATATATTCATTCAAATCTTGCCGTCCACAGCTTAAAAGCATATGCGCGAACTTATACGGAAGAAATCGAAGTTGCGGAATATACGATCAATCAGACGTTTGATGCGATCTTGCAGGATATATATAGGAGAAAACCGGACCTATTGGGAATTTCCTGCTATTTGTGGAATATTGAATATGTAGGACAGCTTTTGAGAGAACTGCCGAAGATTCTTCCGGATACAAAAATCTGGCTTGGAGGTCCTGAGGTATCTTACGATGCGAAGGCTGTGCTGGAACAGTATCCGAAAGTAGAAGGCGTGATGTGCGGAGAAGGGGAAGAGACGTTTGCGGAACTGCTCCGTGTTTATCATGAAGAAAAAGGGGCGCTTTGTTCCGGAGTAAAAAGAGATGAACTCTTTTCTGATATTCCGGGAATTGCTTATAGAAATAAGGACAAAGCTGTAATCCAAAATGATTTTCGTCCTGTTATTGATTTGAGCACGATTCCGTTTGTCTATGATCATATTGAAGATTTTGAGAACAGGATCATCTATTATGAATCGAGCAGAGGATGTCCTTTTTCATGAAGTTACTGCCTTTCCTCTATCGACAAATGTTTACGTTTCCGGGAGATAGAGCTCGTAAAAAAAGAACTTCAGTTTTTTATCGACAAGAAAGTACCTCAGGTGAAATTTGTGGATCGGACGTTTAATTGCCGGCATGATCATGCGATGGCGATCTGGACTTATATTCATGAGCATGATAACGGAATCACAAATTTTCATTTTGAAGTTTCCGCGGATTTATTGAATGAAAAAGAGATCGCGTTGATCAATCGTATG
>ERZ827488.1324-NODE-1324-length-30491-cov-6.300007_pt1 | contig 30491 bp, 28 predicted proteins | sample MGYA00519771_ERZ827488 | MGnify/ENA primary metagenome ERZ827488 (study PRJEB31778, sample SAMEA3449323) | human gut metagenome | biome: human gut; feature: human-associated habitat; material: faeces | place: United Kingdom | collected 2010/2012 ... | reverse complement strand
AGTAGTCAACACGTTTACCAAGTAAGTTTTGACGGAAACGACCTTGTTTACCTTTTAACATACTAGATAAAGATTTTAATGGTCTGTTTCCAGCACCTGTAATATTTCTTCCACGTCTACCATTATCAAATAAGGCATCTACTGCTTCTTGAAGCATACGTTTTTCATTTTGAATAATAATAGATGGAGCACCTAATTCCATTAATTTTTTAAGACGATTGTTACGGTTAATGACACGTCTATATAAATCATTTAAGTCAGATGTAGCAAATCTACCACCATCCAATTGAATCATTGGACGAAGTTCTGGAGGAATAACTGGAAGTGCATCCAAAATCATCCATTCAGGACGGTTTCCTGATTCTTGGAAGGCATCTAATACATCCAAACGTTTAATTAAACGAACACGCTTTTGACTTGTTGAATCTTTAATTTCTTCAATTTCTTTTGTAATTTCTTCAATTTCATGTTCTAAGTCAACTTGACATAAAAGTTCTTTAATTGCTTCAGCACCCATACCAACACGGAATGTATTTCCATATTTTTCGTAATAAGCGCGATACTCTTTATCAGAAATTGTTTGTTTTTTTTCTAAAGGAGTTTCTCCTGGATCTAACACTACATAAGATACAAAATATAATACTTCCTCTAGTTCTCTTGGTGACATATCAAGTACTAATCCCATACGAGAAGGAATTCCCTTGAAGAACCAAATGTGAGACACTGGAGTAGCAAGTTCAATGTGTCCCATACGTTCACGACGTACTTTACTTCTTGTAACTTCTACCCCACAACGATCACAAACAATATTTTTATAACGAAGTCTCTTATATTTACCACAAGAGCATTCAAAATCTTTTGTTGGTCCAAATATTTTTTCGCAGAAAAGACCATCACGTTCTGGTTTCAACGTACGATAATTAATTGTTTCTGCTTTTTTTACTTCTCCATGTGACCACGCACGAATTTTTTCAGGAGAGGCAATTGATATTCTTAATCCTTCAATGTTATTAACGTCCATTAATCTTCAGCCCCTTCCATTGCTTCCAATTCTTCAATTGGTGCATCATCAATACTATCTAAATCATTATCAAAGTCGTCTTCTTCAGTATAATCAGAATCTGGTTCATTTGGTTCTTCTGGAATATCAGAATCTACTTCATCTGTATTTAAATAGCTATCATCTTCTGCTGCTTCAATTTCTTTAAAGTCTACAAATTTTCCTTCTGGATTTAATACTGTAATATCAAGTCCTAAAGCTTGGAATTCTTTAATTAAAACTCTAAAGCTTTCTGGAACTCCAGATTTTGGAAGTGGTGTTCCTTTTACTAAGGCTTCATAAACTTTAACACGTCCTACAACATCGTCAGATTTTGTAGTTATCATTTCTTGTAATACATGAGCAGCACCATAAGCATAAAGTGCCCAAACTTCCATTTCTCCAAATCTTTGTCCACCAAATTGTGCTTTACCACCTAATGGTTGTTGTGTAACTAAAGAGTATGGACCAGTTGATCTAGCATGTAATTTGTCATCTACCATGTGGTGTAATTTAATGAAATACATAACACCAACACTAATACGGTTATCAAATTTTTCACCAGTACGACCATCATATAATTCAGTCTTACCATCTTCATCACAACCAGCTTCTTTTAAGGCATCTACAATTTCAGGAACTGTAGCACCATCAAATACTGGAGTAGCCATATAAACGCCTAATTCTTTAGCTGCCATACCTAAATGCATTTCAAGAATTTGTCCTAAGTTCATACGAGATGGAACTCCTAGTGGGTTTAATAAGATATCAATAGGTTCTCCGTTTGGTAAATAAGGCATATCTTCTTCTGGTAAAATTAAAGAAACAACACCTTTATTACCATGACGTCCTGCCATTTTATCTCCGACAGTAATTTTACGTTTTTGAGCAATATATACACGAACAATTTTAGATACTCCTGCTGGTAATTCATCAGAATCTTCTTTTGTAAATACTTTTACATCATGAACAATTCCTGCTCCACCATTTGGAACTCTTAAAGAAGTATCTCTTACTTCACGAGTCTTTTCTCCAAAAATTGCATGTAATAATTTTTCTTCACTTGTAAGTTCGGCCATTCCTTTTGGAGTAACTTTACCAACTAAAATGTCATCTGGTTTTACTTCAGTACCAATTCTTACAATACCATTTTCATCTAAGTTTTTACGAGTTTCTTCACTAATATTAGGAATATCTCTTGTGAACTCTTCAGGTCCTAGTTTTGTATCACGGCACTCAATTTGATAATCTTCAATATGAATTGAAGTATAAACATCATCTTTTACTAATCTTTCATTTAAGATAACAGCATCTTCATAGTTATAACCATTAAAGTTCATGAAGGCTACTGTAACATTTTTACCTAAAGCCATTTCACCATGATCTGTAGATGGACCATCGGCAATTACTTGACCTTTTTTAACTTCATCATTTTTACGAACAATAGGTACTTGATGGTAACATGTACCAGCATTACTTCTTTCAAAACCATTTAAATAATAAGTATCCATACCACCTAATGTTTTAATGATGATTTTTTTAGAATCTACATAATGAACAATACCATCAGCATTTGATATTACAACAGCACCACTATCTTTTGCTGCAATACCTTCTACACCTGTTCCAACAAGTGGAGCTTCTACTTTTAAAAGTGGAATTGCTTGACGTTGCATGTTGGCACCCATTAATGCTCTTTTACCATCATCGTGTTCAAGGAATGGAATACCTTGTGTTGCGATTGATACAACTTGTTGTGGAGAAACGTCCATATAATCTACTTTTTCTGCTTCTACAATTAAGTTATCGCCACGATATCTTACTGGAACTGTAGCATCAATAATTTCGTCATTTTCAATTTTAACAGCTGCTTGAGAAATATAGTAATCTAATTCTTCATCTGCTGTCATATAAACAATTTCATCTGTTAATTTTTTATTATTAACTTTACGATATGGAGTCATAATAAATCCATAATCGTCTACTCTAGCATAGCTTGCTAAGCAAGTGATAAGTCCAATGTTAGGTCCTTCTGGAGATTCAACGGGACAAAGTCTACCATAATGAGATGGGTTAACATCACGAACGTCCATTCCAGCTCTATCTCTTGATAAACCACCAGGTCCTAAAGAAGAAAGTCTTCTCTTATTAGAAAGTTCTGCTACAGGGTTTGTTTGATCCATGAATTGAGAAAGTTGGCTACTACCAAAGAATTCTTTAATAGAAGCTGTAAGTGGTCTTATGTTAATTAGTGATTTTGGAGTAACTTCAGTAACTTCCTGTGTACTCATACGATCTCTAATTACTCTTTCAATTCTAGAAATACCAATTCTAAATTGATTTTGTAATAATTCACCAACTTGACGAACACGTCTATTTGATAAATGATCTATTTCATCAAATTCACCAATTCCATCTAATAAGTTTAAATAATAAGAAACAGAAGCATAAATATCAGATATTGTAAGTCTTTTAGCATCAATGCTAGAATCATTACCAATAATTTTAACAACCTTAGTAGGATCTAATTTAGAATAAACTTTAATAATTTGAACTTTATTGTAAGTATCTAATTCTTCATTAATTAATGCTTCTTTTACACCATAACCATCGTTAAAGATAGGTTTTAATGTTTCTAATACTTCTTTTGTAACTACTGTATCTTTTGCTACTACTACTTCATTATTTACTTTGATATCTTCTGCTAAAGTACATCCTAATAAACGATCAATTACATTTAATTTACGATTAAATTTATAACGACCTACTCTAGATAAATCATAATGGAAAGAATCAAAGAATCTAGAGATTAATTGATTTTTCGCACTATCTAAAGTAGAAGGTTCACCTGGTCTTAATTTAGAATGAATATCAATTAAAGATTCATCTGTATTCTTATTAGAATCTTTTGCAATAGTATTATCTAAATATTCATTTTCACCAAATAAATCATAAATATCTTCATCACTTGAAAGTCCGATTGCTCTAAGTAATGTTGTAACAGGAACTTTTCTAGTACGGTCGATACGAACATAGATCACATTTCTAGCATCTAATTCATATTCTAACCAAGTACCACGGTTTGGTATAATTTGACTAGTTACTACATTTCTACCATTTTTATCAATTTCATTTCCATAGTAAACAGAAGGAGAACGTACTAATTGAGAGACAATAACTCTCTCTGCTCCATTGATAATAAAGGTTCCACTATCTGTCATGATAGGCATGTCACCAAGATAAATTTCTTGTTCTTTTACTTCACCTGTTTCATGATTAAAAAGTCTAGCTTGAACTTTTAATGGTGCAGCATAAGTGGAATATCTTTCTTTACAATCTTTGATAGAATATCTTGGTTTATCAAAAAAATATTCACCAAACTCAAGAGATAAATTTCCAGTAAAACTTTCTACAGGAAAAATATCCTCAAAAACTTCAGGAATTCCTTTTGTTAAAAAATTATCATAAGATTTTTTTTGAATTTCTAACAAATTTCCTAATTCAATAGCATTTTTTGTTTTTGCATAATTTCTTCTTTCACGATAATCGCTAAATTTTTTAATTGTGTAAGCCACTGTTTCACCCCTATGTACTAAATTTTAAAAGAACATAACTCAAATTAAAGTGTATGTGTCAATTTATAATTCTATCAAAGTTAGTTCAATAAGTCAATAAATCTATAAAATTTGTTAACCAATTTTATAATTTGATAAGATATTACATTTATTTTCTAATTTTTTGTTTTTAGGCATTGAATAATATAAAAACCTTTTTTCTTATTTTTGATTTCTACAGAATATTCTTTTTCTAAATCTTTTACTAATGATTTCGCACCTTGGTCTTTATTTACTACAATCCAAAGTTCTCCGTTTTCTTTTAGATGTTCCTTTGCTTCAAATAAGATTTTATATAGAATTTCTTTTCCTACTCTAATAGGGGGATTAGAAATAATATAATCAAATTGTTCTGTTACCTTTTCATAAATATTGCTTTCGTAAATATTGACATTCACATGATTCAGACTAACATTCTTTCTTGCCAATCCCAAGACTCTTCTGTTTATATCAATCATATGAACCTCGCTATTTGTTGTTTTAGCGATGTAGATACCAATTGGACCGTATCCACAACCAAAATCTAAAACCTTTCCGCTAATTTTTGAAGTATCTAGTGTTTCTAAAAGTGTTCTAGTGCCAAAATCTAATCCATTTTTTGAAAAAACACCATAATCTGTTAAAAAAGAAAAATTAATATTATTAATTTTGACTAAAATCTGTCTTTCTTTGCTTTTTAAAGTATCATCATTTTCAAAATAATGTGCCATAATTCCTCACTTTTATAATACGACGAAAGCCCATACTCAAGTATAGGCTAAAAATCGTATCAATTTACTATTTAAGTTCGATAGTAGCTCCAGCTTCTTCGAATTTTGCTTTTAATTCGTTAGCTTCATCAGTAGATACATTTTCTTTAACATTTCCACCGTTATCAGCGATTTCTTTAGCTTCTTTTAATCCTAATCCAGTGATTTCTCTAACTAATTTGATAACAGCGATTTTGTTAGCACCAGCACTAGCTAATACAACATTAACTGTACTTGGTCCTTCTTCAGCAGCAGCGCCAGCAACTGGAGCAGCAACTGCTACAGCACTTGGATCTACACCAAATTCTTCTTTCATCATATCTACTAATTCTTTAAGTTCTAATAAAGTTTTTTCTTTTAAAGCTTCAATAATTTCTTTATTTTCTAATTTTGCCATTTAAAATCCCTCCTCTTAATTATTTTCTTCTAGATTTTTAGCATGTAAATCTAGACAAATAGCAAAGTTTTTAGCATGTTCAAGTAATCCACCAGCAAACATTGTAAGTAATCCTTCTCTTGATGGAATAGAAGCAAGCTCTGCTAACATATTTTGATCAGCAATTTCACCATCAACAACTCCAACTTTAAGTTCTAAAGCTTTATGTGTTTTAGCAAAATCACTTAATGTTTTAATTGGTGCCACTGCATCAGTACCAAAAGCAATTGCTTTAGGACCATTTAAGTGTTCATCAATATTAATATTTAATGAATCTAAAGCTCTTTTTGTTAATGTGTTTTTATAAACTTTAAATTCTGAACCAGATTCTCTTAATTTTCTTCTTAATTCATTTGTTTCAGTAACTGTTAAGCCACGATATTCAAATAAAACATAAGTAGAAGCATTTTTCATTTTTTCTGCTATTTCATTAACAACTGATTCTTTCTTTTCAATTATTTTTTGGTTTGCCATTTTAGCACCTCCTTCAATAATCCGTAAAAGCCCTCACTGAATACAGTAAGGGCCGAAAGACTTAAAAATTCTAAGTTCCTCGGTAGGAAATTAAGCTCTTCGCTCCTACTGTCTACGGTACATATTTTTCAAACACAAATTGATTATAACATATTTGATATTACATGTCAAAGCTATTTGCATCAATTTTAATTCCAGGACCCATTGTAGTAGAAACACTTACATTTAAAATGTATTTTCCTTTTACAACAGCTGGTTTTGTTTTTAAAATTAATGATACAAAGGCTTTTAAATTTTCAACTAATTTTTCTTTATCAAATGAAACTTTTCCGATTAATACATGTACATTACCATAACTATCTGTACGGTATTCTACACGTCCTTTTTTTACATCTTCTACTGCAGTTTTAGTATCCATTGTAACAGTTCCAGTTTTAGGGTTTGGCATTAATCCTTTTGGTCCTAAAACTCTACCTAGCTTTCCTAATAATGGCATCATGTCAGGAGTTGCAATCATTGTATCGAAATCAAACCAATTTTCTTTTTCGATTTTTTCTAAGTAATTAACATCTCCAACGTAGTCAGCTCCAGCTGCTTCTGCTGCTTTTGCTGCTTCTCCTTTTGCAATAACTAATACTTTTTTTGTTTTTCCTGTTCCGTTTGGTAACACTACTGCTCCTCTTAATTGTTGATCAGCTTTTTTAGTATCAAGGTTTAATCTTAAAGCCAATTCTACAGAGCTATCAAAGCTTGTAACGGTTGTTTCTTTTGCTAATGCAATTGCTTCTTCAATAGAATAAGATTTTGTCTTATCAACTTTTGATGAAGCTTCTACATACTTTTTACCTTTTTTCATTGTTTTACCTCCTTATGTGGTATTTTAGCGGATTTTAATTTTCCTCCCACAAGGGAATTTTAATTATTCACCTTCGATTTTAACGCCCATGTTACGAGCTGTTCCAGCAACGATTTTCATTGCTGCTTCAACAGTATAAGCATTCAAATCTGGTAATTTAATTTCAGCTATTTCTTTTAATTGTTCTTGTGTTAAAGTTGCAACTGTTTCATTTGCTCCTTTAACAGCTCCTTTTTTAATTCCAGTAACCTTTTTAATTAAGAATGGTACTGGTGGAGTCTTTATAACAAAGTCGAAAGTTCTATCTTCATATACAGAAATTTCTACAGGTAGAATATCTCCCATTTTGTCTCTTGTTGCATCATTATATTTTGTACAAAATTCTTGTAAATTGATTCCTGCAGGTCCTAAAACAGTACCTACTGGTGGAGCTGGTGTTGCTTTTCCAGCTGGAACTTGTAACTTAATAACTTTTGTGATTTGTTTTGCCACGAAAAACACCTCCTACTTTATCGCTTTTCATGCGTGGTCCAAATGATATCCGCTTAATTCAATCTCCCACTAAATCTATATAAACATATATAGCTAGTTTAATATAACATATTTTTTTTATTTTGTAAACATTTATTTTGTTTTTGTTTTAATGTTTTTTAAAGTTGTTTTTACTTGATAAGCATTTGTTTTCTTCACAACAGTGTTTCCTTGACGCATGTATTCAGATGGAATAATTTCAACATCAACATATCCATCTTCTAAAGAAACATCTTCCATTTTAATTTCAATTAATTGTTTTAGATTATTTAAAAATCTTTCTGGAACTGGAAAACCAATTCCAGAAATTACTACAGAATCCGATATTTCCTTATAATAAGGATCATTATAAAATAACGTATTTTTTTGATAAACTTCCGTTATTTTAGCTTTAGCCTGTGCCACAATGGAATCAATATTTTTTAAAATTCTTTTATAGTTTTGATAACCTGGACTAACGACATAATCTTTTTCTTCTTCTGTATAATTTTGTTGTTTCTCGTATTGTATTTCTTGTTGTTGCTCAATTAATTTTTGAATATCATTTTGTTGTTTGCCAACAATAGAAGCTGTTTGTTGTTCAATTTGTTGTTGTTTTTGTTGTTCTTTTTCTACCAGTTGTTCAATATTGTTTTGTTGTTTGCCAACAATAGATGCCGTTTGTTGTTCGATTTCTTGTTGTTTTTGTTGTCCTTCTTGGATCAAACGATCTACATCACTTTGAAATTTACTACCACTCATATTGTCCTCCTATGCTTTTTCAATTTCTGACAATTCTAATTCTACAATTGTTTCTTGTCCAAATAAATCAAGAGCTACTTCTATTTTTTGGTTTTCCATATTAATTGTTTTTACCTTACCAAACATATTAGCAAAAGGTCCATTAATAACTTTAATCATATCTCCAACATTCAAGTTGTTACCAATTTCAAGTCTACTCATACCCATGCTTCCTAAGATTTTATCTACTTCTTGAGGAGTTAAAGGAAAAGGTTTTGCTCCTTTACCAGAAGAACCGATAAAGCCTGTTACACCTGGAGTATTTCTGACGATAAACCAAGCTTCATCATTCATAATCATTTCAACTAATATATATCCTGGAAACATTTTTTTAACTTTCTTTTTTTCTTTTCCATCTTTTACTTCTACTTCTGTTTGTTCTGGAACGACTACTCGAAAGATATAATCTTCCATTCCCATTGAAGATGCACGCATTTCTAATTTTTCTTTTACCTTATTCTCGTGTCCTGAATAAGTATTAACAACATACCATTCTTTTTCCATTAATGAATCACCATCTTTACTGCTGAAAGGATTAAATCTAATCCAGCGAAAAATACTCCAAATACTAAAATACAAGTTAAAGTAGCAATAGAGTTTTCCATCATTTGTTTTTTATCAGGCCATTTTACTTTTTTCATTTCTTTTTTTACATTTACTAAAAATTTTGCTAATTTTTTCATTGTTACCTTCCTTCAAATCTGTTTTTTATTCAAATAAAAAACACTTGCGTGTCTAAATAAATATTATCATTTTATTTAGACTTAGTCAACCTTATTAATTAAATAACTATAAATATCTAACGCTAGTTTATCTACTTGATGTCGAATAATGTCATTTTCTATAGTTACGTAATCATTTTCTATAACTTCGACATTCATTTGCTGTAATTCATCTCGGTCTAGTATTACTTGATCCTTTTCTTCTAAAGTTTCATATTTTCTGGCTACTTCCTCTTTAATTTCACCGTCATTTGCGACTACTACATTTACTTTATGTGTTCCTAAGTATTGATTTAATACTTTAACATGATCACTAACTTTAAAGCGGTCTGTCTCACCAGGTTGTGTCATCATATTAGATACATACATCATTTTTTTATCAGAAGAATCTAAAGCTTGAATAACTTCTTTACAAATTAAGTTAGGAAGGATACTAGTATATAAGCTTCCCATACTAAAGATAATTAAATCAGCTTCCTCTATAGCTTTTAAAACCAAAGGATTTACAATAGGCTCTTCCCTATAAAAAATATGTTTAATTTTTCCTTTGCTTTCTGTAATATGATGCTCACCTTCTACAATTTTATGATCATCCATTTCAGCTACTAAAGTTACATTATCTTCTGTTAAAGGTAATACTTTTCCTTTTAAATTAAATACTTTACTTAAAGATTCAATTCCATCCGATAAATTTCCTGTTATATTTGTTAAAGCAGTTAAAATTAAATTTCCTACCGTATGACCGTTTAAGTCACTAGTTGTTTGAAAACGATAATTCAAAAGTTCTTTTACCAAAGGTTCTGTTTCAGATAAAGAAACTAAAACTTTTCTGATATCTCCAACGGCTACAATGTTAAATTCTTCTCTTAATCTACCTGTACTCTGTCCATCATCACAAACAGATACAATTGCTGTAATATCAATTGGAAACTGTTTTAATCCTTTTAATAGAGTTGACATTCCTGTTCCTCCACCTAATATCACTACTTTTTTATTCATACAATCACCTACTACATTATACTACTTATGATAATTTTTCAAAACTAATCGTAGTATTCTTCTAAAGTTAAATTATTTTGATAAAGATATTGAGATAAAGGAATACCGACATATCGATAATGCCAGGGTTCAAAAGCATAACCTGTAATATTTTCTTTTTCTTTAGGATATCTTAAAATAAAACCATATCGATAAGCATTTTCTTTCATCCAGATTGATTCTTTATCATTTTCTTTAATATCATCACTATATTTTCCATTACGAATAGCAGCAAAATCAACAGCCAGGCCTGTTTGATGTTCAGAACATCCTGGTAAAGCTACGAATTGTTCGGCATATTCTATGCCTTTTTCTTGAGAAATCTTTTCATAAACTTCTTTTTGATAATGATAAGAACGATAACCACTATCGATAATAATATTCACATTATCTTTTAGAGCATCTTTTTGCATCTTTTGAAATTGTTCAAAAACAACAGGATGAATCATCGGTTTTAGATTTGGATCTTTATAAGAATGAAAATTATTTTCATTTTGATCTGTAATCACTAATTCATTTGGAACAAAGTCCTCTTTCAAAGGATTTTTTCGATTCACTAACATTTGAAAATTCATACAATCACCTATTTTATTTTACTTATTTTCAACATATTTATGATATTCTTTGATAAAATAGTCATCTGTCATTTCGGCAATAAAGTCAATTACTTTTCTTTCATTTGAATTCTTATTGATATAATCAGAGCTCATATTTTTTAAAAATATTTGATAAATATCCGAATCAAGATCATTTATTTTTAATTGTTTTAAATAAACTTCAAATAATAAGGAAAACATTTTTTTATATTCTTCAATTTGTTCTTTTGTATTTGCTTTATTATAAATATACTCATAGTTAAATTTTTTTAGTGAAAACAATGCTTGATAAACTTTATCAGACATTTTAATACAATGCTGATTAGTACTATGATCTATAACATCTAATAAGATGGTATTTACAATTGTTCGATTATCACTTCCTAAAACATTAGTTATTTCTTTTGGAATTTGTTCTTTTTTTAAAATGCCTAATCGAATAGCATCCTCAATATCTCTTCCTACATAACCAACAATATCAGAAAGTCTCACAACACATCCTTCTAAGGTCATAGGAATTAATTTTTTTATTGCCATTGGATCTATATAACAATCTTCATATTGTTTTAAAAATTGTTCTTGTGTTTTTATAACAGGAGCATATTCTTTAAAACAAGATTCTCCATTATGACACAAAATACCATCTAATGTTTGAAGTGTTAGATTACTACCTAATCCACCATTTTCAAGGTTCATTAATAATCGTACACTTTGAACATTATGATTAAAATAAGTATTGGTATATTTTAAACTTAGTTCATTTAAAATAGCTTCCCCTACATGTCCAAAAGGAACATGACCTAAATCATGACCTAAAGCAATTGCTTCTATTAAATCTTCATTTAAATTTAAAGCTCTACCAATTGTTCTAGCAATTTTACTTACTAAGGTAACATGAACGATTCTTTTGCTAATATGATCATTGTCACTAAAACTAAATACTTGTGTTTTATCTAAATATCTAGTATAAGATAATGAATGGATAATACGATCAATATCTCTGAAATAAGAAGGTCTTATATCTTCTTCAAATGGTTTTAAATGAATTGCTTCTTGATCATAAGTAGCATATTTAGAATAAGTTTTTTCGTATTTTAACATATTTTGTTTTATTTCGTTTTTCATAACACACCTTCTTTAGAAAAAAAGAGGAATTAAACCTCTATTTTTCTTCTTTTTTTATTTTTTATTAGAATTGCAATAATAATACCAACTAATACAACAGATAATGTACCAAGTCCAATGGATACTTTTATAAGCATATTAGTTTGTTCCGTTATCGTTTCTATTTCTTCATCATTATAGATTTGAATAGTATCTTCTTTCGCATCATACATATAAATATTTTTAATACCTGTTTCTACATTCATTCCATAAATTAAAGCATATTTACTTGATTTTTTTATTTTATAAGCAACAATTTCAGAATCATTATAAGAAATTGTTGTTTTTTTATAATTAAGAGGGATATCTTTTTCTTTTAATTCCATCGGATATAATGTAATTCCATGAAAACCATATTCTTTATATAAGGTATATTTATTATTCTCATATACATAAAAATTTTGATTTCCTTCACTATCTTTTAACGCTACTAAAGTATATCCAGTCACATCAGAATGAAAAGCAGGAACTTCTGTATCATTAATTTTAACGGTTGTTTCTTGATAATTATTAGGTGGTGTTAAAGAAGTTTTCTTTCTTACAACTGTATAAGATTGGTTATCTGTTTTTACCTCAATTGGATCATATTCTTTTACATTGGCATTGATAATATAAGTAGAAGTTGTTCCATTCTCAGCTGTAACAATAATTTCCAATCGATTATCACCATCAGTTACTTCACGAGTACCAGCTCCACTAATAGAAGCTCCCCCATGATTTGCTGTTGCTAAAATATTAATGCTAGTAGTATCTGGCTCTAACGAAACAGAATATTCTTTATTACCACTCGTAAATTCAGGAGATAAAGTTGCATTCTCTACTCCAAGACTACTTAAACTACTATCACTGGATAATACAATTACTTGTTTATTTTTTACTTTTACTGTAATTGATTTAGAAACATTTTCATCTTTTCCAGTTGAGTAAGGGGATACTTTTCCAGATACAGTTATTGTTGCACTACCTGCACTGTTTGCTAAAAAAGTAAAAGTTATAGGATTAGACTCAACCCATGTTGCTGGCCAATTCTTTTCTCTTGCTAAAACTGATTCATTAGAAGAATTAACTGACACATATCCAGCCAATTCATGTCCACTAATTGTGACAATGACCCTATCGCCAACTGTCGCAACACTTTTACTAGTGGTAACATTTAGTGAATATGCCTTAATGTTAAATGGAATTAATAAAAAATTCAGTCCTAAAAATATACCCGCTATTATTTTTTTCATGAAATCCTCCTTTTACTTTAATAAACTTTGTTGTCCCATAATATAATTTCTAACATTTACATAATCTGCTGGAGTAATGTTCCCATCTTTATTAACATCAGCTGCTAATTTATAAGAACCATTTAAACTGCCACTAGACATAATATAATTTCTAATTCTTACATAATCTGCTGGAGTAACTTCTCCATCTCCATTGACATCTCCGTAAATTACAATTCTAAAGTTTCTAGAATCATTTCCACTTTTAATAGTTACAATGTCTCCTGTACCAAGTCTTGTAGAGTCACTAATTTCTTTGGAAGAACCGTTAGAATCTGTAGTTGTAACTGTAACTGTCGCTGATGAACTAGTACCTTTTATATTAGAAATAAATGCTTGGGCAGTAGTTCCTATTGGAACTCCTGATATATAGTCATTGCTATATTGATATCCTGCTTTATTAACAATATCCACGATAGAAGCTGTTTCTTCTTCTCTTTTTGCTTCATTATCTAGCTCTTCTTTCTTAGTATTATCAACATCTACAGGTAAAGCTGTTTTTTCTGGCATATTTTCATAAATAGGAATTAAAAATTCTATTGAGCTATCTAATAAGCCATTAATTTTAGAATAAGCATTATAAGTAGATCTTCCTTCACTAGATGGAGCTTGAATGTTCGTCATATATTGATGAGAATAATTTCCATAAGTATTGCTTGTTACATTATACTTTTGAAAATACAATGTATTTTGTTTTTGATTAATAAACTTTTCAGCCTGAAAGATAGAGCCTTCTAAGATTGCTGTTCTAGCATCAAACCATTTTGAATTATAAGCATATTTCAAACCACATTGAATTGGATTTTCAACAGTTACCCCATCAATGTCACATTTAGAATAAGCACCAATATTAAAGAAATTGTATACCTGTTTATCTTTAAAGATTGTTCCATTTGCTGAGTTGCTTAATTTTCCATTGTTTGTAACAAGTTCTTGTCTAGAACGTGCTGCTAGTGAAACAGGGCTAATACTGTTTCCATTATAACTGGCAGCTTCGATGTAATAAGGAGAATATTGGTATAAATCGGTATTCTTAAAAATATTTTGAACGACATCTAACGTTTGATAAGTAGAATTATATCCTAAGTTTTCAAACATAAAAACTTGTACTTCATCTAAAAAGTTTCTAGGGTCCAAATAATATGCCACTGTATTAGCATTCGCAGCATACCAATTACCTGATTCTTTCATAACATATGTTTTAGTAGTTGGATCATAAGATCCACTATCTAAAGAAATATATTTCGTACCCTTGCTTAAATCAGCTACTTGAATATAACTAATTCCTACAACACTTTCTGCCGTTACAACATCATTCCAACTTAAACCTGTCTTGTACGCTGTAAATTTCCAATTTGGATGTTGATCTTTTAATAATGTTAGTTTTTCAAAATAACTTTCAGGAAAACCTGCCTTTCGAAACTCTTCAGCATATTTATTAGTATCAATATCTAGTTGAGCGTAATCAGCGCACACATAACCGTTATACGTTTTTTTATTATAGCTTTCCCAATAAAAGCTAACATGATAGAACCCACTTTTACATCTATTTGTATCATTAGAAGGAGTAACGTCTGTACTCAATAAAGTAATTTTATCTCCTGTGTCCAAAGTATTTAACAATTTATTTCCTTGATAATTGGGACTAGAATAAAATAAAACCCCTTTTTGATTGATATATCCAGATTGATTTACCTCTAACGCTTTTATTCTTAAAGTGGGAGTTATACATAAAATGAAAATGAATAAAATAAATAGTCTTTTTTTCATTTCTATCCCTCCCCTAGTTTAACTAGTACCATTATAGCAGAAATTTGTCGAATTGTATACTAAAGAACAAAAAAAAGAGTTTTTAAATCTCTTTTTGGAATAAATTAATATCTTCTTTATAAGTAATTCCTAAACATAACTCATCTGTATTATAAACGCTAACCTCTAAATCATTTAATAATTCATTAATCGTAGCTGGGATCAAAAATTCTCCTGTTTCCAAATTAGAAGGTTCTTTTAAAAATTCTATAAACTTTTGTTCAAATAAAGAAAAAACACTAGGATGAAATCCAAATAAATTCATTGAAACATAAATATTAGGATCTAACACTTCAGTTTCTGTTTGAAATTGATTATCTATTTTTTGAATATGGAAAGTCTCTTTAATTTTTAATAACTTGCCATTTTCTTCTAAACAAACACCACGATTTCCAAGATTAGAAGTTGTAAAAGTATTTTTTAAATGATACATTACCATAGCTTGTTCTTTTCTTCCTTGATAAAAATGATTATATAAAGTTTCTAAAGCCTTTTTTCCATAATAATCATCGGCGTTCAAAATAACAAAATCCTCTTTTACAATATTTCTAAGAGACAATAAAGCTTGTCCTGTACCCCATGGTTTACTTCGATTAACCTCTACTTTTATTGGAATATCATCTAATTCTTGATAAGCAAAATCATATTCTATTTTACCTTGAATTTTAGGGATAATCATTTCTTCAAAGTCCTCTTTCAATTCTTTTCGAATAATAAAGACTACTTTTTGATACCCTATCTCAATTGCATCATTTATGGTTAGTTCCATAATTGTTTCCCCATTTGGACCTACTTGCGCTAACTGCTTCACTCCACCCTTAAAACGGCTTCCCATTCCTGCCGCCATAATTACTAACGTTAATTTCATATCATCACCATCTATATTGTATCAAAAAAATAAATAACAAGCAATTTTCACTAAAGTGGTATAATACTGTTGTTCTAAAATAATTATTATGTAGGTGATATCATGAATTTAGATGAATATTTAAGAAAAGAATTAAATTTAACAAAAAAAGAATCTTACGAAATTGCTTATGCTGTAGAGCAGTATAAAAAAACAAAGAAAAGAAAACTAAATATTAGAATTCCTAAATATACAATTGGCGAAGAAATTTTCAATTCTGTATCGCATGGAATTGGAGCAATTCTATCCATTGTTGCCCTAATTTTAATGGTAATAAAAGCAAATGGAGCTTTAGCAGAAACAACCGTAGCTATTTTTGGATCAACGATGATTATTCTATATACGATTTCCTGTATTTATCATGCTTTATCTTGTAAACTAGAAGGCAAAAAAATTCTTAGAATATTAGATCACTGTAATGTATACTTACTAGTATATGGCACTTATATTCCTATTTCCTTATTAGGAATTGGAGGTACATTAGGTTGGATTTTATTTGGTTTCGTTAGTGTTATTACTTTAATTGGAATTATTTTAACTTCTATTAAAATAGATCAATTTCAACTATTAGAAGTAATTTGTCATCTATTAAATGGCTGGTCTGTTTTAATTGGTATTCCTAAATTATTACAAACGATAAATCTATCCGGATTATTCTTTTTAATTCTTGGTGGAGTCATGTATACCCTAGGTTCTATTCTTTATGGTATTGGAGCTAATAAAAAATACATGCATTCTGTATTTCATATTTTTTGTTTATTTGGTACTTTCTTTCATTTTTGGACAATTTATTGTTATGTATTATAAAAAAACAGAGTTCAAAACTCTATTTTTTATCTTAGTGACTTTCAATCCAACGAGTAAGTTCTTCTTTTGGCATAAAGCCACTTCTTTGATCAACTAATTTTCCATCTTTAAATAATAATAATGTTGGTACAGACATAATTCCATAATTTTTAGCTAAAGAAGCACTTTCATCCACATCAATTTTTGCTACTGTAATATTTGATCTTTCTTCTGCTAATTCTTCCAAAACAGGTCCTAACATACGACATGGACCACACCATGTTGCGAAAAAATCTACTAAAACTAATTCACCTTGAACGATATCATTAAAATTATTTTCATTCCCATGTATAATTTCCATATTATTCCTCCTTATATTTATTTAAAATTTCATCTAAGTTATCAATCTTTAATTTATTTTTATCTCTTAATGTTTCAACAGAATCAACTGTAATTACATCATATTTTAAGAATAAATCTAAAGTTTCTCTATTAAATTCTGTAGCATTTGGAGCTTTTTCATATTTTTCTTTTAAATCCATAAATTCATTAATTACCTTCATAGAATTATTCGTTGCATTAGACAAAATAACCGTATGATTTAAAATTGTATCCTTAAATTGTGATTTTTGTAATAATGATATATCAAACATTGGTAAATTTAAAATATATAAAATAATATATACCCAAACATAAGATTCAATAATTCCTACTACCATACCAGCTATTTTACTTGGTATTGAAAATACAAATGTAAACTTTAAAAATTTTTCAAATAAATTGGTTACTTTTTCAATAATTTTCAAAATAAACATTAAGATAGAAGCAACAACTAAAAAAGCAATTACTTCATATAGAAAAATATTTAAAACTGTAACTCCTTTAAAAATTCCTCCAAATTTAAAGAATGGCAAATGTTCATATAAAAATACAGATAATGGATTTTTTAAAAAGTATGCTAATATTAAGACTAGAAAAAAACCTAATGTTGAAACAACTTCATAAGTAAATCCTCTTTTAAAACCAACAACTGCTCCCATGATTAGAATAAGAATAATTGCAGCATCAAAACCATTCATCATTATCATTCCCTTCTATCAAAATTATATTACATTTTTTGGAAAAAAGAAAGATTCTATGTTAAAATAAATATATAGGAGGTCTTTTATGACAATTTCGTTTAAAGTTAGTGAAGAAACAAAAGAAAAATTAAATGACTTTTACCAAGATTTAAAGCGAGAAAAAACACCTGCTTATGCTGTCTTTCAAGCACAAGATGGAGATACAGTAGTAACTCTTTATGAATCTGGAAAAATTGTTTTTCAAGGAAAAGATGCAGATTTAGCTAGTGATTTTTGGATTGCTACAGAAAAAATGGTAAATAAAAAATTAGATGTCAAAAATTCTGAAAAAAAAGATAAAAAAGAAGAAAAAACAGAACCAAAAGTTTTTTATGCTACAACAATTGGTAGTGATGAAGTAGGAACCGGAGATTATTTTGGTCCTATTGTGGTAACTGGTGCATATGTAAAAAAAGAAGATGTTTCCTTTCTAAAAGAACTTGGAGTAACAGATTCTAAAAAATTAACAGATGATAAAATTTTAAAAATCGTTCCAACTTTATTAACTAAAGTTGCTTATTCTAGTTTTATTCTAAGTAATAAGGAATATAATGCAAAATATGATTCTAGTATGAATATGAATAAAATTAAAGCAATCCTTCATAACAAAGTATTAGTAGACTTAACCAATCAGTACAATGATACTGACTACGTTGTAGTAGATCAATTCGCAAAACCAGCCGTTTACTTTAATTACTTAAAAGAAACATCCTCTATTTATCGTAACATTACTTTTATGACAAAAGCTGAAACAAAATGTATGTCGGTTGCTTGTGCTTCTTTAATAAGTCGTTATATCTTTTTAAAAGAGTTTGATAAAATTTCTAAATCCATAAATATTGACTTACCAAAGGGGGCGTCAAATCTTGTCGATGAAGTTGGAGTAGAAATTGTTAAAAAGTATGGATTTGAAAAACTAACAGAGATAGCCAAATTAAATTTTAAAAATACTGAGAAAATCAAAGAAATAATCGCAAAAAAATAGAAATTAAAAGTTTCTATTTTTTTATAAACACTTTTGCTTTTTCACATCTATCAGATATTGTTCCATCCTTTAAATATTGTCTTAAAAAATTAACTTTATCTAAATTATTGTAAAAAATTAAATCAGCTAATTCTAACGCTTCTTCAAAATAAATGGAATGATAATTTTTATAATCCGTAATTTCTCTTTCTCGTTTATCAACTGTATCATAATCAAAATTATAATCTTTACAATAATTTAAAAATTGAACAAAAAAATTAATATTATTTTGCCATATAATTGCTTCTAAAGTACCATTTGGGCAACGAAATTCGATAGTATTATTTTTTTCTTCTTGAAAGCCTTTGACTTTCTTAAAGCTAACAGCTTTATCTTTTGAAAATAGGCCTTGAACATGATATTGATCACCTTCTCTACAATTTTGAATAGATTTTGCTAAAGGTTTCGCATAATTACAACCATACATTCTTGTTTTCAAATATTCACCATCTGTAAATCGATAAATGACTTTTTCATAAGCAGACCAAAGCTTATAAAAATTTTGCCAAGTTAATTTATCCTCACCTAACACTTGTGTTCCTATGTGAATATGTCCTCCACAAGTCTGATGAATCTCATAATTCTGTTTCATAATTTCACAAACCTGTTTCAAATCATTCCAAGAGGATATTTCATCTCTTAAAATAGGCGATATAATTTCAACGCCATTTTCTAATGTTGCTTCCCGATCAAAACTCCAATTACCTAATAAAAATGGAATCAAATCATCAGGAAGTTCCTTTTTTGACTTTGCTTCTGCTTCTATTTCTATTCCAAATGTAACATCGTGATGAAATCCTAAATTTGATCGATAATCTAATTGATAATCAAAAAGTTGTTTTTTTAATTCTTCAAGTTCTTGTTGATTCATTTTAGTGAATAAATCACAAGAATTGAGTGAAACAAATTCATTCATACTACTCACCTTTTTGGTCAGATATTATAACATATATGAAACAAAAAAACTACCAAAAATGGCAGTTTATACAATTTCAATATATTCTAGTAATTTTAAGAATAACTTAATAAATTTTCTTTCTAACCCTTTATTGGCTAATTTACGAATTTCAATTCTTTTCTTCTTAATTGGAAGAGTACCAAATAAAATTTTATCAATCATTTCTTTCATACTAGTTTCAATTTGTAAATCAGAAATAATCGATTCAATATCATCATTAATAATACGATCTGCTGATATTTCAATATCTTTTCCTTTACAATTTAACGTTAATTGACCAATTGTAGAAACATGATTTACCTCTACAATGAAATCATTTTCTTGAACATAAGAATTAGATTCAATTTGTGTATCATTAAAATATACAATAACATCATTTGCTTTTTTCGTATTTCTAAATACAAATTTATAATTTCTAAATTCTGGAACAATTCCACTCTTTCCTTCAATTGCTCTCATAATGACCGTATAATTATTTGGCATATAATTATAATCAATTTGTGTTAATAGATAAAAATCTTTTCGATATAAATCACTAACACCATCATCTTCATATAAATTGTAAGTGTTACTACGACCAGGGAATATTTGAATTTCCATATTTTTAGGAGGTGTTGTGTCATTAATATATTCATTATCTCCTAAAGTAATAATAGACCCTGCTTTCGCAAATACAGGATAATCTTCGTCCTTAAAGAATGACACATACTCTTTTCCTCCAGGAAATTTCTTTCCTGTTACAAAGTCATACCACATACCATCTGGTAAAAAGAATTTATGAATAGAACGATTCATAATATAATCCTTTTTCTTAATAATAGGACTGATAAAAAATTCTGTTCCAAAGAAATATCCATTTCTATAGTTTTCATCATCATACATTTCTGGAAATTTATAATAAATAGGCATAATTAAAGGCATTCCGTATTTATGATATTTATAACTTTCAGCATATAAATAAGGAATCAAACGATGTCTTAATGTTAAATAATCTTTTACAATTTGATATGTTTTAACTCCCCAACGCCAAGGTTCTCTTTTATAATATTTTCCTTTATCAGAGCCAAATTTTAAAATTGGTGAGAAAACACCTAATTGAACATATCGTGTATAAAGTTCATTATCTTCAATTCCTTTATAATATCCTCCAATATCATGACTCCAAAAACTTACTCCAATATTAGCAGCACTTGCATTATGAATTGGAATCATTTTTAAGGTATCCCAGCTAACAATTGTTTTTCCAGAATATAATACTGGGTAACGATGAGGCGCAATCATAGAATTACGCGCTAATATCATTGGTCTTCTCTTATAATTTCGCATCATATCATAGAAATGATAATGATTTAGTAAAAAAGATTCTCCTAATTTTTTAGTATCATCATTGTCTAACCAATAAAAGTCTACATCCATATCATCCAAAGGATGAATCAACATAGTAAGATATACATCAATTGTCTTAGAATCAAAAACATTAAAAGGTATTTTACCGGTTTCATCCTCTAATAAATGTTCTTTCAATTGTTCATAATTTCTTTCATAAGGATAAAATCCTTCTAAAGGATTTACATTTAATCCTAAACGAATTCCTTTTGAATGAAGATATTTTACCATTTGTTTAGGATTTGAAAAATATTCTTCATTCCAAGTAAAACCAGTATTTAATACTTTTTTATCATATTGACGATAATGCCAATCTTTATCTAATAATAAGATTGACAATGGAATTTTTTTATTATAAAAATCGTCAATCAAATCTTTTAGGGAATGATCATTATATGCTTCATTTCTGCTCCACCAATTTCCAAGAGCATATCTTGGAATTAAAGCAGGACTTCCCGTAATCATATAATAATCTTTTAAACATAAAGCAAAATCTTTTAAATACATAAATAAATATAAATCAATATTTTTCGAATCACGTGGAATTACCTCTCCATTTTCTCCAAAAATATTATGAGTAGAATCATCAATTGTAGAAAACCCATCTACAGAATATAAACCTTTTTTTAAGCGAAGTTTTCCTTTTGAATCATCTAAAGAAATTCCTGGAGCACCATAATTACGTACTTCAGGATGACCATAATACCAAATCTTATCAGAATTCAAAAGTTCTACTCTTAGATTAGACATAGAATTGATTCTTCCACCATAGAATGGCTTATTCTTTGTATAAGTCAAACGAAAATAAGAGGTTGTAATCTCTAAAAATTTATTATCTTGTTTTAGTTGATAATTCACTTTTGGCATGTTACGAAACCAAACTAGTTCAGAAGGGCGATCTTCAAAAATCCCCTCTTCACTATATTCCATACGAATTAAACGTTCGCTCAATACCGTAAAACGATATTTCTCCCCTTTTATAATATTTGCTTCATTCGCCTGACTAGCTGTATACGAAAATCGAAATTGTTCTCCTAAATCGTACATAACTTCACCCCTTTTATATTTCTTCTATTTTCATGAAATTTGTATGTTTTACTTCACTAAATGGATATCCTCCTGTAATCATCACAAGTCCACCTTTTGCTCCATAATGGTATGCTTCTTCTTTTACAGTTTTCATCATTTTATCAAAAGTTTTAATTTCTCCTACCAATACAGGATAAATTCCATAATACATTGTTAATTCTTTTACAACATTAGGATCTGGTGTTAAAGCAACAATAGGACTCACTGGACGAAATCTACTGATTTTTTTAGCTGTATAGCCAGTCATTGTAGGAACCATAATTAATCGACATTTTAAACGATTCGCACATTCTACCGTACTATATGAAATATTACCAGAAATATCTTGTTTTTCAGATCTCATCGTACGATCTAAGAATTCATAATAATCTAACTCTTGTTCGGAAGATTCAATAATTCTAACCATGGTACTAATTGTAATGACAGGATAACGACCAACTGTTGTTTCACCACTTAACATTACAACATCAACACCATCTAATACAGCATTCGCTACATCACTTACTTCTGCTCTAGAAGGTCTTACACTGCTTTCCATAGACATTAACATTTCTGCTGAAACAATGCTTACCTTTCCAGCACGATGACATTTACTAATGATTTGTTTTTGAATTCCAGGAACTCTTTCTAAAGGAATTTGTACACCTAAATCCCCTCTAGCAACCATTACTCCATCACTATTATGAATGATCTCATCAATATCATCAATAGCAGCCTGATTTTCAACTTTAGAAATAATAGAAATATGATCATTTTCAAGTTCAATTAAAATATCATTTACTTGTAACACATCTTCTCCATTAGAAGGAAATGACAATGCTAAAAAGTCAACATTCATTTTATTTGCGAATTCAATATCTTTACGATCTTTTTCACTGATAAAAGGAATATTTAAATTTTGATCAATAACATTAATTCCTTTTCCATCTTCAATAAATCCTCCCACTTTTACCTCACACAGTAAGTAATTTTCAGATTTATCAATTACAAATAATTCAATTCTGCCATCATCTAATTTTAAAGTTGTATTGGTTTTTACTTTTTTAACAAATTCTTTATAGTTAACAGAAAACTTCGTAGAATCTCCCATAACTTCTTCTTCATAAATTCTAATTTTTGTACCTTCTGTTAAATAAGCTGTACCACCTGTAAACTTGCATACACTTAAATCTGGTCCTTTTAAATCTAACATAATAGAAACATTAGATTGTAATTCTGCATTTAATTTATGAATTTTATCAATAATATTTTCAGCAAAATCATAAGTAGAATAAGCCATATTAATACGTGCAATATCCATTCCACTTAAAATCATTTCTCTTAATGTTTCAACATCCTTACTAGAAGGTCCAATTGTAGCAATTATCTTAGTCTTTTTCATAGCCTCACCCTATTATTGATTATATCATTTTTTTTACATTTTAAAAAGGATTAAAAAAAAGAAAATTGTAACTTTACAATTTTACTTTTGACAAGCTTGAATAAAAGAAGCTAATAATTTTTGAGCATTTTCATCATATTTTATCATAGATTCAGGATGCCACTGTACTCCTAATACAAACGTTCTATTTGCATCTTCGATAGCTTCTATTAAACCATCTTCAGAATAAGCACTAATTTTTAAACTAGTAACCCTATCCACATGATAATGATGACGACTATTTACAATGATTTTATTTTCTTCTATAATTTGGCTTAATAAACTACCTTCTATAATATGAATAGCATGAACATAGTTCTGATTTTTTTGATAGTGCTCTATTGTTGTTTCATTCTTTTTGGTAGTATCGAAACATGTTGTATAACGATTATTATCCATACATGCCATCATTTGCATTCCAGCACAAATTCCTAAAATAGGGATATCTTTTTGAAGAGCATATTTATAAATATATTCATCGAATTCATACCATCTACTTCCACCAGGAAGTAAAATACCATCACAAAGATTAACAGACTCTTGTAGATACTTTTTTTCACTATCTGTTAAACGAGCAACATCTCGTGGTTTTACCGGATTATAATGAATTGTTTGTGGTGGTAAAAGTAAAATAGGAAGCCCTCCACTTTTTAAAATAGCGATTCGATAGTCATCCATAATGCAATTAACATCATCGGAAGAACTATCAGAATTAATTCTACTAACAATTCCTATAACAGGGTATTTATGATTTTTTAACATAGGATCCCTCTTTCGTAATAGACTGAACTAATTTTTTTACATAATCACCACTACACGAATTTAATTCATCAATAACAGCAACGTTTACCGGTTTTTGTTCAAATAATATTCCTCTACCATAACATTCCTGATAATTTTTTACTTCCTCTAGTGTTAAGACAAGATAGTCTTTAGAATCATGAACTCCTTCACAATCATAAACAGCATCTTCAACTTTTAAAGCAATATGATCTTGGTCAATTTGATTTAACACAAAGAAAGAATTTGGAATATAGTGATGTAAAATAGAAGCAAATTCTAAACATCCTCCATTTTTAAAATAGTATTCAGCAGGAATATCATCTATATAATCACCAAACACTTCATCGACTAAACCGTTAATAAACTGTATTAATTTTAATATATCTTTCATTTTTAAACATCCTTATATAAAATGAAAACCGTTGAAATCCAACGGTTATTTTCATCATGGTGTCCCCAACAAGATTCGAACTTGTGACCGCACGCTTAGAAGGCGTGTGCTCTATCCAGCTGAGCTATGAGGACATTACTCACTTGGAACAAATTCATTATATAATATTTTTTAGGAGTTTTCAAGAGTTTTAATGACACTTTTATAAATTTCTTGATTATCTACATTAAAAACCACTTGTTTAACATCATAATTTACGCCTATTGATAATCCAATTGTATAAATAACCTCTTCTAAAATATTTTTTGTTGTTTGATCACTAAATATATATTGATTGAATACTAAGGATAAGGTATCATCTGTAATTTCGGAAGAAAGTAATGTTGTATTACTATTTAAATAACTCATTAAATTACTATTATAAAGATAACTACTTGCTAATTCATCTACAATAATTTTAATTTTTTCACGTTCATCATTTAAGTATTTAGTCACAGGGACATAATAGGTATTATCATTATATTTACTAACATAATAAACTGTAACTTTATTAATATCTTTATAAGAAGAAATATCATATTCTTTATTGATACCATAACTTTTATCTAAGGTACTAGGTAAAGTAATTCCTGTTTTTGGTAGTTTAGTCAAAATATCACCATCTACATAAATAATAACTTTATCTACATTTTCAATGCTTGTTAAAGTATAGACAATTGCTTCAATAATTTTTTCTTCTTGTTCAATATTAGTATCTAATAATTCACTCGAAAAATCTATTTTAATTAATCCATCATTATAATGAACACTATTGATTTTAGTTTCACTAGAAATTAAAGAACGGAAACCATTTGGTATTTTACTTTCTCCTTTTCCATCTTTAATTAAAATTTCCATTAATTCACGAGCTTTTTCTTCTATTTTAGCATTGGAAGTAACAACCATTGTTCGAGCTAAATAGTTATTAGAATCTAATAAGTAAGCAACACTTTTAGCAACTTCTTTATCGACATATTTTAATTCTTGTTTCGCATTCAATTTAGAAGAATCATTCGGAATTAAACAAACCAATGTTAAACTAAATGTGACAGCCATAATTAAAATGAGTTTTTTTGTAAACATCTTTTTCAACATAAAATCACCTAATAAATTGTATTCAAAAATCGCATATTCATGCGATTTTATATGGATAATTCGCCAAGTTTTAAAAGTTCAATTACAGCACTAGCTCTGCCTTTTACTCCCAATTTTTGCATAGAATTTGAAATATGATTGCGAACAGTTTTTTCACTGATATTTAATGTTTCAGCAATTTCGTTTGTTGTTTTATTTTGAATTAATAGTTCAAATACTTCACGTTCACGTTTTGTCAATATTTTTTTACTCACAGGTTTCCCTCACTTCCTAAGTTGGGTGGCTTTATATTAACTCATATTATTTTATGTAGTTTTTATAAAAGCGTGAGTATTTTTAACCTATTTGAATTCTACTGTAATATACATCTTCTCAGTGTAATTAGATTGGATAGATCTCATAATCTTATTAGCTAAGGATGTATCGTTTTTATCACTATCTACCACTACTTTAATTTTATCATTTTCTATTTTAATAAAGCTTTCTAAATTGAATTCTGTTTTGATTTTTTCTTCTAATTTTGTTTCTTCTGCTTTATTGATATCTAAGTTTTTCATTTTCTCAAAAGCTTTATTTTTTTCATCTACGGTTGATTTAGTATCCATTAAGATTAATTTTAAACTATCTAATTCTTCTAATCTTTCTTCTTCATCTTGTACTTTTAAAGCTGCTATAACGGTACTTTCTTCTACTGAAACATTTGTATCTTTGCTACTACTTGTTTCTAATTCTTTTCCAGTAAAATTAGTAAGTAACAATTCTGAAGGCATTGTTATATAATAAACACTTAATACTAATATCAAACTAAATAATGTCAAAAACCAAATATTTTTTTTATTAATCATTTTATTCCCTCCTGGTATTATCTAATTAAGAATATGAAGAATCTTTAATAATATGACAATATTAAAAAAATACTCTAACTAAATAATTAGAGTATCTTTATGTTTATTGAATAATATCTTTTGAGATTGTGATAACTGGACGAATGCCGTATATAGTGAGCCAGGTACTGATACCCCTGAGACTACCATGTGAAACTTCCCATACACTATTACTCGATCCAAATTCTGGGGTACTTGTCCAATAGCCACCATTTATCAAAGCGCCATAATCGCCTAAATCTGCTACATTACATCCGTTACTTGTACAGTTAGTTGTATAGTCAAATAACCATGCATATTTACTTGCTCCTGGGCTTGTCGCTATCTTCGTTTGATTATTGCTATCGAAATAAAACCATTCCTTTGTTGTTGATTTAGAACCATCAAAATTCGTATTACCAGTTATCTTTGCTACTTCATCGGCTGTTATTAATCTTGCATTTAAATTACTATTCCAAGTTGATGTATCTGTTGTTAAAGTATCAGCTACTTCTTTTGGCTCTGTATTTATATTTGTTGAATTATAAGCTACATTTGTTGCAGTATTATGATCTAGTATCATATTTACTGTTGAAATATTTTCCCCTTCATCATTAAATATGTACCATTTCATACATCCTGTCTTTGTTCCTGTTGTACTTACTGCCTCACCCTGATTACATTTACTATTTGTTTCTGGATTATAATAAACAGCTGTTCCATTATTATATGCCCAATTTGCAGACATAGTAATGGTTGCCCCATTCGTTGTCGTTAAATTACTTACTGTTTGACCATTTGAATAGCTTCCTCCATTGGATCCATTCCAATTATTAAGATGATATCCTGGTTTAGCAAAACCAAGTCCTGCTAAAGTACAGTTCTGACCATACGTACATGTTGTTGTTCCCATACTTCCACTAGTTGCTCCATTTCCATTGTAAGCAATATAGTAAACATTTCCTGCTCCATTTGCAGTTATTGTTACATTTCCTGCCGGCATTGTAAATGATCCAGTATTATAAGTTCCGCTCCATGATGAGAAATGATATCCTGCTGTTAAACTATATCCTAAATTTACAGTTGCTCCATAATAATATGTTCCTGCTCCACTGACACTGGCTATTCCTGTTCCTTTATTTACCGTTACAGTATATTGATTTCTAGTGTAATTATAATTGATTATTGTTGAGCCATCTGATGCAACTGTAACAGTTTGTTTTGTTGGGCTTGTAAAACCAGCATAAGATTTCGTATTTGGTGTAATTGGATATCCAGCACTTCCTGATAATGTTTCTGTTTCTTTTAGTGTATATCCTGTTCCTGTTACATTCATTTGATAATGATTTACTGTATAATTCACTTTTTTTGTAATTTTACTAATTGTTGCTGTACTTGCTCCACTATAATTCGTTCCATCGTATACAATTGCATATATAGTATCTGTTTTATCTGAATATTGATTATAAGTAACATTGATATTTCCCGTTACTTCATACCATGTATTTGCTTTTAATGTGGTTGTACTTGTTACACCTGTACATGTACTTGGTATTGTTCCTGTTCCACATGTTTTTGTTACGGCTACACTACTTGTTCCTACTCTTGTTGTTTTTACATAGTATTGTGGACTTGTTATATTGGTTGAGTTATATGTTACTTTTGCTACTTGACTTTTTAAATATTCATTGATTGGAGTTTTGGGATTATTTTCTAATGTAATTGTAGGATTAGGGATTATTTTAGTTTCTGCTTTTCCTGTTTTACATGTATTCATTCCTAGTTGATTTTTCATACACACTTGGTAATAATACATTGTATTTGCTTTTAAGTTTTTCAAACTACATCCTGTTGTACTTACGTTAGTTGATGTTTCTGTATAATTTCCTTCTGTTGTTCCATACTTACAAACTGGTGTTGTAATTCCTGTTTCTTCATCTTTTGCTACTATAGGTATTATGATATTATTTGTTTTTGATACTGATGCTCCTAATGTTAATGTTGGGGCTGTTGTATCTATTTTGCTTAATGTTGCTGTGGATGCTCCACTATAGTTTACACTATCTGATGTATAAGCATAAATTGTATCATTTTTATCTACTGCTTGATTATACGTAATGGTGATATTTCCATCTATTTGATACCATGTGTTTGCTTTTAATGTCGTTATACTTGAAATATTCGTACATAAACTTGGCATTGTATCATTTCCACATGATTTTGTTATTGCAATATTACTAATTCCTTCTCTTGTAGTTTTTATATAATAGGATGGCTTTTCAATATTTGTTTTATCATAAGTTACCTTCGCTACTTGACTTTTTAAATATCCATTGATTGGGAATTTTGGATTATTTTCTAATGTAATTGTAGGATTTGAAAATTCTAAAGTTTTTTGATTCAAAATCATTTTTGCAGTTAGTCCTTTTCCATTTTCTACTTCTATTTTAACTTCATAATTATGATTTTGTTTTAATTTCTCAAATGTTACAGTTCCTACTTCTTTTAATGTTTTTGTTTCTCCATTTACAGTAATTCGATATTCTTTAATTCCACTTTCATCATCTCTTGCGTAGCCTTCTGCCAAAGTTACTGTAATACTATTCGTTGTACTTTTTAATGTTACTTTTGTTTCATCCAAGATTGCTGGTGTTACATCAATACTCGCACATTCCTTATCAACAATTAAATCATTTAATGTTCCATATGCACAGTAAGTTCCATCTGTAATATATTCTACTAAAATTGTAGCATTCTCTTTCAGTGTTATAGAACCTCCAACAGGAACTTTCCCTTTAAAAGACAAGGTATCATTTCCATTGATACAAACTGTTCCATTACAGGTAAAGCGTTTCTCACCAGCGATATCTTGCATATTTTTTGTGTAATAAATATTTGTTGTTTCGATAAGTCCATAAACACTGTCTACAAAAGCTCCTTTTCTTGTAGATTCTATTATTCCTAATATTATCGGTGTTGTAATCAAAGCAATGATTGCTAGTACTACAATTACTCCCAATAATTCTACTAATGTAAATCCTTTTCTTTTCATATATACATCCCCTACTGTTAGTATTACTTTTTTTCTACTGTAAATACATCATACCATAAATTAAATCCTTTGTAAACCAACGGTATACATGGTTTTCTAATAAAAAAAAGATAAATACGAAACGTATTTACCTCCCTACTTTGTCAAAGTAACCGTAACTTTATGTTTTGATCCACATTCACTATGATATTCATCTTGATGCCAAGCATTAATACATAACTTCGTTGTATTAGCTGGTATATTGGTAGTAATAGTATTTTTACCACCACTACCACTGTAGGATGATTTTAAACTACTTGTTGCTCCACACTGTTTAATTTCTATATACGATTGATATCCATTATGTCCACCTTTTGCTATTTTTAAAGTTATTTTTGAATATCCTTCAACATTAATTTGTTGATCATATAAATTACTATTAAGATTAATTGTATAAGGTGATCGTAATTTCCATTTTGATGTCATAACAATTTCTCCACCATCAATTGATGTTAAATT
>ERZ827488.1314-NODE-1314-length-30740-cov-27.454652_pt1 | contig 30740 bp, 19 predicted proteins | sample MGYA00519771_ERZ827488 | MGnify/ENA primary metagenome ERZ827488 (study PRJEB31778, sample SAMEA3449323) | human gut metagenome | biome: human gut; feature: human-associated habitat; material: faeces | place: United Kingdom | collected 2010/2012 ... | reverse complement strand
CCGCAGCCGCCGGAGCGGTGCTTAAGCCGTCAGGCGGGAATTGTGCGGTATTACCTTAACAAAAAACCTGCGCAGAAACAGTGTTTATGCACGGTTCCTGCACAGGCTCATTTCTCTAACTTTCTTTATTTGTCATTTGCCCGGCTTTCCAGCAGGCTTTTTCCTTCTCCTGCCAACGCTTCACTTTCATTTGTCGTAAAGATACAATCAGACTGGTCTTTCCCGATTCTGAAAAACACCTGATAGTCTTTATTTCCCTGAAACGTCAGCACATCCAGCATCATGGGGTCGCTTTCCCCTGCCTGATAAGTAACCCAAAAGCGCAGCCGCAATGGATTGGGGGTGATTTTTCCCGCCTGTTCATTGGTCACGCCATTGCGGCAGACAAGATATGCGGTTGTATTCCCCTGGTCGGAAGGCAGGTCCACCCGCTACATATAAACACCATTTCCCATTGTTTCGCAGTGCTGCATCCATGCGGCAACCTCGGGGAAGCTCTGCCATTCCTCCTGCGGCATACTCCAGATGGCCTTGCTTTGGTAGTTTGCTGATGCCACAAAAGCAACGCTCCATAGAACGAGTGCCAGCAGCATTGCCGCTATCAGATACAACATTCTTTTGCCTGTTGATTCTGCAGCCGCCACAATACCGCTTTTCCCTGTCGCTATCAAAAAGAGCACAATCATTAGAATCAGCAAGAGCAGCAGAAGCCCCACTGCCGCGCCAAGCCCAACAAATTGCAGAGCAAACCACAGCAGAATTGCCGCTGCCGCAAGCAGCATCCACTTCTGCTTTGCTGTCAGGCTTTCTGCTTTTTCTGTGTTTGCTAATGTTCCCGATTTTTCCGTTCCCGTTGTCCCTTCTAAATCAGTCGCTTCCATATCCGCTGCTTCCAACGGAATTCCCAGCAGCTGCCGCAGCATAAACTGGTTAGCTGTGCCAGGCAGTGCTTTCCCTGTCTCCCACCTTGCCACAGCCTGCCGTGTTACGCCTAATTTTTCTGCCAGCATTTCCTGGGTCATGCCTTTTTCTTTCCGGGCGGATGCAATTTTCTCTCCCAATGTCATGGTGCTATCCCCCTTTCTTTGGGGCCAGCATAGCACAGCTGTACTACTATTTTCAAGCAACTTTGTATCACTTTTCTGCCACTTTTCCGCAATAAGCAGTTTCATTCCCCGCAAAGCAGCATAAAAAATCCCCCACAGTACCCTTTCCGTTCGCAGTTGCCCGTGCGGAGAATGCTGTGGGGGATGTTATGTTTTATTGTCAGGCTAAGCTTATCAGATAAGAAAAGTCTTACTTTTCAGCGTGGTCGTAAGCGCTGCCTTCGGCATCGCGGATTTCCTCGGCGCGAGCCAGCTCTTCTTCAACCTCCGGCAAACCGGTTCCGGCGGGGATCAGCTTACCGATGATGACGTTCTCCTTCAGACCGGCCAGCGGGTCAACCTTGCCCTTGATGGCGGCTTCGGTCAGAACGCGGGTGGTTTCCTGGAAGGATGCAGCGGACAGGAAGCTGTCGGTTGCCAGGCTGGACTTGGTGATACCAAGCAGGATCTGACTGGCCTGGACCAGCTTCAGGTCGGTTTCGCCTGCATCAATGCGTTCCTGAATCTTCTCGTTCTCGATCATCACATCGCGGCGGTTGACAACGCTGCCCATGATGAACTCGCTGGAACCTGCATCGTCAATGCGAACCTTACGCATCATCTGGCGGACGATAACTTCGATATGCTTATCGTTGATTTCAACGCCCTGCAGACGGTAAACCTTCTGGACTTCGCTGATCAGGTAGTTCTGGGTAGCAATGCGGCCCTTGACAGCCAGGATATCCTGCGGATAAGCATGGCCTTCGGTCAACAGTGCGCCCTTGACGAGCACATCGCCCTCCATCACCTTCAGGCGGTGGCCGAACGGGATCAGGTAGCTCTTGGTAACCGGTGCGCCGTTATCGTCAACACCGGTCACTTCAACGTGGCGGCTCTTCTTGGTATCGTCAATATGGACGGTACCGGCGATCTCGGACATGATAGCCATTGCCTTCGGGCGGCGGCTCTCGAACAGTTCTTCAACACGCGGAAGACCCTGAGTAATATCTTCAGCAGATGCGATACCGCCAGTATGGAAGGTACGCATGGTCAGCTGAGTACCGGGTTCGCCGATGGACTGTGCCGCAATGATACCGACGGATTCACCGACCTTAACGCACTGGCCGTTGGACATGTTGGAGCCGTAGCAGCGGGCACAGACGCCAACGTGAGCACGGCAGGTCATCACGCTGCGGATCTCCAGCTCGGTAATACCGGCAGCTTTGATCTTTTCAGCGTCGAACATATCCATCATCTTGTCCTTGGACACAATGAGTTCGCCGGTCTTGGGATCCTTCACGTCATTCAGAGCATAACGGCCAATCAGACGCTCGGAGAAGCTTTCGATGGTAGCGTTGCCTTCGCTGATCTCGCTGACGAGGATACCCTCGGTAGCGTGGCAGTCTTCCTCGCGGATGATGACTTCCTGAGAAACGTCAACCAGACGGCGGGTCAGGTAGCCAGAGTCAGCAGTACGCAGTGCGGTATCGGTCAAACCTTTACGAGCGCCTCGAGAAGAGATGAAGTACTCCAAGATGTTCAGGCCTTCGCGGTAGTTTGCACGGATAGGCATTTCCAGGGTTTTACCTGCGGTGTTAGCCAGCAGGCCGCGCATGCCGGCCAGCTGCTTGATCTGGTCCATAGAACCACGAGCACCAGAGTCGGACATCATATAGATGGGGTTGCGCTGGTGGTGGGTCTTCAGGTTGGTAGACAGAGCGTTGGAAACTTCCTCGGTAGCTGCCTGCCAGATCTCAACGGTGTTCTTATAGCGCTCTTCATCAGAGATAAGACCACGGTTGAAGTTCTTCATGACCTTTTCAACCTTCTTGTCAGCCGCAGCCAGGATCTCCGGCTTCTCTTCGGGGATGATAGCGTCAGGCACGGCAACGGTGATGGCGGAAAGGGTGGAATACTTATAGCCCTGTGCCTTGATGTGGTCCAGCATGATAGCGCAGCGCTTGGTGCCATGCTTTGTCAGGCAGCGGCTGATGATGTCGGGCAGCTTCTTCTTGGTGACCTGGAAATCGACTTCGTAATCGAACTTATGTTCGGGGTCGGTGCGATCCACATAGCCCAGATCCTGCGGGATGGGGGTGTTGAAGATAATCTTGCCGACAGTGGTGGTGACAAGGGCGGTTTCGGGGCCGTTGCCAAAGTCCATGGTGCGGCGCACCTTAACGGGAGCCTGCAGGGTGACGATATGCTCGGCGTAAGCCATCAGGGCTTCGTCCTCATCGCGGAACACCTTGTCGTGGCCGGGGTCTTCGGGGTTGACCATGGTCAGGTAGTAAGAGCCCAGGATCATATCCTGCGTGGGCACGGTGACGGGTTCACCGTCAGACGGCTTCAGCAGGTTGCCGGAAGCCAGCATCAGCATCTTGGCTTCGCGCTGTGCTTCGGTGGACAGCGGCAGATGGACAGCCATCTGGTCGCCGTCGAAGTCAGCGTTGAAGGGGGTGCAGACCAGCGGGTGCAGCTTGATGGCGTGGCCTTCGACCAGAACGGGCTCAAATGCCTGAATGCCCAGGCGGTGCAGGGTAGGTGCACGGTTCAGCAGAACGGGATGGCCCTTGATGACGGTTTCGAGAGAGTCCCACACCTCGGTGGAAGCACGCTCGACCTTTTTGCGGGCAGCCTTGATGTTGGAGGCAATGCCCTTCTGGACCAGGTCCTTCATAACGAAGGGCTTGAACAGCTCCAGAGCCATCTCTTTGGGCAGACCGCACTGGTACATCTTCAGCTCAGGGCCGACAACGATAACGGAACGGCCAGAGTAGTCAACACGTTTGCCCAGCAGGTTCTGGCGGAAGCGGCCCTGCTTGCCCTTCAGCATATCGGAAAGGCTCTTGAGGGCGCGGTTGTTGGGGCCAGTGACCGGGCGGCCGCGGCGGCCGTTATCGATCAGGGCGTCAACTGCTTCCTGCAGCATGCGCTTTTCGTTGCGCACGATGATGTCGGGAGCGCCCAGCTCCAGCAGGCGCTTCAGACGGTTGTTGCGGTTGATCACGCGACGGTACAGATCGTTCAGGTCGGAAGTCGCAAAGCGGCCGCCATCCAGCTGGACCATGGGGCGGATATCCGGCGGAATGACCGGAACAACGTTCAGGATCATCCACTCCGGGCGCTGGCCGGACAGGCGGAATGCATCAACGCACTCCAGGCGCTTCAACAGGCGGACGCGCTTCTGGCCGGTAGCCTTTTCCAGTTCCTCATGCAGCTCTGCGGACAGAGCTTCCAGGTCGATCTCAGCCAGCAGCTTCTGGACGGCTTCGGCGCCCATGCCGGCTTCAAAGGTATCCTCGTACTTTTCCCGCATCTCCTTGTACTCGCGTTCGGTCAGGAGCTGCTTTTTCTCCAGCGGAGTAAAGCCGGGATCGGTAACGATATAGTTTGCAAAGTAGAGCACCTTGTCCAGCTGGCGGGGGCCGATGTCCAGCATCAGGCCAATGCGGCTGGGAATGCCCTTGAAATACCAGATGTGCGAAACGGGTGCAGCCAGCTCAATGTGGCCCATGCGCTCGCGGCGGACCTTAGCGCGGGTAACTTCGACACCGCACTTATCGCAGATCTTGCCCTTATAGCGGATGCGCTTATACTTGCCGCAGTGGCATTCCCAGTCCTTGGTAGGTCCAAAAATGCGCTCGCAGAACAGGCCGTCGCGCTCCGGCTTCAGGGTGCGGTAGTTGATGGTTTCAGGTTTCTTGACCTCGCCATAGCTCCAGGCACGGATCTGGTCGGGAGAAGCAAGGCCGATCTTGATAGAATCGAACTCTTTATTTTCCATTCAGCGAACCCTCTCATTTAATCGTGACGTAAACAGCATTCCGATCATTCACCGTCGAACAGGTCGTCGCCATTGTCGGCTTCGATCTGTGCCAGAGAAGCTTCATCCGGCTCCTCATCGCCCAGGTCGTCGTCAAAGCCTTCATCGGCATCCTTGACACTGTAATCATCCTGCAGCTCGCTTTCCAGCAGAACGTTATCACCGATATCGCTGTTGTCAAAGTTGGCATCGTCATCGTCATATTCCTGACGCATATCAACAGCGTTGCCTTCCTTATCCTGAACAACAATATCCAGGCCAAGGCTCTGCAGTTCTTTCAGCATAACGCGGAAGCTTTCGGGGATGCCCGGATTCGGCACATCTTCGCCCTTGACGATTGCTTCGTAGGTCTTGACACGGCCCACAACGTCGTCAGACTTGACAGTCAGGATCTCCTGCAGGGTGTAAGCCGCGCCATAAGCTTCCAGAGCCCAAACTTCCATTTCGCCAAAACGCTGGCCGCCGAACTGGGCCTTGCCGCCCAAAGGCTGCTGGGTAACCAGAGAGTACGGGCCGGTGGAACGGGCATGGATCTTATCATCAACCAGGTGATGCAGCTTGAGGTAGTACATATAACCGACAGTAACCTTGGAGGGGAACTTTTCGCCGGTACGGCCATCGTAAACGGTGGTCTTGCCGTCATCGGTCAGGTCGATCTTGCTGAAATCGATGATGTGGCCCTTATCGCCCATCAGGCGGGGCAGCTTGGTGGGATATTCCGGTGCATGGTCGCCATGCCACTTATCGCGGGCTTCGGCCAGGCAGTCACGGATATCGGATTCGTGCGCGCCATCGAACACGGGGGTCTGCACATGCCAGCCAAGGGCCTTGGCAACATAGCCAAGGTTGACTTCCAGCACCTGACCGATGTTCATACGGGAAGGAACGCCCAGGGGGTTCAGCACGATGTCCAGCGGGGTGCCGTCGGGCAGGTAGGGCATGTCCTCCTGCGGCAGGATGCGGGAAACGACACCCTTGTTGCCGTGACGGCCTGCCATCTTATCGCCAACGCTGATCTTACGCTTCTGGGCGATATAGACGCGCACGCAGGTGCGCACGCCGGGCTGCAGCTCGTCAGAGTTTTCGGGGGTAAAGACCTTAACATCCACAACAATGCCGTAAGCACCGTGGGGAACGCGCAGGGAGGTATCACGTACTTCCCGTGCCTTTTCGCCAAAGATGGCGCGCAGCAGGCGCTCTTCGGCGGTCAGTTCGGTTTCGCCCTTCGGGGTAACCTTACCAACCAGAATATCGCCGGTCTTGACTTCGGCGCCGATGCGGATAATGCCGCGGTCGTCCAGATCCTTCAGGGAATCATCGCCGACGTTGGGGATATCACGGGTCACCTCTTCAGGTCCCAGCTTGGTATCGCGGGCTTCGCTCTCGTACTCCTCAATGTGGATAGAGGTGTAGATATCCTCGCGGACCAGCTTTTCGTTCAGCAGAACAGCGTCCTCATAGTTGTAGCCTTCCCAGGTCATGAAGCCGATCAGAGCGTTCTTGCCCAGAGAGATCTCGCCGTCCTTGGTAGCGGGGCCGTCAGCCAGAACGTCGCCCTTCTTGACAACATCGCCCACATAGACGGCGGGGCGCTGGTTGACGCAGGTTCCCTGGTTGGAGCGCATAAACTTAATCAGTTCATAGGTATCGGCGGAGCCATCTTCCAGACGGACAACGACCTTATCTGCGTCAACGCTTTCAACGGTGCCGTCATGGGCAGCCAGCACGCAGACACCGGAGTCGGTAGCAGCCTTGTATTCCATGCCGGTAGCAACCAGAGAGCGCTGGGTAACCATCAGAGGCACAGCCTGACGCTGCATGTTGGAGCCCATCAGAGCACGGTTACAGTCATCGTTTTCCAGGAAGGGAATGCAGGCGGTAGCCACAGAAACCATCATTCGCGGAGAGACATCCATGAAATCGACCTGTTCACGGGCAAATTCCTGAATGTCGTTGCGATGACGGCCGGAAACGCGGGAACGGACAAAGCGGTTGTTCTCGTCCAGCGGTTCGTTGGCCTGTGCCACGATGTATTCATCTTCAACGTCGGCGGGCATATAAACAACTTCATCGGTAACAACGCCGGTTTCTTTATCCACGCGGCGGTAAGGTGCCTCAATGAAGCCGTACTTGTTGATCTTGGCGAAAGATGCCAGATAGGAGATCAGACCGATGTTGGAACCTTCGGGCGTCTCAATCGGGCACAGACGGCCATAGTGGGTATAATGAACGTCGCGGACTTCGAAGCCTGCGCGGTCACGGGACAGACCGCCGGGGCCCAAAGCGGACAGACGGCGCTTATGGGTCAGCTCAGACAGCGGGTTGTTCTGGTCCATGAACTGAGACAGTGGGCTGGAACCGATGAACTCACGGATGGCAGCCACGACCGGGCGGATGTTGACCAGGCTCTGCGGGGTGATCTCGCCGGATTCCTGGTTCTGCAGGGTCATGCGCTCGCGCACAACGCGCTCCATACGGGCAAAGCCGATGCGGAACTGGTTCTGCAGCAATTCGCCAACGCTGCGCACGCGGCGGTTGCCCAAGTGGTCGATTTCATCGGTCACGCCGATGCCATGGTCAAGGCCCAGCAGGTAGTTGACAGAAGCAAAGATATCGTCAACGGTAACGGTGCGGCTGATGAGCTTATCATGATTCTTGGTCAGCAGTTCTTTCTGCTCTTCCGGATCGGAGGTAGCATCCAGAATCTTACGGATTTCGGCGAAGGAAGCGCGCTCGTTGATGCCGCATTCCTTCACGTCAAAGCTGAAGAAACTCTGGGCATCGACACAGCCGTTGGAGAACACGATCACATTGACCGGATCCTGGCCCTTGCGCTCCACGATAACAGTAACGCGGGAAACACCGGCGTTATCAATTTCAACAGCCTTTTCGTGGCTGATGCGCTCGCCCTTGGCGGCCAGCAGTTCGCCGGTCAGCGGGGCAATGATGTCCTCGGCAGTCTTATAGCCCGCAATACGGCGGAACAGGCACAGCTTGTTGTTCATCTTGAAGCGGCCAAAACGAGCCAGGTCGTAACGGCGCGGATCAAAGAACAGCAGGTTGATGTGGCTGCGGGAGCTTTCCACCGTCGGCGGCTCGCCGGGGCGCAGCTTGCGGTAGCACTCCAGCAGGGCTTCCTCTGTGGAATGGGTGATATCCTTTTCCAGGGTGGCGTTGATTTTGGGTTCAGAATCGCCGAAGTACTGGCGGATCTGCTCATCGGTGCCAAGACCCAGTGCGCGCAGGAAGGTAGTAACCGGCAGCTTGCGGTTTTTATCAATGCGCACATAATATACATCGGAAGAATCGGTTTCGTATTCCAGCCATGCGCCGCGGTTGGGGTTCATGGTTGCGGTGAAAAGGTCCTTGCCGGTACGGTCCTTGCTGGAAGCATAGAACACGCCGGGCGAACGAACCAGCTGGCTGACGATAACACGTTCTGCACCGTTGGAGATGAAAGTGCCGGAATCCGTCATGAGCGGGAAATCGCCCATGAAAATTTCCTGTTCCTTCACTTCGCCGGTGCTTTTGTTCAACAGGCGCGCAGTGACATAAAGCGGCGCAGCATACGTTGCGTCACGCTCTTTACATTCTTTAATGGTATATTTGGGGTGCTTGTCCAGACGGTAATCGACAAATTCCAGCGAGAGATTCCCGGTGTAATCCTCGATCGCGTCAATGTCGTGGAACACTTCGCGCAGGCCCTCGTCCAGGAACCAGTTATAAGAGTTTTTCTGGATCTCGATGAGGTTGGGCATGCCAATCACTTCGTTGATGCGGGAAAAGCTCATTCTGGAGGTTCGACCGTTTTGTACGGGCTTGACCTTTACCATAAAATGCGACCACTCCTATTCCGTTCAGATTTGTTTTTGGCAAAAGCGCTCCACCGAAGCAATGATTTTCTTGGAACATTCGTCGTTTTTAACAAAGTTTGAAAAAACGCGAAAAAATCAAAATTCCTTTAGGGCGCTCTATTCCATTTTGTGATACTATGCCAGTATACCAGCCAAAAAGCTGATTGTCAAGGGCTCTTTTGGCATTTTGCGTGTTTTTTTATCAGGCAATTGAACGCCCGGCTGTGTGTCACATTTCTTTTGGCAAAGTGCTATTTTTGCATTTCTTCTGCCACTTGACAAATCCTTGAAATGCCGCTAATTGGCACAATGCCCAATTACCTTGTGTGTTTTTTGTATGGGTTGCAGCCTGCGTTTTTTCTGCATTTTCCTGGTTTTTACGCTTTGCAAACAAAAAGTGCCCTTCCCGCCGTTATCCGTGTGCAGGGTGGGCACTCGTCTGTTTTTGGTGTTATGCGTTTGATGCCGGGCCCGCCACACGGGTATTTACACCAGCTCCACCCGGTATTTTTGCAGCCAGTAATTCAGCTGCACAAACCAGGCAATGGTCTGCGGGGTGGTCATCAGCTGGCCATACCAGGGGGTCGCAGTCTCGGCAGCGGTCAACAGCTGTTCCAGCGCTGCCCTCTTGGCAATACGCAGCAGCGGGGCATCCGGGTCCTGCATCGCACTGCGCAGCATGGCGCTGACAGCGTTCAAATATGCCGGGTTCCATGTTTTAGGGTAGGGGCTCTTTTTTCGCCACAACACTTCCGTGGGCAGCACGCCCTGCATCGCCTGGCGCAGCAGGCCTTTTTCGTGGCCCTCGTAATCCTTATATTCCCACGGCACGCTGTACAGGTATTCCGCAATGCGGTAATCGCAGAACGGCACGCGCACTTCCAGCCCGCTGTACATACTCATTCGGTCCTTGCGGTCCAAAAGGGTCTGCATAAACCAGTTAAAGTTCAGGGCAAACATCTGGCGCATCCGTTGTTCCAGGGGATCCAGACCGGGGCGGATGGAAGTTTGCTCCAGCGTGGCGCGGTAGCCTTCATCAATATACGCCGCCGGGTCAATGCCGCCGAACACCTCCGGCTTAAAAAAGCTGACCCTGTATGCCGTGCTCTGTGCCCAAGGGAAGCCATACCGCTCCCGCACGGTCTTATCCCTGTACCAGGGGTAACCGCCAAATATCTCGTCCGCGCACTCGCCGGAAAGTGCCACGGTGGCTGTTTTACGGATCTCACGGCAGAACAGCAGCAGCGAGGAGTCCACATCCGCCATACCGGGCAGGTCGCGGGCGTCCACCGCTTCCAGCAGGGCGGCGGCCAGTGCTTCGCTGTCCAGCGTCACCCAGGTATGCTGCGCGTTCAAGAACTGGTTCATGGTGCGGATGTACGGCGCATCCGGGCTGGGCTGGAAATGGGTGGCGTGGAAGTACTTTTTGTTATCCTGATAACCGACCGAGAAAGTCTGCAGCGTTTTGCCCCGCGCCGTAAAGTGGGAATCCGCGATTGCCGAAATCAGGCTGGAATCCAGCCCGCCGGAAAGGAAGGTTGCCACCGGCACATCCGATACCAGCTGCCGCGTGACGGCATCCATCACCAGATCCCGCACTTTGGCTGCGGTGTGGGTAAAATCATCGGGGTGTTCGTGGTCGGTCAGCTGCCAGTAGCGGCGCACGGTGAGGCGCGGCGCACCAACCTGTGGCACAGTGTATTCTGCGCAGCAGCCGGGCTTCAATTCCTGCACATTGCGGAACACCCCGCACCCCGGCGTGCGGCCGGGGCCGAGCAGCAGCACATCGGCCAGCCCATGGGCATCCACCTGCGGCGGGATCTCCGGGTGGCAGAGCAGCGTTTTCAGCTCGGAAGCAAAGATCAGGCTGTCCCCGCGCAGAGCATAGAACAGCGGCTTGACCCCGATGCGGTCCCGCGCCAGAAAGAGCTTTTGCGCCCGCTGCTGCCACACAGCAAATGCAAAAATACCGTTCAGCTTTTCCAGACAGTCCGGCCCCCACTGGGCAAAAGCATGTAACAAAACCTCAGTATCGGAATGGCTTACAAAGCGATGGCCCAGAGCCGCAAGCTGGGCGTGCAGCTCCGGCGTGTTGTACAGCTCGCCGTTGTACACCAGAATGTATTTTTCCCCGCCCTGATCCAGCACCATGGGCTGGCAGCCGTTTTCCAGATCCACCACAGCCAGCCGCGCATGGATCAGCGCCGCATGGCCGTGCAGGTACATTCCCCGCTGGTCCGGCCCGCGGCGTGCAAGGCTTTTCTGCATTCGGCAGTAAGCTGGGTAGTTGGCTGCAATCTTATTTGGGTCCGCGCTGATCTGTCCGGCAATTCCACACATCGTTATCCCCTCCCCTATATCATCAGGGTAATCGTATGCTGTGGCTTTGTCATTTATGCCTGCTGCACACAAAAATACACCCGCACCGCCGGGCAAACAGCAGTACGGGTGAAGATGATTTTAATTTGCTATTTCTATTCTATATAAGATAAGAATCACGGCATCAATCCAGGAAGTCGCGCAGCTTTTTGCTGCGGCTGGGGTGGCGCAGCTTGCGCAGGGCTTTGGCTTCGATCTGGCGGATACGTTCACGGGTAACGTTGAACTCCTTGCCCACCTCTTCCAGCGTGCGGGGGCGGCCATCTTCCAGGCCAAAGCGCAGGCGCAGGACCTTTTCTTCACGCGGGGTCAGGGTTTTCAGCACATCGGCCAGCTGCTCTTTCAACAGGGTCTGGCTGGCGGCTTCGGCGGGAACGGGGGCCTCCTCATCGGGGATAAAGTCGCCCAAGTGGCTATCTTCCTCCTCACCGATGGGGGTTTCGAGGCTGACGGGTTCCTGTGCCACGCGCATAATCTCGCGCACTTTGTCCACCGGCATATCCAGGCGCTCGGCAATTTCTTCGGCGCTGGGCTCATGGCCGTTTTCGTGCAACAGTTGGCTGGAAACCTTTTTGACCTTGTTGATGGTTTCCACCATATGCACAGGGATACGGATGGTGCGGGCCTGATCCGCAATGGCGCGGGTGATGGCCTGGCGGATCCACCACGTTGCATAGGTGGAGAACTTGAAGCCCTTGGTATGGTCAAACTTTTCAACCGCTTTGATCAGACCCAGGTTACCTTCCTGGATCAGGTCCAGGAACTGCATGCCGCGGCCCACATAGCGCTTTGCAATGGAAACTACCAGACGCAGGTTGGCTTCGCTCAGGCGCTGCTTGGCGCGTTCGCCGTCCTTGCCGCCTTTCTGGATATCCAGGGCCAACTGCACTTCCTCATCGGGGGTCAGCAGGGGCACGCGGCCGATCTCTTTCAGGTAAACCTTAACGGGGTCATCGATGGTAATGCCGTCCGAGGTAACGGTATCCTCAAAGTCATCCATCCCCTCCTCGCCCATATCGGCCACAGCGGACATATCAGTGGCGTCATCATCCACCACTTCAATGCCGTTGCTTTCCAGCTCTTCATACAGCTTTTCCATCTGCTCCGCGTCAATAACACGGCTGCTTTCTTCCATAGCGTCACTGATTTCGGTGCTGGTCAATTTGCCTGCACGGCGGCCCTGTTCAATCAGGTTGCGAATCGAATCTTTCTTTTCTGCCATAAGTAGTTTCTCCTTTGGTTTTTATTCTGCCCATCTTACTGGAACGGGATAAAACAACATGGTTTTGGCCGGGTGGAAATTATTCTTCCGGCGGGCGTTCGCCCACTTTTTTGCGGGCAAGGGCGGCAAATTTCTGCCGGAATTCATCGTCTGTGGTGCCTGCCACCTGGGCGCTTTCGGGGTTTGCGGTCTGCAAACGATCCAGCAGCATATCAATATCCCGGCGGGTCAGGCGGGTATCGGCGTTTTGGGCCTGGGCCAGCATCACCTGGCTGTAGGCTTTTTCCTCCAACAAGGGGGAAAGGGTCGTGGCGTTGGCGGGCTGGCCGCGGGCGGCGCAGTCGTAAATCGCCTTGATTGCCTGCTGCATTTCCGGCAGCACCACCATGCCAAGGTTCAGCCGCTCCCGGATATAGGGGATGGCGCCGGCATCCTGCAGCATAGCCGCCACAAGCTGGCGGGCGGCGCTTGCGGCCCCCAGGGCAGCTTCGCCCCCGCGGTCATAGGGCACGCGGATATCCGCCGCAATCCCCTGGCGGGAAAGTTCGTTCTGCTCTTTGCGGCGCGCCCTGCGCCCGGCCCCGCGCACGGCGCTTTCCAGCTGAACCAACACAGCCTTTTTATCAATGCCGGTTTGCTCCGCAATGCGCCCGGCATACACATCCCGCGCCGTGGGGCTGACCGCGCTGCCTGCCAGAATGCCGATGGCTTCATCCACATATTGCAGGCGCTGGGCATCGTTGCGCAGGTCATATTTTTTCACTGCCTTAGCCAGCTTGAACTCCAGCGGGGTTGCGGTGCCTTCCAGCACGGCTTCAAACCGGTCGCGGCCATAGGTGCGGATAAATTCATCCGGGTCCTTGGCACCGGGGATGTTCAGCACCCGCACCTGCAAATTGGTACCGGAAAACAGCGCCAAACTGCGCTCCGTTGCCTTCTGGCCTGCTTCGTCCGAGTCATAGCTCAGCACTACTTCGTCGGCGTATTCCGTCAGCAGCTTGACCTGCTCCGGCGTCAAAGCCGTGCCGCAGGCACAGACAGCGGTATCAAACCCGGCTTCGTGCATCGAGATGACGTCCATATACCCTTCGCAGAGGATATACCGCTTGGACGTTGATTTTTTTGCCACATTCAGCGCAAACAGCGTGCGGGATTTGTGGTAGACCATCGTTTCGGGCGAGTTGATGTATTTCGGCTTGGAATCATCCATCACGCGCCCGCCGAACGCAATGATATTGCCCCGCACATCAATGATGGGCACCATCACGCGGTGGCGGAAGATATCATACAGATTGCCCTTGGCGCTACGCTTGACAAGGCCGGAGGATTCCAATTCCGGCTCGGTAAAGCCGCGGTGGCGCAGGTAGTGCAGAAGGCCGACAAAATCTTCCGGTGCATAGCCCAGGCCAAACCGGCGGATGGCCGCATCCGAAAGGCCGCGTTTTTCGCGCCAGTAGCGGCGGGCCATGGCGGCTTCCGGCGTTGGGGCGTTGAGCTGGTCATAAAAATAGCGCGCAGCGTTGCGGTTGATCTCCAACAGGCGGGAGCGGGAACGGCTTTCCTGGTCGTCCTCCTCCGGCATGGGCATCCCGGCGCGGCCCGCCAGCTGTTTAACAGCTTCCACATAGCCCAGGTTGGAAATTTTGCGCACAAAGTTAATCACATCCCCCGCCGCACCGCAGCCAAAGCAGTAAAAACTTTGGGTATCCGGGTAGACGGTAAACGAAGGGGTTTTCTCGTTATGGAAAGGGCACAGCCCGGTATAGGTCCGCCCGCGATGACGCAGCTGCACATATTGGCCGATTACTTCGGTAATATCATTGCGTGCAACCACTTCCTGTATGTATTCCTGTGGGATCAATGGGGCTCCGGGCCTCCTTTCGCGTATATATCGTAATAATTTATAGGTTAGCGGGCGCACAATGTGCGCCCCTTCGGGGCGGGCGGCAGTGCTCTAACATACTGCCAATTTTATAGCACCTGCCACTTTTGCGGCACAAACAGCTCCTCAAACAGGCGGGTAGCAAATTCATCGCTCATGCCGGAAATATAATCCGCCACGGCACGGTCCATTCCCTGGTGATATGCCACCTGCATATAAAAATTAGGCATCAGCGTGGGGTCCGCGCAAAGGCGCTCATACAGCGCTTCGATCATCTTGTCCACTTTTTTCTCTTCGCGCTTGGCATCCTTGTCCACATACACCGTGCTGTACATAAAGTCTTTCAGCACACCGTATGCCTCCTCCACTTCGGGGGAAAACTGCATTTTCCCATTTTTGCAGTTTGCGCTGTTTGCCACAAGGTCGGTGATCATTGTGGTGATGCGCCGGGATTTGGTATCTCCCAGCACCTGCACGGCATCCCGCGGCAGGGCGGTGGGGTTCAGCACACCGGCGGCCACGGCATCCTCAATATCATGGTTCAAAAAGGCAATGTGGTCCGCATAGCGCACGGTACAGCCTTCCATCGTGCGGGCCCAGGCGCCTTTGGTGTGGGTAATAATCCCGTTGCGCACTTCCCAGCAAAGGTTCAGGCCCTTGCCGTCCTTTTCCAGGTAGTCCACCACCCGCAGGCTTTGGCGGTAGTGGGTAAACCCGCCGGGGCACAGCCGGTTCAGTGCGCGCTCCCCCGCGTGGCCGTATGGGGTGTGGCCAAGATCATGCCCCAGGGCAATGGCTTCGGTCAGGTCCTCATTCAGCCGCAGGGCGCGGGCAATGGTTCGGGCAATCTGGCTGACTTCCAGCGTGTGGGTCAGCCGGGTGCGGTAGTGGTCGCCCTCCGGCGAAAGAAACACCTGTGTTTTCTGCTTCAACCGCCGGAAACTTTTACAGTGCAAAATTCTGTCCCTGTCACGCTGGTAGCAGGTCCGCAGGTCATCTTCCGGTTCCGGGGTGCGGCGGCCAAAGCTCTGCTCACTTAAAGCGGCATAGGGGCTTAAGGTCAGGCGTTCAATTGTCTGGGTCTCTTCCCGCACAGTCACGGCGCAGCCTCCTTTCCCCTATCCGGTTCCCCGTTGGGCATATCATGCCCAAAAACAGCTCTCTATATTATAAATACGATAAAAAGCCGCCAAACACTTGTATGAAATGTAAAAATTTCATGGGAAATTCTGCTTTCTTGCCAGAAATGACTGCGCAGCATCAAAAAGCTGCGTAAAGTGGTTTGCTGATCGTCACTTCGGCACTGCCGCGGGTCAACTCGCTCAGGTCATAGCACAGGGCTTCTTCGGTTCCGGCAGGCATGCGCCAGCGCAGGGTCACAGCGTCGGCATACTCCGGTTCCTGCAGTTTGGCCCCGGCGGCTGCGATCATCCGCTGGGCCTGTTCAAACTTGGGGTATGGCACGGTCACGGCGCAATCCGTCACCAGCCGCATGCTGACAATCTCCGCCTGCTGCAAGGCTCCGGATGCCGCCGCGGTGTAGGCCCGCACCAGCCCGCCGGTACCCAGCAGAACTCCGCCAAAGTACCGCGTAACCACCACGATCACATCCGAAAGCCCCGCATGGCCGATGGCTTCCAGCACGGGGGTACCGGCGGTTTTGGCGGGTTCGCCGTCATCACTGTAGCGGGTACGGCCGCCCTCGCGCAGAACATAGGCATACACATTATGCCGCGCGGTGCGGTTGGCCGCTTTGATGCGGTTCAGGTGGGCAAGGGCAGCTTCCTCGGTATCGGCAAACGCAGCGGAAGCAATAAAGCGGGAGCGCTTTTCTTCATATTCAAAGGTGGAAATACCGCGGATCGTTTGATAGTCCGGCATAGGGGTTCTCCTTTGAGATGCAAGATGATGTATTTGAAAAAAATACCGCAGATGTTGCCATCTGCGGTATACAAAACCTTAATGCAATTACTTGCCAGCCTTGTTGGCGTAGCGGCGCTTAAAGCGCTCAACACGTCCGCCGGTGTCAACCAGCTTCTGCTTGCCGGTGTAGAAGGGATGGCACTTGCTGCAAACTTCAACGCGGATCTCCGGCTTGGTATCGCGGGTATGGATCACGTTGCCGCATGCGCAGGTAATGGTGCAATCCACATAGTTGGGATGAATACCCTGCTTCATTTTCATTTCACCTCTTTCTCGATCATGACTAAAGGGAGCCATACTTGATATATGTGCTCATCACAATCTTCGAATTTCGGCTACCAGCAGACGCCATCCTGTGCGTGTGGAGCAGCCCTCTGAACGATTGCTAGAGTATTTTACCAGAGTTTTTGTGCTTTGTCAAGTAGTGCGGGCAATCTTTTGCGGCGGCAAATTGCCAGCAAAAGTGCAATCATTTATATGCCCATCCGGGACGTCGAGGACGCTGTCTCCTACTGTGGGGCAAAGTACATCACACGTTTTTTGTATCTGCTCCGGTAAGTTTCCGGCGGAGTCGGGTCCCCCCGCCCTACTGGGTGTTTGTGGGTTGGCCGCACACAATAAAATGCTCTGTAGGGAACGGTCTTGACCGTTCCGGGGCCTTGTAGCAGATGCCGCAACAATTTTCCGCAAAGTCTTTGGCTCCCCTTCGAGGGGAGCTGTCGCCGAAGGTGACTGAGGAGTGATTCCCCAAGCGGAGCCTGAAAATGCGCGTTATTTCCTCACTGCGGCGGCTAGGGGGCTGCATACAAAAAAGGCCGTCTGCGTATTACAGCAGGCGGCCCAAAAGCGCCAAACCTATGGAATCACATTATACCAGCAGCGGCTTAACGGCAGCGGCCAGTTCTTCTTTCTTGGCTTCGGCTTCGGCCAGGTCTTTGCCCTTGGTGGTAAAGTAGGTCTTGATCTTCGGCTCAGTGCCGGAGGGGCGCACCACAACGGTGCAGCCGGATGCCAGGGTGTAGATCAGCACGTTGGCGGCGGGCAGACCGGTCTCTTCAGGCTTTTTATAGTCCACAACCTTTACAACGGCGTCACCGCCAAAGTCCTTGGGCGGGTTCTCGCGCAGGCCGGACATAATGCCCGCCATCTTGTCCATGCCGGACAGGCCCGGGAACTCAAAGCTGTCAACCTTGTTCAGGTAGCGGCCATACTCGGTGTAAATGCGCTCCAGCTCTTCCTTGATGGAACTGCCCTTTGCGCGGTAATAAGCAGCCATTTCGCAAATCAGCATAGAGCCGATGATGGCATCCTTATCGCGGACGTAAGGACCAGCCAGGTAGCCATAGCTTTCCTCAAAGCCAAAGATGAAGCGGTCAACCTGACCAGCAGCTTCCAGCTTGGCGATCTGATCGCCGATCCACTTAAAGCCGGTCAGCACATTGCGGCACTCAACACCGTAATGCTCGGCCACCTTGTCCGCCAGCGGGGTGGACACGATGGACTTGCACATGACGGGGTCTTTGGGCATGGTCCCCTGCTCAATGCGGCCCGCGCAGATGTAATCCAGCAGCAGAACGCCGACTTCGTTGCCGGAAAGCAGCTCATAGCTGCCATCCTTGCACTTAACGGCAATGCCAACGCGGTCAGCATCGGGGTCAGTGGCCAGCATCAGGTCTGCACCAGACTTTTCGGCCAGTTCCAGGCCAAGGCGCAGAGCCTCGAAAATTTCGGGGTTGGGGTACGGGCAGGTGGGGAAATTGCCGTCCGGCTTTTCCTGTTCCGGCACAACGGTGATATCGGTAATGCCGATGTCATGCAGAACATGGGTGACCGGAACCAGGCCGGAGCCGTTCAGCGGGCTGTAAACCAGCTTCAGGCCGGCGGTCTTGCAGATACCGGGACGGATGGAGCGGGCTTCGATTGCTTCGTACAGGGCGTTGATGCAGTCATCGCCAACGTATTCGATGATGCCCTTTTCCAGCCCCTCGGCAAACGGCATGGTTTTGGCGCCGGTCAGGATGTCGGTCTTCTGGATTTCGGCGTACACGATGTCAGCGGCCTCATCGGTCATCTGGCAGCCATCGGGGCCGTAGGCCTTATAGCCGTTGTACTTAGCCGGGTTGTGGGATGCCGTTACCATGATACCGGCGTTGCAGTTATAATACCGGGTAGCAAAGCTCAGTGCGGGAACCGGCATCAGGGCGCTGTAAATGCGCACCTTTACGCCGTTGGCGGCCAGAACTTCGGCAGCAGCCTTGGCAAACACATCGCTCTTGATGCGGCTGTCATAGCTGATAGCAACGGTCTGGGTGCCGCCCTGGGTCTTGACCCAGTTGGCAAGGCCCTGGGTAGCCTGGCGCACAACATACACGTTCATGCGGTTGGTACCGGCGCCGATCACACCGCGCAGACCGGCAGTGCCGAACTTAAGGGCAACGGCAAAACGATCCTGAATGGCAGCGTCATCGTTCTGAATCGATTCCAGCTCCGGCTTCAGGTCGGGGTCATCCAGGTTGGCAGCAAGCCAACGGCTGTACATTTCTTTATACATTTTGGACACCATCACTTTCTTACCCTGTAAAAGTTTTGGGTAAATTTACTTGTTCAAATTAAATATATCAATTTTAGTTTGCGTTGTCAATCAAAAAAAGCTGGAATTCCGGCTTTTTGCCGGGGCTTTGCCTGTTTTTTACCCTACAGCGTCAAGGCAGATTTTGGGCACAAAAAATATGCTTGCCGCCGCGGACGGAACAGGATATACTGAAAATAATCAAAGTACGCAATTTGTTGAAAAAAAGGAGTTGGCTGCGCCATGTATGCACACGTTGTCAGCCTGGGGGTAACAGGGCTGGATGGCTACCCCGTTACCGTGGAAACCCACATCAGCGGCGGTCTGCCCAAATTTGCCATGGTGGGCCTGCCGGATTCCGCCGTGAAGGAAAGCAGTGAGCGGGTGCGCAGCGCCATCAAAAACCTGAACTGCCCCTGGCCCGCCAGCCATGTTACCGTCAACCTGGCCCCCGCCGATGTGCGCAAGACCGGCAGTTTGTATGACCTGCCGGTGTTCATCGGCATTTTGGCGGCGCAGCAGTACATCCCACAGCCAGAGCCGCACCAGGCATTTTTGGGTGAGCTTGGGCTGGATGGCACACTGCGCCCCATTGCCGGTGCCCTGCCCATGGCCCTTGCCGCCCAAAAGGCGGGCGTGACCGAGCTGTTTGTTCCTGCCGAAAACGCCGCCGAAGCCGCCGTGGCCGAGCAGCTGACAGTTTACCCCGCCCGCAGCGCTGCGGATGTGATCCGCCACCTGGCGGGGCAGGCAAAGCTCAGCCCCGCCAGTCGCACAGGATACGATGCCGCCGGGCAGTGGCTTGGCCCCGATTTTGCGGATGTGCGCGGCCAGGCGGAGGCCCGCCGCGCGCTGGAAGTTGCCGCTGCGGGTGGGCACAACCTGTTGATGGTGGGCCCGCCGGGCACCGGCAAAAGCATGCTGGCCAAGCGCCTGCCGGGCATCCTGCCGCCGCTCAGTTATGAGGAAGCGCTGGAAACCACCGCGATTTATTCCGTTGCCGGGCTGGTGCAGGCCGGGACCGGATTATTGCAGCAGCGACCGTTCCGCAGCCCCCACCACAGTGTCAGCGCCGCAGCCATTGCGGGCGGCGGCACAGTGCCCCGCCCCGGCGAGGTCAGCCTGGCCCACAACGGCGTACTGTTTTTGGACGAGCTGCCGGAGTTCAGCCGCGAAGCGCTGGAGGTGCTGCGCCAGCCAATCGAGGACGGGTGCATCTCCGTGAGCCGGGTACACGGCACCGCCACCTACCCCTGCCGTTTTATGCTGGTTGCCGCCATGAACCCCTGCAAGTGCGGGTATTATGGTTCCGGCGTGCGGGAATGCAGCTGCACGCCCAGTGCGATCGAGCGCTACCGGCAGCGGATTTCCGGCCCGCTGTTGGACCGCATTGACCTGCATGTAGAGGCCCGCCCCGTGGAGTACGACGCCCTTGCCGCCAAAACCGGCGGCGAGCCGAGCGCTGACATCCGCACGCGGGTGGCCGCGGTACGCGCCATGCAGGCCCAGCGCTACCAAGGCCTTGGCTTTACCTGCAACGCCCAGCTGCCCAGCGGCATGCTGCGGCGCTACTGTCCGCTTGCGCCAGCCGCCGAAAAGCTGCTGCGCGGTGCGTTTGAACGCATGGGCTACAGCGCCCGCGCCTATGACCGCATCCTGCGCGTTGCCCGCACCATTGCCGACATGAACGGCGTGGAACAGATCGGCGCCGCAGAGCTGATGGAAGCGCTGCAATACCGGAGAATGGACAGGGCGGTTGGCAAATAAAACCGTTCCGGCTTTATTTGCCAAATGAATAAATAATAAAGAATAATTAAAAATGCAGGTGGACCGCAGTGCTGCGCACGGCTCAGAAATATTAGTGTTCTATATTTGACAGAACTCTAACATTTTTGAGCGTTGTGCCAGCAACGCGGTCCACCTGCATTATTCTTTACTCTTTTTTATTATTCTTTCTATTTGACTCGTTCCTTTTCGGAACGGGCGAAATAGAACATCCACTGCTGCAAAATTCCGGCGTTGCCATAAGCCGGGAAGGGGTTCTGCCCGGCGTAATGCTGGTCGATCACACGCTGGATCCACACATCCACGGGGGCACACTCCATGCGGCCATAGGCAAACAGGGCCACGCAGTTGGCCACCTTGATGCCCACGCCGTGCTGCTGCATCAGAGCTTCCAGCAGCCGGGCATCGGGCAGGGTTTCCAGCGCGGCAAGGTCCAGCGCTCCCGCTGCAACCGCCTGGGCGGCAGCCAGAACATACGGGGCGCGGTAGCCCAGCGCGCAGTCCCGCAGGGCCTGCTCCCCTGCCGCGGCGAGCGCCTGCGCCGTTGGGAACGCATACAGCACATTCCCGCCCGGCTGCAGCAGCGGCGCACCGTACCGGGTACACAGCGTTTCCACGCAAGCCTGAATGGCCGGGATATTTTTGCGCTGGCTGATGATAAAAGTAACCAGCATCTCCCAGGCGTCCTGGCGCAGAATGCGGATGCCCGCCCCGGCCCGGGCCGCTGCGCAAAGGTAGGCATCCTGTTTGGGCACCGCGGCGCGGATGGCCGCATAATTGCGGTTCAAATCAAAATAGCGGTGCCAGAAGCCCTGCCATTCTTCCGGGGTACAGCTAGCTGTATACGTATCACCGCTGCCGGGCTGCAGGTACAAAAGCTTATCCCCGGCCAAAAAACGCCAGCCCTGCGGCGTTTGCGCAATGCGGAACGCCTGGCCGCTGGCGGCTATTTTTTGCAGATCGAAATCACCCGGTATCGTTACGGTCATGGCTCGCGCAGCACCTCCAGCATGCGGCGGGCGCTGCCTTCCCACGAGTATTTTTGCAGTACGGCGGCGGCATCCCGGCCGGGGGTTACATGGTCCACACTGCCGTGGTTGGTGGAAAGGTCAATGTAATCAGCGTGGGAGCCGTAAATTTCCCGCATGCAGGGGGTATTGCTCACCATCACGCGTGGAGCACCGCAGGCAATGGCTTCCAGCGGGGGGATGCCGAACCCCTCATACAGCGTGGGGAACAAAAACGCCTTGCAGTTTTCCATCAGGCTTTTGGCTTCGCCGTCCGTCACATAGCCAAGGTACATCACGTTGTTCAGGTGGTCCAACCCCAGGGCAGCGGCCTCTTTGGCAAGGCTGCCGCCGCCCGCAATTGCAAACATAACCTGGGGTTTGCTCTGCGCAGCGCGCAGCACCCAGGGAAAGTTCTTATTTTTAAGTAGGTTGGACATTGAGAAATAATACTCGCCCTTTTTCAGCTGCGGCCACTTGCTGTACTCACCAAACAGCATGGGGTCAGGGCGCACGCGCTGCATATGCTGCCAGGCGTTATACACCACGGTGATCTTTTCGGGGTTCACATGGTAATATTTCACGATCTCGCTTTTGGAAAATTCCGAGACCGTCACGATTTTTCTGGCCTTTTTGGCAATGGCCGCATACTGCATGCAGTGCCAGACAGCGCTGGTGCGGCCGCGCAGGTCGGTATAAAAATCCGGGCGTGCTTTATAGCACACATCATGCACCACGGCAATGCCCTCGTTCCCACGGTGGAACATGGGAATAACGTTGCACATGCCCAGCCAGCAGCGCCCGCTTTGTGCCAGATATCGGCCATACACCCGCTGCCAGCCCAAAATGCCGCTGGACTGCGGCAGGGTGACCACCTTAATATTGCGGTATTCAGGAACGATACAATCCGGCGGAACCGCCACTTCCAGCTCGCCGGGTTCCAGCATGGGGTCCATGGCAGCGAGTATTTCCCGCGCATAGCGCTGGATGCCGGAAAGCTGCTGCACAAAAAACGAACCGTCTACTGTATACTTAGGCATTTTCATTCTCCTTATAAACGGCACCGCGTTACTGCGTCAGGATGCCGTATTGGTATTTGCACTGCAAAATGCGCTGCACGCTTTCGTCCAGTCTCTGCTGGGGGATGGTACCATCCTGCACAGCTTCCAGCACGGCGGTATAGGCATCGGCAAGGCCGTTGGGCATCAGCAGCAGGTCTGCACCGGCCTGCAGCGCCTTGACCGCCGCCTGACCGGGGGTATACACATCGGTGATGGCCTGCATCGCCAGCGAATCCGTCACGATCAAGCCCTGATAGCCCAACTCCCCGCGCAAAAGATCGGTCAGCATGACGCTGGAAAGGGAGGCCGGGGTATCGTCCCCTGTTACCTGCGGCACGGTAATGTGGGCCGCCATAATCAGCGGAGCATTGTTCACATTTTGGGCAAAGGGCACCAGCTCACAGCTGCGCAGGTCATCCAGCGTTTTGTTCAGCGTTACGGTGCCAACGTGGGTATCCTCGCTGGTATCGCCATGGCCGGGGAAATGCTTGAGGGTGCAGGCAATGCCCGCATCGGCAAACCCGGCGCACGCCCCGCCCACAAGGTCGGCGGCGGTCTGCGGTTCACTGCTGAACGCGCGGGTACCGATGACCGGGTTATCGGGGTTGGTGTTCACATCGGCCACAGGGGCAAAATCCAGGTTAAAGCCGTATTCTTTTAAGTAGCCGCCAATGGTGCGGCCCATGGCGCGGGCATCTTCCGGGTTACCGGATGTTCCCACCGCCGCAGCGCTTTCGTATTGGGGCAGGTCAAACGCGGCATTGTTGGCAAGGCGCGCCACCAGGCCGCCCTCCTCATCAATGGCAGTAAAGAGCGGCGTATCGCTCGCCTGCTGCAAATCGTCCAGGAATTGGGTGATCTGCTGCGGGCTTTCCAGATTTTTGCCAAAGATCACCACACCGCCCACCGGGTACTCCGCCAAAGTCTGGCGCATGGCATCCGTCAGTTCGGTCACGCCGTCCGCCTTGGCATCGTTGATCTGGTCCTGCGTTTGGCTCAAGTCCAGGGAATCGGGTCGAACAAGAAAGAGCTGCCCCACCTTTTGTTCCAGCGTCATCTCCTCCAGCAGCTGCTGCACGGGGTCCGGCTCCGGGGTGGGCTGTTCCGTGGGTGCTGCCTGCGTGGTTTGGGCTTGCTGTGTTGGTGCTTCGGTCGGCTGGGCCGCCTTATTGGGGAGTACATCTTTTGGGGCAGCAGAACAGGCGCACAAGACTGCCGCCAAAACGGTTGACACAAATGCCGCGAATCTTTTTTTCATGCTTACCGCCCTTTGCTGTTTGTCTAGGGTGTATCCTTTAATAAGATAAACGAAGAAGTCATCCAAATTGTTACATAAAAGGCATTTTCTCTATCCATATTTTCACAGGGAAATATCTTTGGGCAACACCGCATAATTCTAAGTGCCGATACGGCGAGCGAGGTGCGGCAAATGCTAAGCCAAAAGCGCAGATAATACTGGATGCTGCAAAGGTGAGCGCCGCCAGTGGCGGATGCAGCGAACCGAAGCAGGGGCAGCGGTCGCAGAGTGCGAGGGGCTTTTGCCCCCGAAGCACGATGCGGGTACCGCAACCCGACATTATCGAGCATTTTGGCAACGCAGATGCCGTGCCGCAGCCGCCGGAGCGGTGCTTAAGCCGTCAGGCGGGAATTGTGCGGTGTTGCCTTTGCCTTAAGTTGGCGGGCGTACAATGTGCGCCCCTGCGGTCACTATAGGGAAATGCCATTTTTCCCGCACAACGCGCCCTGCTGCATATGCTGGCCTTGCGGCGTGTTTTATTGTATTTTGATTATACCATGCCTCGCGGCAAAATGGAACGGAATTTACAGGAATCAAGTGGTAAAATCCCGCATTACTCTGCAAAAAGCCCTCGGCACAGTGGTTTGGCACCGTGCCGGGGGCTTTGCATTGGTTCAGGCTTTGCTGCCGGACCGATTATTCATCATCAACGGTATTGTCATTGCCAACCGGGTCTTCGGCGGCAACATCGGCGGTTTCGGGGGTGGCCTCCTCGGCTTCCAGCGCTGCCTTGTCATAGGCAAAGGCGTTCAGGGCGTCAGTGCTCACTTCATACACAACGCCTGCTGCGCCGGAGCTGCGCAGGTAGCACAGGGTATCGTCCTCAGCGTCCTCGGCGTCGTTGCCGCCAAAGCTGCACTGGATGCTGGTGCCATCCGATGCGATCAGGGTAACGATGGCATTGGGGGTATCCAGACCATACACGGCATCGGCCTGCGGTTCGGTCACGCTCCACTTGGTTTTCAGATCGCAGATGGTGCTCGCCATCTTTTTGACGATATCCTGATTCAGGTTATACTCCGCATCATCCGTCAGCGTCCAGGTGCTGTCATTCTGGGCAAAGCTCAGGGTTCCACCGTTGGCGGTCTGCACCACCATCTTGGTCACATCGTCCACATCTATGTCCGTAATGCTCTGGGCGGCATACAGCTGCTTTGCGGTTTTGCAGATGCCGCTCAGGGCCGAACTGTCCAGCGTATACACCGGGCCGTCTGCGCTCAGGCGGGCATACCAGCTGTTTGTGATGGAGTTCTTGCTGCCAACGGTCAGCGTCCATTCGGTATCTGCCGTTTTCAGGCTCAGCTCATAAGTCGGGGTATCAAAGCCCATGCTGGCAACGTCGGCGTCATCGCTCAGTTCGCGCAGCGCGGTCAGAGCGGTCATGCTGTCGGCAACGCCTTGGGCCTTACTCTGGTCAAGGGGCAGCGCGGGGTCAGAATCCAGTGTCCAGGTATCATCCGTTTTGGTCAGGGCAGATTCCAACGTTGCGCCATCGCTGGCGTCTTTGTAGGCAATCGCGGTCACACTGTCAGCATCCAGGCTGCACAGTGCAATGCTGGTATCCTCTTCCTCGGTGTCTGCATGGTTCAGCACGCCAAGGGCAACGCCCAGCACAACCACCACGGGAACCAGCACAAAAAGGGGCAACATTTTCTTTGTGTTCATTGGCTGTTATCTCCTAAGGTTTCTGCGGCACTGGAAATATCAACGGCGGCGGCGCACCAAAGTGATGGCAATACCGGCCACGATAAAGGCCAGCGGCACCACGATGGTAAACAGCAGGCCAAGCAGCTTAATCGATCTGCCCGGCACCATCAGGGTTTCGGCACTCATGCTCTTGCTGTCGATCACCACACCCTCGCCGGTCATCCAGTTCACGGCGCTGGTCAACAGCTGGGCATTGCCGCCGGAAACCGCGCTGTTCATCTTGCTGTTCAGCATGTTGGGGCAGTTCACCCAAACCACTTTGGCGCCGGTAGCGCTGTTGCTGGCGGCAACGGCAATGTTAAAGGGGCCGTTGGGATCGTTTTCCCCCTGCTCGGCGGTGGCCTGCATGGAATAGGCCGTGCTGCTGGTGCTCAGCAGGGTGGTCAGGGTCAGATCGTCGGTGCTGTCGCCTTTCACAATACCCTGTGCCACGGGGGTAAAGACATACATGCCATCGGTCACGCCCGCGGTGATATCGTTGGAGCTCAGGCTCGGCAGCAGGTAGGTCTGCGGGTAGCCGTAAGCATAATAGTTGCTGTCGTTTTCAATCACAAGGCCTTCCTGGCGGGTCATGCCGTATTCTGCCAGCAAGGCATCCAAATTGGGGGTATCCACTGTCAGATCAGTGGTCACAAACAGGTTGCCGCCGTTTTCCAGGTAGGTCTTAGTGGCATCGGCATCCAGGGTGGAAAGGTCCGCCTTCGGATCGTTGATCAGCAGGGCGGCAGCATCATTGGGCACGGTGCCGGTGGTCTGCAGGTTCAGGTCCTGCACGGTAACGCCGGAATTATCCAGCGTTTCGGTAAAATCGCTTTCCAGGCTGGCTTCGCCGTGGCCGGTCAGCTGGTACAGCACATAGCTGTTCTCCCGCGTGACCTTGGCAATGCCGGAGGACAGCGCGTTCTCAGCGGAGAAGCTCATTGTGTAACTGCCGGTGGTATAATAGCTGGAATAATCCGCCGTATACATATCATTGTAGTCCACCACGGTGTGGTTATCCCCGCATACAAGGATCACGCTGGAGGAGCTTGCGTTCTGCGCGTCATACTGCTGTGCAAAGGTGGGGTACAGCGCGGGGTCGCGCTGCTGCCAGGTAAAATGGCTGCTTTCGCCCGCATAGCGGTCCAGCATTCGCGTAATGTTGGAATCCTCGTTGCCGGTTTCCGCCAGGTAATAGGCGGTCACATCGGTGTTCAGTTCCTGCAGCATGGTTTTGGTGGTATCGCTCAGGGTGAACATTTTGCCGGTGGAAATATCAAACTGGGTAAACTTGGTGGGCACCGCGCCCACCACAAGGTTGAGCAGAATTACCAGCACCAGCACCACAACGGCCAGCACGCTGGCGTAAGCACCGCTGCGCAGGCTGCGGCGGCGCGCTGCCTGCTGTGCCTGGTTAGGGGCAGGGGCATTGGCCGCGTTCTTTTTCTTAAAGTTCATCGTCGGACCCCCCTCTTTAATTCCAGCGGCGGCGTTCCAGTGCCTGACCCGTCAGGAAGAGGAACAGTCCCGCCACCGATAGATAATACACAATGCCGGTCACGCTGAACATGCCGCCCACAAAATCCGTAAACGGCTGGAACAGTGCCAGCGCGCCAAGCACGCTGTTAAAGCCGGTCAGCAGCCAGGCCGGGCGCAGCTTAAACAGCAGCACCAGCACCACGGCACCGCCGCAGAACACCGCGCTGCCCACCGTGACATTTTTGCAGGCCAGACCGACCAGCAGAGCCACAACCGCCAGCACTACGCAGAACACGATGAATGCCAGCGTGTTGCCGCTGGTGAACAGGCTCTTGATGCCGTTCATCAGGTAGCAGATCAGCAGCGCACCAAAAGTAGCCAGGTACGCAATGATCTGGTTTTCCGTCAGGGCGGAGACAAAGGTGCCGATGGCAATGCAGGCAGCGCCCATCAAAAAGTACGCCAGCCAGGTGGCGTAAGCGCTGGTAAGGGAGATGGTGCCAAAGGCCGTGAGCACCAGCGGCATGATGGCCGCTGCCGCCATGGGCACGGCAAACACCGCCAGCTGGGCAAAGTACTTACCCATCACGATAGAAGGGATACCCACCGGGCTGGTGAGCAGCAGCTGGTCGGTTTTATTGCGGCGTTCATCCGCAAAGCTGCGCATGGTCAGCGCCGGCAGCAAAAACAGCATGACCAGCGTGGTAGAATACAAAACGGTTGAAAAATCCGACGTGCCATACACCAGGCAGTTGGCGGAGTAATATAACCCGATAAACGCCAGCATAACACCAATGACAACATAGCCGACCAGGCTGGTGAAATAGCTGCGCAGTTCCCGCTTAAAAATGGCAAACATGGCTCACTCTTCCTCCTTTTGGTCGTTTTCGGCTTTCGGTTGTTCCGGAGTATCATCCGCCGGGGTCTGCGGTTCGGCAGGCTCAGCAGACTGTTCCGGCTGTGCGGCAGCCGCTTCCGGAGCCGGTTCTTCGGTTTCTTCCGGCTGGGCTTCCTCCGGTGCAGTCTCGGTGATCTGTAGGAAGATATCCTCCAAACTCATCGTATCGCTTGTCAGGGACACAACCGGGCAGCCAGCTTCGGCCAGCGCCTTGGACAGGGCCGCGCGCAGGTCTGCACCGGCGGTGCTGGTGGCGGTAAAGCTGACTTCATCGCCCTTTTCTGCGGTCACGCGCAGGTCGGTCAGGCCCTCCACCTTGGCGGCAGCGGCCAGAATCTGTTCTTTGGTGCCAAGTGCCGTGGCGGCAATCATGCCGCGGGCAGCCAGCTGGGCGGCCAGCTCTTCCGGCGTGCCCTGGGCGGCCACTTTACCGTGCGCAATAATCAGCACGCGGTCACAGATCGTCTGCACTTCGCTCAGGATATGGCTGGAAAGGATGACGGTGTGGGTCTCTCCCAGGTCATGGATGAGGTTGCGGATCTCGATCATCTGGGCGGGGTCCAGGCCAACGGTGGGTTCGTCCAGAATGATCACCTTGGGGCTGCCCAGCAGCGCAGCGGCAATGCCAACGCGCTGGCGGTAGCCTTTGGAAAGGTTGCGGATCAGCCGCTTTTCCATCTCCTGCAGCCCAGCGCGCTGCACGGCCTGCGCTACATCCTGCACGCGGTCCGCTTTTTTCTTTTTGCCTTTCAGCTCGCTGACAAACAGCAGGTATTCCTGCACGGTCATATCGGTATACAGCGGCGGAATTTCCGGCAGGTAGCCGATGCAGGCTTTGGCCTCCTTGGGCTCTTCCTGAACATCATGGCCGTCAATGGCAACGGTGCCGCCCGTGGGCGCAAGATACCCGGTGATCATGTTCATTGTGGTGGATTTGCCGGCGCCGTTGGGCCCCAGCAGGCCGTAAATACAGCCGTCCTGCACAGTGAAGCTGATATCATCGACCGCGGTGTGTTTTCCGTAACGCTTGGTCAAATGCTTAACTTCGATCAATGGATGCACTCCCCTTTTCTTGGGGGCCGCCCGCCGCAGGGCAGGCGTACCCCTGAACTATCCAGAAGTATACTGCCTATTTGTGAAAATTGTGCGTCGTTTTTTTGCCAGGATGTGAAAATTGTGTGCACATGCAAAAGCACCCCTGCGCGGCTGCAGGGGTGCCAAATCAGCTTATTCTTTTGCTGCTTCGTTTCTTTTGCGGGGGGCAGCTTTAGGCAACACCGCACAATTCCCGCCTGACGGCTTAAGCACCGCTCCGGCAGCTGCGGCACGGCATCTGCGTTGCCAAAATGCTCGATAATACACAAAGTATTATCTGCGCTTTTGGCTTGGCATCTGCCGCACCTCGCTCGCCGTATCGGCACTTAGAATTATGCGGTATTGCCTTACTTTTTCTGTTTTCTCCGCTTTGCTTCCACAATGACGTCCGCAATGTGCATGGCAACATCATCCTTGCTTTGCAGCGGCAGCGCGGTGGAAATGCTTTCGGTAATCAGGGTTACAACGTTGGTATCCACGCCAAAACCGGCGCCGGGCACCTTGACATTGTTGGCCACAATCATATCCATGTTTTTCTTGTGCAGCTTGGCAGTAGAATTTTCGATCAGATCTTTCGTTTCCATCGAAAAGCCGCAGACAAACAACTGCTCCGGCTTGTGCTCGCCGACCCAGCCCAGAATGTCATCCGTGCGTTCCAGCTCAATTGAAAGTTCACCATCGTGCTTTTTGATCTTATCCTGCGCCACCTGGGCCGGGCGGTAGTCCGCCACAGCGGCGGCCATCACCAGGGCATCCGCATCCATGGCGTTGGCCTTGACAGCTTCAAACAGTTCTGCCGCGGTGGCAAAAGGCACCATTTTGACAAACGGAACCGGCGGCAAGTCGGAAGATGTCAGCAGCGTCACATCCGCGCCGCGCAGCATACAGGCGCGGGCCACGGCATAGCCCATTTTGCCGGTGGAATGGTTTGTCAGGTAGCGCACCGGGTCCATCGGTTCGCGGGTGCCGCCAGCGGAAACCACCACTTTCATGCCCTGCATGTCTTTTTCGTGTTCCAGCTCCCGTGCCACATAGTCCACCAGAACGCCCTCATCGGGCAGGCGGCCGGAGCCCGTATCGCCGCAGGCCAACAGGCCGGAACCGGAGGGAATGACGGTGAAACCGTAATGTTCCAGCGTTTTCAGGTTATCCTGGGTGATGGGGTTTTCCAGCATATGGGTGTTCATGGCGGGGGCCACCAGCTTGGGGCAGTGGGCCGCCAGGGTAACGGTGGTCAGCATGTCATCCGCCAGGCCGTGGGCCAGCTTGGCGATCACATTTGCGGTTGCCGGGGCGATCAGCATCAAATCCGCCGCGTTGGCCAGCGAAACATGGGCCACGTCATACTGGAAGTTGCGGTCAAAGGTATCCACAATGCAGCGGTTGTTGGTCAGGGTTTCAAACACCAGCGGGGTGATAAACTCCGTGGCGTTTTTGGTCATCAGCACATGCACATTGGCGCCGGCTTTGGCCAAGGCATGGGCCACATTGGGCATTTTATAAGCAGCAATCCCGCCGGTAATGCCCAGCACAATGGTTTTGCCTTTCAGGTTCATGATAACACATCCTTATATTTGGCCGGGCTTCTGGCTGCCCGTATTGTTCTGCTTTTAAGTATATCCTGCCGGGGGGCAAAAGTAAAGGCAATACCGCATAATTCTAAGTGCCGATACGGCGAGCGAGGTGCGGCAG
>ERZ827488.1295-NODE-1295-length-31053-cov-6.073973_pt1 | contig 31053 bp, 28 predicted proteins | sample MGYA00519771_ERZ827488 | MGnify/ENA primary metagenome ERZ827488 (study PRJEB31778, sample SAMEA3449323) | human gut metagenome | biome: human gut; feature: human-associated habitat; material: faeces | place: United Kingdom | collected 2010/2012 ... | reverse complement strand
TCGTTGCTCACATGCTATCTTTCATTTTTTCTCTAAATACCTGAAGACTTTCAATTATAAAATTAAGAAAATTCAAGCTGGTGGACGTTATTGGTTTTCAGGTTATGTTGCAGTAGACAGGAAATTATAATAAATACTCATACATGACCAACACTACTTACAGATCACAACTTGAAATTCTCTCGATCTGCAAGTATACAATTAATAATATAAGCAATTCCATCACGAGTATTCGCACGTGTCTGGTAAACACAGATATTGCGGATCATATCACAAGCATTCTCCATAGCAACGGAATGAATACCAGGGATAGATAACATAGAATAATCATTTTCACTGTCACCGATCGCGATGATCTCTTCTGGTTTTAATCCATCTTTTTTTGCATAATCTAGTAAAGAGCTTCCCTTCTGAGCATTGATAGAAGTAATCTCAATATCCGTTGGAACCGTAGATACAACAGCAAGTCCCGGAATCTTTTCGAGTTCTACACGTAATTTCTTTAAAGATTCATGATCTGGAGAGTTTGATGTGATCTTTAGGATGCGGTGGTCACTGTTTAATAACGCCTCCTGACCATCAACAAAGATAACATCATCAACTAACTCACGGTAATCATCTAAAGTATATTTCATATCTGGGTGATTGACCTGAATGGCAGGAATGAATACATCTCTTGTATAAATTTCACGTTCTTCTAATGGAAGAAGAGAAATACGTCCTTCTGTTGTAAATAATGCAGGTTCCATTCCGTATTTATTAAATGCATCAAAAATGGTGCGGACAGTTTCTTTGTCAAGAATATGTTCGAATAAAAGATTTCCATCTTTATCAAAAGCACAAGCTCCATTACTGCAGATTAAGTCGCATTTTAATCCGGCTGTTTCCACAAGACCGCGTGCATTTGGATATTCACGTCCTGTGTTGATAATAAAATTGATACCATTTTCCTGAGCTCTTTTGATCGCTTCGACATTGATCGGGGTAATCTGACGATAGCTGTCAAGAAGAGTACCATCCATATCGGATGAAATTAATTTAATCATGTGATAGCCTCCTGTATTGGGTGTAATTTCTTCTTATCTTTATAGTATCACAATTAGAATAGATAAAACATTCTAAATTGCTTTAAAATATATTTCAATGATCATTGTCTGGAAAGAATCTGTTCCAGCACGATCGCAACGCCGTCATGATCGTTATCAGTTGTATGATGCAGACAGATCTCCTGAATGATATCATCCGCATTTCCCATGGCAATGCTTTCGATATAAGGAAGTCCAAGCATAGAATAATCATTTTCACTGTCACCGATCACCATGGTATCTTTCAGTGGAATCTGATATTTTTCAGTATAAAAATGAACGGCCGCACCTTTTAATGCATTTACAGCTGTGATATCGAGACGATATGGACTCTGATGGGATACTGCAAAGTGTGGGACCCGTGTGTGAAGGCTGTTTGTAAGCTGCTCAAGTTTCTGCTGGTCTAAGGACTGTGTCGTGATTTTAATGATCTGTGGATTCTCAGAAAGAAGAAGTTGTCCATTATCATAAAAATGAGCATTTTCAAGTCGTTCACAGATATAAGATTCTTCATCTAGTGTTTGACTTGGAAATTCTTCTCTCAAAGCGGGAATAACTTCAGAAGACAGATAATTTGCATATCCTTCCTTGGAACCCAAGACACATAATCCACGAGTACTGTGGATCTCATAAAAAGTACGACAGGAACCGAAGATCCGCAGCATCTCAGGGATACGTTTGGTTGGAATATAAGAAGCATGCAGCTGGTGCCCAGAAGCATCAAAGATGCAGGAACCGCCAAAACATGCGATATCACATGGAATCTCGTATGTATCGAGGATCTTTTTGGCATCAAAATAATTCTGTTCCGTATTGATCAAAAGACGGAGTCCCTTTCTTTGAATTTGTTTGATCGCACGGAGTGTACGATCACTGATTTGTTGTTTGCTGTTAAGCAGTGTTCCGTCAAGATCAGAAACGATCAGCTTTATCATCTTGCCGTCCTCCTTTGTTTTCTAATTATATCTAGGCTAATCGTAACATAAAAAAGCATAAAAATATAGTAGAAAACAGGGTTGAGGCAAAAAGTTGATTTGTGTATAATATGATGTAAGTGTCAATAAGTATAAATTGCGTTTGTGCTTGCACAAATAAGTATAAATTCTCAGAGGTAACGACAGATGAAAGATTATGTTGCATTTGATCTGGAGACAACGGGGTTATCCCCAGATTCAGATCAGATTATTGAAATTGGAGCTGTTAAGATCAGAGATGGGAAGATCAGTGGAAAGTATAACTGTATCATTCATCCAGAGATCGAAGTCAGTGATTTTATCATCAATTTAACAGGAATCAGCAGGGATATGTTAAGGAAGGGAATTCCACTGAAAGAAGGTGTTGAGGAATTTTTGGAATTTAGCGGGGATCTTCCGGTTCTTGGACATAACGTCATGTTTGACTATAAGTTTATGAAGATGGCAGCAGCTTCATTTAAGTATCCGTTTGAGAAAACAGGAGTTGACACGCTAAAAGTAGCAAGGAAGTTATTAACTGGACTTGAAAATAAGAAGCTGGAGACACTCTGTGCTCATTATCATTATGTAAATCAGGCAGCACACCGTGCTTACGATGATGCATTAGCAACAGCTGTTGTGTTTGAGCAGATGAAGAAAGAATTTCCAACAGAAGAGGAAATCTTTCAGCCACAGCAGCTTCAATTTAAGGTAAAGAAAGAACGTCCGGCTACATCAAAACAAAAGAAGTATCTAGAGAATCTGATGAAATATCATGCGATAGGGGAGTGCTTAGATATTGATCAGATGACACAGAGAGAAGCATCAAAGAAGATTGATCATATTATATTAAATTATGGAGTGATGAAGAAATGAAAAAGAAAAGATTTTTTGTATCCGTTATTGCGATTCTTCTGATCATTGTGATGGTTGGAACAATGGTAGCAGGATATTTGATGATGTAAGAATGAATTTGGAGAGGAAGAAGGAAGAGACGATGAAGAAAAAAATTATCATTGCGGTTGCAGTGATCGTTATTTTGGCAGCAGGTGGAACTTTTTACCTAAACCATAAGGTGAGCAGTGCAGTAAAAGATGGAAAGATCATAAAAGGGGTTTCATGTGAGGGAATTTCTATCGGTGGAATGACAAGATCAGAAGCAAAAGATGCGATTGAATCTCATATGAAGGAGATTCATCAGGAAAAGATCACACTTTATGTAGACGATGAAAGATCAAGTGCCAAGATCGAAGATCTTGGAGCATTCGCTGAGGCAGACAAGACAGTGGAAGAAGCTTATGCACTTGGGAGAAGCGGAAGTATTTTTAAAAAGTATTCCGATGTAAAAGAGAAGAAACATAAACTTCCGGTTTATCGCAAATATGATAAAGCGAAGTTTGAAAAGAATGTAAAAAAAGCAACAAAGAAGATTGTTTCAGAACCAAGAAATGCAAGTGTGAAACGTAAGGCTGGCAAATTTGTCGTGATCAAAGAAAAGACAGGTTATACATTAAATATGAATGAAACATTTGCGAATTTCAAAAAAGCAGTTGAAGCTGGAAAACATCAATTTGAACTGGATGTTGTAAAGAAAAAAGCAAAATATACATCAAAAGATATGGCAGAGATCAAAGATGTACTTGGAACTTATACAACCGAATACGGTGGGTCTCCATATGGTCGTAAAGTAAATGTTGCTAATGGTGCAAGTAAGATCAACGGAAGCATGGTTTATCCAGGAGAGACATTATCTGTATATAAAACCGTATCACCATTTACAAAAGAAAATGGATATGCACTCGCAGGTTCCTATGAAAACGGACAGACGGTTCAGACATATGGTGGTGGAATCTGCCAGGTATCTACTACTTTGTATAATGCAGTTATCCGTGCAGAATTAAAGATTGTAGAACGTTTTCCACATTCCATGACCGTACATTATGTACCAAGATCTGCAGATGCAGCGATCGCAGGAACTCATAAAGATATGAAGTTTAAGAATACATTTAATACTCCAATCTATATTGAAGGAAAAGCAAATGGTTCAACGATCACATTTACGGTCTATGGAAAGAAAAAAGATCCAAAACGTACGGTAGAATTCTTATCTGAGACAACACAGGTAAAAGAAAGTTCTGAAAGTACAGTTAGCGATAATACGCTTGCCGAAGGACAGAAAGTTTTGGAAAGCTATGGACATACAGGATACAGTGCAAGACTTTGGAAGATCGTGAAGATCAATGGTAAACAGGTATCCAAAAAGGTATTTAATACTTCCACATATATGTCAACACCAACGGTTTATCGTGTAGGAACAAAGAAAGCGGAAGATAAAAAAGACGATAAAAAGGATAAGAAAAAAGATTCAAAAGAAACAACAGCACAGAAGTCTGAGACAACAACAGCAGCACAGAAATCTACAACGGCAGCACAGAAGTCTACAACAGCGAAGAGATCAGCGGCTGTGAAATCTCAGGGAAGCACAGGAAATTAAGGATGAAAATAGGAAAATTATCAGAATCTGCATTGCAGAAAGTTGTGTTTGAGCAATTGCATACAAGGAGAGATGAAGTCTTAGTAGGACCTGGAATCGGGGAAGATTGTGCGGCATTGAAACTTCAGGAAGGAGAAGTATTTGTCACATCAACAGATCCGATCACAGGCACGGTAAAAGAGATCGGACGTCTGGCAGTTCATGTAACTGCCAACGATCTTGCATCCGCAGGAGCTGAGACGATCGGACTTATGGTGACAGCACTTCTGCCACCAATGATCAAGGAAGCACAGATCAAGAAGATGATGCAGCAGATCAATGCAGAGTGTGAGAAATTAAATATCATGGTATTAGGTGGTCATACAGAGATTACAGCAGCAGTTACGCAGCCAGTATTATCTGTGACAGGAATCGGAAAAGTGAAAGAAGATGAATTGATCTTGTCTGGTGGGGCGAAACCAGGTCAGGATATCGTAGTCACAAAATATCTTGGTATGGAAGGAACGGGAATCATCGCAAATGAAAAAGAAGACGAGTTAAAAGAATGGTTTTCTGATACATTTATTGATGATGCAAAGGCATTTCTAGAGGATATCTCTGTTGTGCCAGAAGGTCTGATCGCCAGAAAATATGCGTCTTGTATGCATGATATCACAGAAAGCGGAGTTTATGGTGCTTTATGGGAGATTTCCAAAGCATCTGGTGTCGGGGTGGAAGTTTGTATCGAAGATATTCCATTAAGACAACATACGATTGAATTTTGTGAACGATATGATCTGAATCCATATCAGTTGATCTCAAGTGGATCTATGCTGATCACAACAGATCATGGAAGAACATTAGTCAATGAACTGGAACAGGCAGGCATCAAAGCAACCATTATTGGTCATACAACAGATTCCAGAGATAAAGTAATCTATCGTCAGGGAAAGGCAGCAAATCTGGAGGCACCTAGACAGGACGAGTTATATAAAATATATTCTGAAAATAATCGCAGATAATTTTCAGAGAGAAAAATGGAGGAAACAGTATGAACACAGAATTAAGAGAACTGATTTTAAAATTGATCGAGAAAAACAGTCGTTTAGCGATCCATGATCTGGCGGTGATGCTAGATGTCGCGGAGACGGAAGTCGCCAATGAGATCGCAGATATGGAAAAAGAACATATCATCTGTGGGTATCATACTTTGATCAACTGGGACAATACAAGCAAGGATCAACTGACAGCGATGATCGAGGTAAAAGTAACACCACAAAGAGGTCAGGGATTCGATCGCATTGCAGAACGTATTTATAATTTTCCAGAAGTAAAAGCCGTTTATCTGATGTCTGGGGGATATGATTTCATGGTTATGTTAGAAGGAAAGACGATGAAAGAGATCTCTATGTTCACATCATCCAAATTAGCACCACTGGAATCTGTTGTCAGTACAGTAACACATTTTGTATTGAAGAAATATAAAGATCATGGAACTGTTCTTGAAGCAAAGAAAGTGGATGAGAGACAGGCGGTGACTCCATAATGAGAGATTTTTTATCAAAGAGAGTTGTAAGTCTGGAACCATCAGGAATCCGCAAGTTTTTTGACATTGTAAGCGAGATGCCAGATGCCATTTCCTTAGGTGTGGGGGAACCGGATTTTGATACACCATGGAGAGTCAGGGAAGAAGGAATTTACTCATTGGAGCGAGGCAGAACCTTTTATACATCGAATGCAGGGTTAAAGGAGCTGCGCTATGAGATCAGTGAATATTTAGAAAGAAAATACGAATTGGTCTATGATCCAAATCATGAGATCACAGTGACCATTGGCGGGAGTGAAGGGATTGATATTGCGATGCGTACGATCCTTGATCCAGGAGATGAAGTCATCGTTGTACAGCCATGTTTCGTTTCTTATGTGGCATGTGTTGTTATGGCAGGTGGAACTCCTGTGATCGTAAGTCTTAAGGAAGAAGATAAATTTAAGCTTAAAAAAGAGCAGTTAGAAGCTGCTGTCACAGATAAAACAAAAGCAATGATCATTTCATTTCCAAACAATCCAACGGGTGCGATCATGACAAGAGAAGAGTTAGAACCGATCGCAGAGTTTGCAAAAGAACATGATATTGTTGTAATTTCTGATGAGATTTATTCAGAACTTACCTATGGAAGAGATCACGTCAGTATCGCATCCTTGCCAGAGATGAAAGACAGATCGATCGTGATCAATGGATTTTCCAAGGCATTTGCAATGACTGGATGGAGACTTGGTTATGTTGCAGCACCAAGGTACATGATGAAACAGATGGTCAAGGTTCATCAGTTCTGTATCATGGCAGCGCCGACGACTAGTCAGTATGCAGCGATCGAAGCGATGCGTTCCTGTGATGATGAAGTCGAAGAGATGAGGACTGCATACAATCAGCGCAGACGATTTTTGGTACATGAGTTTCAACGAATGGGAATCGAATGTTTTGAACCAGAAGGTGCCTTTTACATCTTTCCATCTATTAAGAAATTTGGCATGACATCTGAAGAATTTGCAACAAAACTGTTAAATGAAGAGAAAGTAGCAATTGTTCCTGGATCTGCCTTTGGAGTCTGTGGAGAAGGATATCTTAGAGTTTCCTATGCATATTCCATTGAAGAACTAAAAGAAGCTTTAGGGCGTCTGGAACGATTTATCAATCATCTTCCAAAGAAGCAATAGATAAAAAGTTAAGAGATTGGAGAATTAATAATGCTTCACATAGTATTACATGAGCCGGAGATGCCGGCAAACACTGGAAATATCGGAAGAACCTGCGTGGCATGCGGTGCTGTTCTGCATCTGATCGAACCACTAGGATTTCGTTTAAACGAAAAGATGATCAAGAGAGCCGGTCTTGATTATTGGGATAAATTAGATGTACGTACATATATCAATTTTGAGGATTTTCTAGAGAAGAACAATGATCCCAAGATTTACATGGCAACAACAAAAGCAAAACATGTATATTCGGCACCAGCATATGAAGATGACGAAGATGTATATATCATGTTTGGAAAAGAAAGCGCTGGAATTCCAGAAGAAATCTTATTGAATTATGAAGAGACTTCTATAAGAATCCCAATGCTGCCACATATCCGGTCATTAAATTTATCTAACTCTGTAGCGATCGTTGCCTATGAAGTGCTGAGACATCAGGGATTTAAGGCATTTCAGATGGAAGGACAGCTGCATCACTATAAATGGTAGAATGATAATAGAGAAGGAACTGCAAATGGATCATGCAGTTCCTTTTTTAACATAATAATATTCAAGTGGCAAATATTTTAACAAATTGCCGATCATGTGTGGTATGATGAGAATAAGAATTGTATATATTTAAGAACAACAAAGAAGACGAGACTTGGAGTACGAAATAAGAAAGGATAAGAAAAGTATGGCAAAAGAAAATAATAAGGATCGTATTCTGAAATTGTTGAAGGAATGTAAGAATCATCAAACGGCGGAGAGTATTGCAGTACAATTAAATATTCAGAGAAACACAGCGAGTGGAATTTTAAACGAGTTTGTAAGAGAAGGAATTGTCCAGAAAGAGAAAACACGGCCGGTTATATTTTCTTACATACAACCAGAAGATCAATTACCAGAGGATCCATTTACAACATTTATTGGAGCAGATCAAAGTTTAAAAGATGCAGTAGAGAAGTGTAAGTTATCGGCAGGTTATCCAAACAAGGGTATGCCGATTTTATTGTTTGGATCAAGTGGAGTTGGAAAAAGTCTTTTGGCAGAGTACATCTACCAATATGCGAAATTCATTGGAACAATTCCAGAGGATGCCCCTTTTGTTGTATTAAACTGTGCGGATTATGCGAATAATAAAGAATTATTATCGTCTGTCTTATTTGGATATAAAAAAGGAGCGTTTACAGGGGCCAATAAGGATACAAAAGGCCTGATCGAAGAAGCAGACAAAGGGTATCTGTTTTTGGATGAAGTTCATCGCCTATCGCCAGAAGGACAGGAAAAGTTATTTCGATATATGGATAAAGGGATTATTTCCAGAATGGGAGACAGTGGACAAAATTGTGAATTGAATGTTCGACTGATCTTTGCAACAACAGAAGGCAGAGAAACTATGCTGGATACATTTTTAAGAAGAATTCCAGTAGATGTAGTGCTGCCAGATTTTCAGGAAAGAACTTTGGAAGAGAAGTATGAATTGATCTTGTTTTTGATCCATCAGGAATCCAAAACGATGAATACTACATTTCAGGTGAGCAGTAATGTGATCAATCGATTGCTGACATTCCAAGGAAAAGGCAATATTGGAACGTTAAAAAATATCATTCGATTATCCTGTGCAAAGGCATACAATGAAAGAAGTAAAGGACAGGAAGTGATACCTCTTAATTTAAGCCACCTGTCTTCCGATACATTACTTCATGGAAATGGAGAATCAATTCCATATATCAATGAAATGATCGAAGTGTCACCAGATCAGGACGCAGTGTGGAAGATTTCTATGACAGAACAGGCGGATGTGGATTTTTCGGAGAAAGTGATCAATGATCTGATCCAAGAATATCTTGAGAAAGATATATCAACCATTAAGTTTCGAAAGATCATTTATGATGAAGTGAATCGAATCGAAGATATCGTGATCGATCAGGAAATTCATCCATATGTGCAGAATCTGTATACACAGGCAGTGAGAAATATTTTGATCTATCTTCAAGATAATTACGGTCTCAAATACAGTGGTGTGATGGAAATGGTATTTGTAAAGATGCTTTATGTACTGAATAATCAGAATAAGCATACAGACGACAGGAAATACGAACATCTGGCAAAACAATTGCAGAGAGTGATGTACCGTTATTATAAGATGGGACTTATTTTCTATGAGATGCTGCATCAGGCAGTAGATTATGAGACAAATCCATGGTTTGTAAGGATGTTTGCGATGTTATATTTTTACAGTATTGCAAGGGATGAGATGGATTATACAAATGCGATCATCGTATCACATGGACCAGCGACGGCATCTAGTATTACAAGTACTGTCAATAAGGTATTTGAAACTTATATATTTGAAGCTTTTGATATGGAATATGATACGCCAAAGAAAGATGTAGTAAAACGTATTAAGCGATATCTCAAAAATACGAATACCTCCAAAGGGTTGTTGATCTTTGTTGATATGGGATCATTACTTGATATTTCAGAAGACATAAAAGATGATGTCGAAGGAGATTTGGGGATTGTCAATAATATTACGACAGAAATGGCATTGGAAGCAGGAGAATTGATCTTAAAACATGAAGATCTTCAAAATATTATGGATACGATCATCGAGCATCATGTTACAAAGAAATCATTTGTTCCAAGCAAACAAAAACCAAAAGCAATTCTTTTATGCTGTACGACAGGTTTAGGAACGACAGATAAGATGAAGATGTTGCTACAAGGATGCTTAGAAGGCATTGATATTGATGTTGTGGAGATGACTTATGCAGAATTAAGTACGGAGGGAAACCGATGCGATGTCTTTCGTAAATATGATATACAGTTTATCATAACGACAAGCAAGCTTATGATCCAAGGCGTTACGACACTTATGTTAAATGAATTGATTGACGAGAGGGGAGAGAAAGTCATTTATTCCACAGTAGGACGATATTGTGACAAGGACAAGACACAACGATTTATTGAGAATATCGTAAGGAGCTTTACAATAAAGAATCTGATCGGGCAGCTTACGATCCTGAATCCAGATAAGATCATGGGAGATGTCGAAGAAACTGTCAGCAAGCTGGAGATTTTAGAAGATACAACCTATTCGATCGATCAAAAAAAGATGCTGTATATTCATATGTGTGTCATGGTAGAACGATTGATACTTGAAAAAGGAAGGCTGCCACAGGAAGATATGACAGATGATCTGAAGTGTCGGGAAAGTTTCATAAAAAATTTAAAAGAGAGTTTTAGTGTCATAGAAAACAAGTACAATGTGTCGCTGAATGAGCGGGAGATCTTGATGATCTATTATCTGACAGAAAATAATTAAAAATTTTAAGATGAAAAAAGCACGTATTTATGCGAAAAAATGAATATGTGTTTTTTTTATTTTGCAAAAAAATAAAAAGTTGGCACGAGTCTTGCTTTATAAAAAAGTGTAAGATGTGAAAAACAAAAAATTAAAATGTGTCGAAATAGAAATATGGATGACCAAGAGAGGAGGTATGATGATCGGATTAATCATTGCAACACACGGCAATTCAAGTGTTGAATTGATCAAAGGAGCGGAGATGTTTGCAGGACCATTAAGTCAATGCAGAGCATGGACCCTAAACCCTGGGGATGATATTCAAAAAGGGGAGCAGATGTTAGAAGAATACGTAGACGAATTAGATCAGGAAGAAGGAGTCTTGATCATGGCAGATCTGTTTGGAGGAACACCTTCCAACCTGGCAACAAAAATTGCCTTGAGGAGAGAAAACGTTGAAACAGTAACAGGAGTGAATCTTCCAATGATCATTCAGTTTGTGACAGAGCGAGAAACGCAGACATTAGATGAACTGGTAGAAAGTTGTATCGAAACAGCACAGGATGGAATTAAATGTCCAACAAAAATAATGAAAGAGCGGAGGTAAGAATTATGGCAGAAATTAAATTAGTGAGAGTAGATTACAGACTGATCCATGGACAGGTAGTGGCAAGATGGTTAAAGGTTTGCCCAGTAAGACGAATTGTATTAGTAGATGATGTACTTGGAAGTGACGAATTTATGAGTGACATTTACAAGATGGCAGTTCCAAAAGGAACAGATGTTGATATTGTAACCATTGATAAAGCAAAAGAGGTGCTAGATAACACAGACGATACGGTATTTTTGATTTCCAAAGATATTGAGACATGTCTGAAATTAGTAGAGAAAGGAGTTGAATTACCTGCGCTCAATGTTGGAGCAGTACCAAATGAGGAAGGAAGAAAACTGATTACAACAGGAGTTGCAATTTCACAAAAGGAACTTGATATGCTGGAAGAATTAAATAGTAAAGGTATTGAGATCACTGTCCAGCCAATGCCTGAAATATCAGCAATAAGTTTCGATGCAGTAAAACGTAAGATGTAACAAAAGGAGGAAAAATATATGAATACTGTAATCATAGCAATTGTCATGGGAATTATGTATTGGTGGTGCCGAGGAATGATCTTATCATATTTCGGATTCCTGTTTATCTCAAGCCCTGTAACGGTAGGACTTGTAGCAGGGTTACTGATGGGACAGCCAATGCAAGGATTAATTATCGGTGGTGGTATCGCACTGGTATTTGCAGGTATTTTTGCACCAGGAGCGAACCTTCCAACAGACGAGTGTCTAGCAGCAACATGCGTTATTCCGATCGCGATCGGATCAGGAATGAATGCAACAACAGCGATCGCATTAGCAGTACCAGTTGGATTACTCGGATCATTCGTAACCAATTTAAGAAAAGTGATCAACACATACTTTGTAGCAAAAGCAAATAAATATGCAGAAGAAGGAAATGCAGATGCTATCTGGAGATGCGCAACGATTTATCCAGCGTTATTAGCAATTCCACTACTATTCTTACCAGTGTTTATTATTAACATGGTAGGTCAGGATGTAGTAATTAACATTATGAAGGCACTTCCAATATTTGTGACACATGGATTAGAAGTAGCAGGAGGAGTTTTACCAGCCTTAGGATTCGCACTGATCATGAATATGATCGGAAAGAACAAACTGATTCCTTTCGTATTCTTAGGTTATATCGTAGTATCCGTTGGAGGAGTAAACTCATTAACAGCTGGAATCATCGCAATCTGTATTGCATTTATCACAGTATTCCAGAGACAGGAAATTGCAGAGGAGGTAAGAGAACATGAGTAATGAAATGAATACACAAGAAGAAAAGAAAGTCTTAACACAAAAAGACTTAAATAAAGCAATGTTCCGTTGGTACATGTCCGCTGAGATGCCTCTGAACTTTGAAAATATGCAGGGAATTGCATTTTGCGGAAGTATTTCACATATTTTAAAGAAATTATATACCAAAAAAGAAGATTTATCAGAAGCCTTAAAACGTCACCTATTATTATATAACTGTAATGTAACAGCAGGTGGTCTGATCCTTGGAACAACCATTGCAATGGAAGAGCAGAGAGCGAAAGATCCATCTAAGATGCCTGATATGGCAATCACAGGTTTAAAAACAGGATTGATGGGACCTGTCGCAGCTTTAGGAGACAGCTTTGACTGGGGAATCATCGGAACATTGATGAAGATCGCAGCAGCAACACTTGCGGCAGCAGGAAATCCACTGGCATTAGTCGTATTATTACTGTTCGTTGGATATTGTATTGGTGAATTGATCTTAACAACAAATATGACATACAAAAAGGGAAGAGAATCTATTAAAACGATCATGGGATCTGGTTTAATGCAGGATGTTATCTCCGGAGCCAATGTACTCGCCATGTTTATGATGGGTGCTATGACCGCTTCCATGGTAACATTAAAAACTGTGTTAAAGATCAGTACAGTCGTAGTACAGGATAAGTTAGATTCTATTTTCCCAAATGTATTCCCACTGATCGTTTTATTCTTGATCTACTGGTTGATCAGAAAGAAAAAAGTAGGAACCGGAAAGATCGTAATTGGAATCATCGCAGTTTCCATTTTGCTTTCTTTTGTAGGAATTTTCTAGAAAATTAAAGTGTCATGTAGTTAAAAAGGAGATTTAAAATGAAAGTTATGAATGTTGCAGTAGTAGGAGCAGGAATCTATGGAATTAACCATGTAAATGCATATACGTGGAATCCAAACACAAATTTAGTTGCAGTGTGTGACTTAAATAAAGAGATCACAGATCGCATTGCAGAACAATACAATGTAAAAACATACAATGACGTAAATGAAATGTTAGACAACGAAGAAATTGATGCTGTATCTATTGCAACACCAGATGCTTTCCACATGGACCCGGCATTAGCAGCGATCCGTCATGGAAAACCAATTCTGGTGGAGAAGCCATTAGCAACAACATCAGAAGATGCAAAGAAAATTTTAGCAGAAGCTGAAAAATACAATGTAAGAGTTGCAGTCGACTATCATAAGAGATGGGATCCAGCGGCGATCAATGTACGAAATGAACTTCAGAACGAAGAATCAGGAGCACCAATCCGTGGATATATGTGCATGGATGATATCATTGATGTTCCAACAGAATGGTTCAACTGGGCAGACAAATCAAGCCCTGTACATTTCTTAGGAACACATTGTTATGATCAGGTTCGTTGGTATATGGGATGTGAAGTAGAAGAAGTATACGCAGTAGGAACAAAGAAAGTGTTAAAAGCAAGAGGAGTTGATACATATGACTCTATTCAGGCAACATTAAAAATGGAAAATGGATGCTACTGGACAGTAGAAAATTCTTGGATCTTACCAAAAGGATTCGCAAAAAATAATGATGGAAGAACACAGATCCTGTGCGAAAATGCAATGTTTAGGATCGACTCTCAGAATCGTGGAGTAGAAATCTATAACAATAGCAAATTACGCACACCAAACTCTTATTTCATCTTAAATAACTGTGGACGGCCAAGTGGATTTGGAATTGAACCAATTAACGATTTTATCTACTGTTTACAGAATGATCTTCCATTTATAGCTGATGGAAACGATGGATTACAGGCAGAATTGATCGCAGAAGCAGTTCATGAAAGTCTTGAAAAAGGTGTGGCAGTGAAATTAAAGAGAGATTAAGACTCTTTCGTCTATGGCCCTATGATAAAAAGAAAAGTCTGGAAAAGTATTAGAATTTTCCAGACTTTTCTTTTTTTAGTTCAAACGGATCGCAGCAAGAGCTTTCTTAAATTGTACAGAAAACAAGATCGCTGTAAATGTTACTGCAATAAAATCAGCAACAGGTTCCGCCATATAAACAGCCATGGTCTGATCTGTTGTAAAAATATGAGGCATGATATAGATCAAAGGAATTAAAAGTACAAATTTTCTCATAACAGCAACAACAATAGAAGAAATTGCTTTTCCAAGAGAGTTAAATGCCATCTGGCAGGAAATCTGAATTCCAAACATAAACATAACTGCCATGTAAACACGAAGAGCCTTCTTTGTAAATATAACAAGAGCTGGATTTGAAGTAAAAATACCAGCAAACACTTGAGGGAATAACATGACGAGGCCCCATAAGATGATAGAGTAAGTCAAACTTGCCTTTAATAAGAGTAAGAAAGTACCCTTTACACGCTCCGTATTCTTTGCACCATAATTATAACTCATGATCGGCTGTGCACCCTGTCCAAGTCCCTGAAGAGGAAGCATCGCAAACTGCATTACACTAGTAAGGATCGTCATTGCACCAACAGCCACATCACCACCGTATTTAAGCAAAGAAGAGTTAAAACACACAGAGATGATACTTTCACTTGCCTGCATGATAAACAAAGAAAGTCCAAGAGCCAGACAAGGCAGGATCACAGGAGCTTTCAGTGTCAGGTTTTGTTTCTTGATACGAAGTGTCGATCTTGTCCCAAATAAGAAACTCAATACCCAGATGCAAGAACAAGCCTGAGATATGATTGTAGCCAGTGCGGCACCACGAACGCCCATATGGCATGCAAAGATAAAAATCGGATCTAAGATGATATTGATCACGGCTCCGATCAAAACAGAATACATTCCAGTTTTCGCAAATCCTTGCGCAGTGATAAATGCATTCATTCCAAGTGTTAACTGTACAAAAATCGTGCCAAGAGAATAAATATTCATATAACTGACTGCATATTCGATCGTATTCTCACTGGCTCCAAATGCCATCAAAAATGTACGGTTGCCAAAAAACATGATCAAAGTTAAGATCACAGAGATAATGATCTGCATCGTAAAACAATTTCCAAGAATATTTTCCGCAGAATCAAGATCTTTCTTACCCATCAAGATCGAAGCACGAGGGGCACCACCATTTCCAACAAGAGCGGCAAATGCCGAAATGATCATGATCAGCGGCATACAAACTCCAACTCCAGTCAGAGCTAAAGCGCCACTTCCAGGAATATGTCCAATATAAATACGGTCAATAATATTGTAAAGCATATTGATCATCTGAGCGGCCAAAGTCGGAATTGCCAGTCTTAAAAGCAGTTTCCCAATGGGTTCCGTTGCTAAAAATTCTTTATCATTATTCATAATAAAATTACCAAATCCTTTCTTAAGCATAAAAATTCATTTTATCACAAAATCCGTAAAATGTATACATATATATGTATTGTGCCAAATTTAATCGTTGATTTTTTGAAAAATAACAAGTAATATAGTTCTTTAGAACAAAAAAAGGATGTGAAATAAATATGCAGATCATAGAGACATACGGAAAATATATCGAGAAATGGGCAAATACAAATCCAGACAGAGCAAGAGTATTATTAAAACTTGGATGGGAAGTTCAGAACTTAAAATATAAATTTACACCAGACAAACGATTACTGCCAGCAGATAGATATCTTGCGCATCTGATGATGAACACGATGCTGATGCCACTTAAGAATCCTCAGGAATGTGCGATCGTCAGTATCTTTACACCATGTGAGATCTTACACGAAGCAGGATTACATCCATATAATGTAGAAGCATTTTCCTGCTATCTTTCCGCATCAAATGCAGAACGAGCATTTTTACAGCAGGCAGAGAACACAGGAATTTCAGAAACACTATGCAGCTATCATAAGACATTTTTGGGAGCGGCACAGAAGAAGATCCTTCCAAAGCCCAAATGTATCGTATACACAAACCTTACTTGCGATGCAAATTTACTAACATTCAAAACATTAGCAAAACTATATGATGTACCAGCATTTGCGATCGATGTACCGATGCAGCAAAATGAAGATAACGTCAAATATGTCGCAGATCAGATCAGAGATCTGAAAGTATTTTTAGAAAAATGTACTGGAAAGACGATTACAGAAGATGGACTAAAAGAACGAATGAGACGAAGCAAACGTACGATGGATAAGTTCATTGAATGTCAGAAAAAATCCGCAGATAAAGATATCAAAACAGATCTTGTCACACCGCTTTTTGCAGGAATGACAAATAATATTTTGTTGGGAACAAAAGAAGAAGAGAAATATGTGGATCAGTTATTAAAAGATATCGAAAAAGCACCAAAGAAAAAAGGAAAGAATATCTACTGGATGCACACGATCCCATTCTGGTCAGGTGCAGTACAGGAAGCACTGGCATTTAATGAGAATGCACAGATCGCAGGATGCGAGTTAAGTCGTACATTCGAACCTGATTTTGATCCAGAAGATCCATACGATGCGATGGCGAGAAGAATGGTCTATCATGGATTAAATGGAAGTGCGGTAAGAAGAATTGAAGCCGGAATCCGCCATGCAAAAGATGTGAAAGCAGATGGAGCTGTCTGGTTTGGACACTGGGGATGTAAACATACACTTGGAGCAGCACAGCTTGCCAAGAAGAAGTTTGAAGAAGCAGGAATTCCAATGCTGTTATTAGATGGAGATGGATGTGACCGAAGCCACGGCGGAGAAGGACAGACTTCAACAAGACTAGGAGCATTTTTAGAGATGCTTGGAGCTGAAGAAATGGAAGGTGGACAAGATGAGTAAGACATATTACGTTTGTAAATATACACCAATTGAATTATTGCAGGCATTTGGCGGGGAATGTGAGAATTTAAACCAGATGCCGGAAGGATTTGATCTCGCAGATCAGATCGCACATCCAAATATCTGTGGATTTGGAAAAGCTGTCTTAGAAGCAGTTATGACTGGGAAAGTAAAAGAACTGGTTTTAGTAAACTGCTGTGATACGATCCGAAGTGTCTATGATATTCTGGAAGACAGTGGAAAACTTGATTTTTTATATATGATCGATATGCTGCACTGTGACGGAGAATGCAGCAGGGAACGAACTGTTTTACAGTTAAAAGGACTTGCAAGAGCCTATGGAGCCTACAAAGGATCTGAATTTGATCAAAAGAAATTTGTTGAAGCATTTAAAGAACCAGAAAAGCAGAAAGAACCATATATCAGTGTTCTTGGGGCAAGAATGGGAAATGAATTATATGAAATGGTCAAAGAATCCATGCCATATTCAGTGGAGAATGATACTTGTGTCAATAACCGAAGCGTCGGTGAAGTAAAGCCACCAAAGACAGATGATTTTAATGAATTAATGGAATGGTATGCAGCAGAACTTTTAGGACAGACACCTTGTATGCGTATGATGGATAACAGCGGAAGAAAACGTTTGTATAATGATCCAAACTTAAAAGGGATCATTTACCATACGGTCAAATTTTGTGATTTCTACAGTTTTGAGTATGCACAGGTAAAACAAAACATTACAGTGCCATTATTAAAGATCGAGTCAGACTATACAGTGCAGAGCAGCGGACAGTTACTGACAAGATTAGAAGCATTTGCAGAAAGCATGAATATGGACAATTTAGAAAGTGGTGAGAAGAAAATGGGAAAAGGATATTTTGCAGGAATCGACAGCGGATCTACAAGTACAGACGTTGTTATTTTGAATAAAGATGGAGAAATCGTGACAGGAATCATTCTGCCAACAGGTGCTGGAGCAGCGATGGGAGCAGAACGAGCTTTGGAAGAGGCCCTAAAACAGGCAAAACTTCAGAGAGAAGATATCGATGCTATGGTAACAACAGGATATGGAAGAACGGCAATCACCGATGGAGATAAAAGTATCACAGAGATCACATGCCATGCAAGAGGAGCACATTTCTTAAATCCAGAAGTGAGAACGGTCATTGATATCGGTGGACAGGACAGCAAGGTCATTCGTCTTGACGAAAATGGAGCGGTTGCAAACTTTGTTATGAATGATAAATGTGCAGCTGGAACCGGACGATTTTTAGAGATGATGGCGAGAACAATGGAAATGGATCTGGACCAGATGAGTGAAGCAGGACTTACATACAAAGAAGATATCACAATCTCCAGTATGTGCACGGTATTTGCAGAATCAGAAGTCGTATCCTTGATCGCGCAGAACAAAGAAACCGATGACATTGTTCACGGATTAAATAAAGCCGTTGCATCCAAAACAGCAGCTCTTGCAAAACGAGTTGGAGGAGAAGAACGCTATATGATGACAGGTGGTGTATCTAAGAATAAAGGTCTGGTAAAGACACTGGAAGAAAAACTTGGAACAACTCTTGTGATCAGTGATAAAGCTCAGTTATGCGGGGCACTTGGAGCAGCCTTATTTGCAATGGATATGGTTCAGAAGTAACAAAAGTATGCTATGATAAAGAAAAATAGCTTTGAGAGAAAAGAATGAATCATAGATGAAAGAATACTACCGAATCGGTGAGACGGCAAGTCTGATGGGAATTACAACCCAGACTTTGCGGTTTTACGATAAGATTGGACTCGTGAAACCGATAAAGATCGATCCAAGAACCGGATATCGTTATTATGCATATGAACAATTTCATTTTATCGACAGGATCAAATATTTACAAAGTCTTGGAATGCCGCTTGATGATATCAAAGAAGTCATGCTTAGTAAGAAAGTCGAGCGGTTACTTCCATTTCTTGACCAGCAGAAGAAAGTCTTAGAAGAAGAAGAAAAAAAGATCCGTCATCAGATCGAGATGGTTGACTGGTACAAAGATTATTTTACCTATATGGAGCGAAATGAAGATGCACCATGTGTCATGCATTTAAAAGAACGATATTATCTGCAGGTTCCATGCTATAAAAGAGATCTCCTGGCAGACATGGAGATCCGTCTTGCGAAGGAAAAAAGTGAGCAGGGAATTGATAATGCGATGTATCTAAGACAGTATGGCTATAAGATTTCATACGATGCATTTTGTAAGCAGAAATTCCGGCCGGATTACTATTTTATTTACTTAAATGAGAAAGTAAAAGATGCACCAAATATCTTAAAGCTCCCAGAAGGAGATTATCTGTGCTTTCGGGAAAGAATCTTAGAAGAGGCATGGAATCCTCAAAGGATCATCAGTTATTTTCAGGGAAAGGCAAAGCCAGAACTGATGCTTGCGATGGAATATGAGGATAATCTTGATAATTATGCTCATGCCAATTATGAAATACAGATTTTACTAGAAAAAAACTAGGAAATAGCTTGACCTTATTCTTACAATAAGGTTTAACATAAATTATGATAAAAATGATAAGGAAGGATACAGAAAATGAGGTTCTGTATCTTTTTTCATTTCTGAATTTATCATGAAAGCAACAAATTACAAAGGAGGATAAAACAAAAATATATGAATGGACTATTACTTGTAATTCAGACGATTTCAGATTTCCTGTGGGGAACGCCAATGACAATCGCACTGATCGGAACAGGACTTTATTTATCAATTAAATTTAAGTTCCGTTACATCACAAAGATCAAATTCCATTTCCAGAATACATTTGGAAAGATGTTCAAAGGAAAAGGTCAGGGAGAAGGAACGGTATCTGGATTTGCAGCAGCCTGTACGGCAATGGCAAACACGATCGGTGTTGGAAATATTGGTGGTGTCGCAACTGCCATCACAATGGGAGGTCCGGGAGCGATCTTCTGGATGTGGATCTCTGCACTGCTTGGAATGTCTACAAAAGCATGTGAGATCATTCTTGGACAGAGATACCGAGTGAAATATGAAAACTCTATGGACGAATATATGTGTGACCGTTCTTTCGTTATGAAAAATGCATTAGGATGGAAAAAGGGAGCATTTATTCTTGCAATCTGCTGTTTTGTACTTGGACCATGGACATGCTGTGTTCAGACAGAATCAGTCGTGAATTCCTTAAAAGAAGCATTTGGGATCAAACCATTATTTGCGATCATTGTATTAGGAATCACTTGCTTCTTAACGATCGCAGGTGGATTAAAGAGAATTTCTTCTGTTATGGAACGAATCGTGCCATTTATGGCAATGTTATATATCCTTGGTGGAATCGGAATTCTTTTGATGAATATCAATGCAGTACCAGGAGCCGTTGCACTGATCTTTAAGAGTGCGTTTACACCAATGGCAGGAGTCGGTGGATTTGCTGGAGCGACAGTGAAAGAGGCGATGCGTTACGGAATCGCCAGAGGATTATACTCAAACGATGCTGGAACAGGATATGGAATCGTTGCACATGCAGCAGGGATCACAGACCACCCAGTTCGTCAGTCATCTTGGGGATGGGGAGAAGTATTCTTAGATACGATCGTTGTATGTTCTGTTACAGCATTATCATTGATCCTTACAAACTCATATATTGACTATCCAAACGTAACCAGTGCACAGCTTACAACGGTAGCATTTAAGGTGGCATACGGAAATATTGGAGGATATTTCTTATCCCTGGCGATCACAGTCTTTGCATGGACAACGATCATTGGAATGTATTATTCTTGTGCCAAATCTGTAAATTATGCATTTGGGGATTCCAATGCAAATAAGATTGCAACACCAATTTATATGGTATATTACATGCTTCCATGTTTATTATTTTATAATATCAAAGCCGATCTTTTATGGGCGGCAACTGACTTGTTAAGTGCAGTTTATGTCATTGTCACATTGATCTTTATTTACAGCAAACGAAAAGAAATCATGCGACTATATAATGATTTTTGGGATCGTTTTATTCCAGCATTAAAAAGAGGAGAATATCCAGAAAAAGTATCTTATGAAACAGTCGAAGAAAAAGGAGATGTTTTATGATGAAGAATTCTATTGAAAACATCATCAAAGAAAATAAGATCATGGTCATTGATGGCTCTATGTCCACACCACTGGAAAATAGGGGAGTTTCCCTGAATTCCAAGTTATGGACAGCTAAGATCTTAGCGGAACAGCCAGAACTGATCAAACAGGTTCACAAAAATTACTTCAAAGCAGGAGCAGACTGTGGGATCACATGCAGCTATCAGGCATCCATTCCAGGACTTATGGAAAATGGATATACGTTAGAAGAAGCAGAAAATTTGATACGCAGTGCTGTTAAGATTTTTTGTGAAGCAAGAGATGAATGGTGGGAAGAAGAAGGACGTGAAGCTGGAAGAGCGTGGCCACTGTGTTTAGGTGCAGCAGGACCATATGGAGCATATTTAGCAGATGGGTCCGAATACCGTGGAAATTATGGTATTACAGATGAAAAATTAAAGGAATTTCACAAAAGAAGAGTCGAATTGTTACATGAAGCAGGAGCAGATATCATTTTATTTGAAACAGTACCATCTCTAAAAGAAGCTAAAGTTGAGGCAGAAATTGCTGAAGAATATGGATATGATTACTGGATCAGTTTCTCATGTCTAAGTGAAAATATTATCTGCGAAGGAACACCGATCGCAGAATGTGCAACAACATTTGCAAAAGGATATCCCCATTTAAAAATGATCGGTGTCAACTGTACAAAACCAGAATATATCACAGGATTGATCCATAAGATCAAAGAAAACTGTGATATTCCGATCGGAGTTTACCCAAACAGCGGGGAAGAGTACGATGCAGTGAAGAAAGTCTGGTTTGGCAAACAGTCAGCCCTGTCATTTGAACAATACGCATACAATTATATGAAATCTGGAGCAAGTGCAGTTGGAGGATGTTGTACAACCGTAGCAAAACATGTAGAGGAAGTCGTAAGAGCCAAAAAACGGTTTTCTGAAGAACAAAAATAACTGAAAAAAATGAAATCATAAAAATGACCTCAGGATAATCTCTAAATAGATTGTCAGAGGTCATTTTTTTCTTTATAATGAGTATATTGGAGATCTAAAAAGAGAAGGAAAATATATGGATAAAAAGAAAAGATTAATTCAGTTAACAGAAGGAATATTGCTCTGTTGTGTGATCGTTGTCATGACGTTACTCTGCATAGGAATCATAAAAAAAGAGGTAAAGAATACAAAAGGAAAATTAACAGAGACAACTGGGTGGTATCGAATACAAGATAATAAAAAAGTGCAAGTAGATCTAAATCAGAAGATAAAGGCAGATCCGCAAGGAAAACTTGTACTATATAATGATACGATTGCCCAGAAATACAAAGGATATCTGATGACAACAAAGGCAGCAAAATATTCTGTCAGAATTTATGCTGGAGATCAGTTGATCTATCAATACAGTGATTCTAATTTTCATCGCAATGATCAAATGAAATCTAAATTAAGCTGCGATGCGAGAATCCCAGAACAGGGAAAAAAAGGAACCGTTATCAAGATCATATATCAGAACGGAAGCAACGGAATCTATGACCTTGATGATATTTTAGTTGGACGTGGGGATGTAGTTATGGGATTTCATGTCCAACAGGAAATAGTCGGTATCGTGATGATCGCGATCATGTTTTTCTTAAGTTTTGTAGCGTTGACCACTGGAATTTATCTGAAGCATTTTAAATTAAACAGCACCAGATTCTTAAACATAGCAGCATTTCTGGCACTAAGTGGGATCTGGTTTTTGTCAGATTCAGCATTAGCACAGGAATATACATCATTTCCGGCACTGACAGGAATGATTTCTTTTTATGCATTTATGCTGATGTCAGTACCGATGGTTCATTTTGTAAAAAATACACTGAAGTTTGAAAAATATAAAGTCTTAGATGTGATCAATTTGTTATTTTATGCGAATGCGTTGATTCAGGGAATTTTAAATAAATGTTTGAAAATCCATATGGTCCATATGCTGTTCGTAACACATGTACTCTTGTTCATTGCAGTAATAACCATTGTTGTTTTGATGATAGAAGAATACCGAAGAACAAAAGATAGCGAACTTAAGATCATTATGAATGCCTTTGGGATCATGGCCGTTGCAGGGGTATTATCATTATGCATGTACTGGAAACTTGAGATTCCTTTTTATGGAACCATTTTTGAAGTGGGTGTTTTGATCTTTGAACAGTTGTTATTAACTAGTATTTTTGTAAATCTTGTTGAACAGGCGAAAACAAGATCTGAGCTTGAAGTTTATGAAAGACTTCTAAAAGAAGATCGTATGACAGGTATTAATAACAGGACTGCATTCGAGGAACAGCTTCAAGACATTGAGGATCACGCACAAGATTACGATAATGCTGCATTGATCTTTATGGATGTAGATGGATTAAAAAATACAAACGATCTTTATGGACATAATGCAGGGGACGAACTGATCATTTCTGCGGCGCTATGTATAAAAAATGTATTTGCAACATATGGAAAATGTTACAGGATCGGCGGGGATGAATTTTGTGTGCTTATTTTTGATTCAATAGAGAATATGGATGAATTATTGAAACAAATGGATCAAGAGATCATAAAGTATAATAGAAATAACAGATATTATCTTTCAATTACAAGAGGGGTAAGTTTCTTAAAAGATACAGAAGGAAAACAGAAGAAGATCAGTGATTGGAAATATGAGGCCGATCAGGATATGTATTGTAACAAAAAGAGGAGAAATATAAATGACAGATTATAATATAGATTTTTTGATCGCAGGACTTGTATTTTTAATATTTCTGTTGATTCATTTTCAGCGTTATAAAAAATTGAATAATATCAGTGGAAGAACATTCTGGTTCTTAATTATTGCAGGAATATTTGATATCATATTTGATCTGTTAAGCTCCATACTATTGGTAAAAAGTAATCCTGCTTATAATTCATGGATGATCTTTTTTTCCACGATGCTTTATATCCTGCAGATGATCGTTGTATATATTTTCTATAATTATACACAGGCATTAAGACACTGTGATGAAGATATAAGAACAAGAAATATAAAGATCATGGCAGTACCAATACTATGTATGGAAGTAGCTATCGTGACCAATGTTTTACACAAACAGTTTTTTTATTGTAATGAACAGGGGCAGTATGTTCATGGAAAAGCATATTTGGTAACATATATTTTTACATTGATCTGTATAGCTGCTGTCATTATAAATTGCTTTATCAATCAGGAAGAATATCAGAAGAATGAGCTTCGGGCGATCAAGGAATTCCTTGGAGTTGCATTGGTCTGTGTTACGATACAGATGAAATTTCAATCTGTATTAATGACAGGATTTGGGCTATCCTTAGGGATTACGATTTTATTTTGGGCACTTTATAATCCACAGTTATATATAGACAGCCTGACCGGATTGTATTCTAAAGGCTATTTCAGGAGATGGTTTCCAGAGCAGATCAAGAGAAAGAAGGAACTTCATCTGCTTATGATCGATTTGTGGAAACTAAAACAAGTTAATAAGCTATATGGAGTTACAACAGGAGATGAATTGCTGATCCAGATCGCAGAATACCTTCATAAGATTAATGAAGCAAACCATGTTTTCAGGATTCATGGGAATCGTTTTTTTGTGTTCACAACATCATTGATGGATTATGAAACGAATAAAGATGCGATCATGAAACTATTTAAACGACCTTTTAAAGTAAAAGGGGAACGAATTTCTTTTTCCGCTGCGATATGTGGAATCATCAACGTTCAAGAAGTCAAAGAGATCGATGTATTGATCGATTATCTGGAATATCTGGTACAGTTAAAACCTAAATCAGACAGAACGATACTGATTCAGAATGATCAACATACAAAAGAAGGATTTCTTTATGAACAGGAAGTTAAAAAATATATGGCGACAGCAATTGAAGAGGATCTTTTTGAAGTATATTATCAGCCACTGTATGATCTAAAAGAAAAAAGATATCGTACAATGGAAGCATTAAGCCGATTGAGACATCCGTCACTTGGAATGATCTCACCAGAAGTTTTTATCGGAATTGCAGAGAAACATGGACAGATCGCAAAGCTTGGGTATCTTCAATTCCGAAAGGTCTGCAAGTTCATAAAAGAACATCCACAGATCATGGAAAAGATTGAAAGTATAAAGTATAATCTGTCTCCATTGGAATTATTAAAATCAGGATATAGCAAAAAACTGCTCCGTACGATCGAAGAGTTTGACATACCGTTTTCGTATTTTCAATTTGAGATTACAGAAACTGTTGCGACAGAGTATAGTGAAGCATTGTATCAGACGATCGCAGATTTCAAAAAGTCAGGAATTCAGATCTGCCTAGATGATTTTGGATCTGGATATGCGAATCTAAATACGGTACTAAAACTACCATTTTCAACGATCAAACTGGATCGCTCTTTGCTAAATGGAATCTGCTATGATGACCAGGTCGCATTATTATACAAAAATATTGTCGCAGTCATGCAGAATCTGGGACATAAAGTCGTAGCAGAAGGAGTGGAAACTCAGAAAGAGATCGACCTGTTAAAACAATGGGGTGTTGATCTTGTACAAGGATATTATTATACAAAACCATTAGATTCAGAGCAGATCATTCATAAATTAGAGAAAGATGTTTGTTAGGACATCATCATTTTTATAATAGCAGCAGAAGCAAAAAAGAAGTTTTGTTTCTGCTGCTATTATTTTCTTTAAATTCTTGTGAAAATAGAACAAGTACAAAAAATTGATGACATGTTTGGAAAGCGTACAAAAGAAAATTGATTTCAAACCAGAGGTTGCACTGATCTTAGGATCTGGACTTGGAGATTTCGCAGATGGGATTAAGATTGAGCAGACGATCGAAATGTAGTTGCAAAATTTGTAAATGGAAAGAGTGTTCCGAGGGATAAAGATGGAGACGAAACAGCAATTTTTGGAGGAAATCAATAAAGTCAAAGGAAGCAAAAGAGATTACTTAAATAAGTTATTTCAATATGTATCAGAAGCAGTCATCCGGGCGGCGGTACATAAAAATGTAAAAAAGATGAGTTTATTATTCGAGCAGGAGAGCCATGCGATACTGTCTATATCATCTTAAAAGGCGATGTTGCAGGGGTAGATTATCAAAAATTAGGAAAAGTATATTATTTTATGGATTTCGCAAAGATGTATATTGTAGGAGATTTTGAAATTTTTTCCGAAGATACAAATTATAATGTTTCCATCTGTGCATCTAAAGATAGTGAGCTGTTAGCAATTCCAGCATCGATCTACTGGAAATGGATCAAACATGATGAAAATGCATTGCTGTTAAGAATAAAAAATATAATGACCATTTTGACATCAGAAAAAGCAAGTGATCGAAAATATATGTTTATGAGTTGCAAATCCGTTCTATGATCGCTGGTGTATTCGTAAGTTTAATGAGTGCATTGATCGTCAGCATGGTAACACTTTTTTAAATTCATTTAAATGAAGCATCAGATATTTGATAAAATATGAAACAGCATCCGCATGTATTCCAGCAGCTTATGTAAAACAGGCAGCCGAATATGTAGAGGGGAAACTTCCAATTTGTACAGTTATAGGTTTCCCGAATGGTTACCATACAACGGCGGTTAAAGTGTTCGAGACAAAGAATGCGATCGCAAATGGTGCATCTGAGATCGACATGGTCATAAACATTGGATTTTTGAAAGATGGAAGATATGAAGAAGTAGAAGAAGAGATCAGACAGATTCATGAAGCATGTGATGGAAAAATTTTAAAAGTTATCATCGAAACATGTCTGTTAACAGAAGAAGAAAAGATCAAAGCAGCTGGTGGAATTTCAAGTTTTGATGATGCAGAAAAATTCATTAGTCTTGGAGCGAGCCGTTTAGGAACAAGCCGTTTGATCAAGATCATGAAAAATACAGACAATGGTGCAGGATACTAATTTCAGAAAATGAGGAATTAAAAAATGAGTACAGCATTAATGATTGAGATTTTTGGATATATCGGATGCATTTTTGTTATCATTTCTATGCTGATGACATCCGTAGTAAAACTAAGAGTGATCAATACGGTCGGTAGCTCTATATCTGCAAGTCTATGCAATGATCGGACATTCCTACCCATTGGCGGTGGTCAATGCCAGCCTTGTGGTGATCAATATTTATAATCTGATCAAGTTAAGTAAAGCAGATGGAAATTACTATGATATGATTCGTGGGGACAAAGAAGATTCCTACTTAACATATTTTATAAAACACTATAAAGAAGATATGAAAAAATACTTCTTAGAGAACACCTTGGAGCTTTCAGCAGCAGATACAATATATACAGTCTGCTGCGAGGGGGTTCCAGCCGGAGTATTAGCGGGAAAGAAAGAAGGAGATGCGTTAGAGATCAGCTTTGACTACACAACACCAACCTATAGAGACTGTTCCGCAGGACGTTTCCTTTATGCGAAATTAGCAGAAGAGGGATATAAGAAATTTATCTGTAAGAAAGCGACAGAAGGACATAAAAGTTATCTTGAAAAAATGGGATTTGTGAAAGAAAACGGTGTTTATGTAAAGAACGCATAGTACAAATCGGTACCATTTAACATACACACTGTGTGGTGGTTTGAATAACGTAAATTATTTGAATATTATAAAAAGAGATCATGTGTCAGCAACCGTACGAACACGTCTGCACTTAGCGAGTGGATGGTCGAATGACCATTCAGGAGCTTAGTACAGCTACGTGAGAGTCCGAACGCAAGTGGGTTGCAGACACATGATCTCTTTTTATAATGTTCCATCAATAATTTAAGTTATTCAATCACAATTTAATCAGATTCTACTTCGCATGTAAATCCTGCATCCGTAATCGTCTTGATCGTATCTTGAATTCCCTGTCCATCTGCAGTCAGATATCCTGAAGCAAAGATAGAATTCACAACGGTCAATAATTCTTTTTCCCTTCCTTTAAAATAAATTTCACGTCCAGCGGCACAGCGGATATCAGATGTTGGAACCAGTAATCTTGCCAGACATAATACTTTCAGGCAGTATTCTGGTGTCAAATTTGAAGTATCTCTATCCTGCAGAGGTGTTCCTTTGATCGGAATTAAGAAGTTGATCGGAAGTGCTTCTGGATTAATTTCTTTCAGATCCAATAACATATCAACAACATCTTCCTTACTCTCGCCCATACCAATGATACCACCGCTGCAGATTTCAAATCCAAGGTCCTGTAACATATGAATATTGTTTACACGCTGTTCGTATGTATGTGTTGTACAGATATTTGGATAATTGGAACGGCTTGTATTTAAGTTATGGTTGATACGGTCTAATCCAGCTTCTTTTAACATTAAGGCCTGCTTCTTTGTTAAAAATCCGATAGAGCAGCATAAATGCGTACCTTCTTCTTTCATCTTACGAATTTTTTTCGCAAGTTCTTCAATTTCTTCATCGCTAAATTTCATACCGCTTAATCCGATACAATGACGGGACAATTTATGGTCATGGACGAAAGTGTTATCTCCATATAATTTTTCATCATCGACCCATTTATATTTTTCAATATCTGCATGGGAACGGCAGGACTGGGCACAGTAGGCGCAGTTTTGGGAGCAGTTTCCGCTTCTGGCATTTGTTAAAAGGTGAATGCTTACATGGTTTCCTTTATATTTTTTACGAAGAGCTCCGGCACGTTCGATCAGTTCATCTAACTGTTCATCGGGTGTATTTAAGATGGCGATAGCCTCTTCACGGGTTAAATTTTGTTCTGAATTCATATGATATGTACCTTCCTTTGTTCAAATTCAAAATATCTTATTAACCTGAACTTTAGCATGAACGTAAAATATTGTCAACACAATAAGACGTTCTAGTTAACAATAATAAGATAACCATTGGTAAAATTGTACAAAAATTAACAATCAAAATAGAGCACAATGCCGAATTGTTAAAATTGCATTGACAGAAAGACAAAACAGGTCTATAGTAAGAATCAAGAAATGGATACATTATCATATATCAAAGATAAGATAAAAGGAAATCCATCAAGAAGGAGGTTTTTTATGAGTCCATCAACCATTACATTATTATTTCTGTTATTTGCAGTGGTGATGTTCGTGTTCGAGAAAATTCCGCTAGGTCTTACATCAATGATCGTGTGCTGCGGTCTGGTCGTTACTGGAGTTTTGGACATTCAGGAAGCATTTGCAGGATTCATCGACAGCAACGTTATTTTATTCGTAGCAATGTTTATTGTCGGTGGCGCATTGTTTGAAACTGGAATGGCGAACAAAATCGGAGGAATCGTTACAAAGTTTGCAAAGTCAGAACGAATGCTCATCGTTACGATCATGGTGATCGTAGGATTTATGAGCGGTGTGTTATCAAACACAGGAACAGCAGCAGTTTTAATTCCAGTAGTTATCGGAATTGCAGCAAAATCAGGTTATAAGAGATCCCGTTTACTAATGCCACTAGTATTTGCAGCGGCCATGGGTGGTAATCTTTCCCTGATCGGAGCACCAGGAAATCTGATCGCACAGAGCGCCTTAAAGAATATCAATTTATCTTTCGGATTTTTTGAATATGCGATTGTAGGACTTCCTATTTTAATTGTGGGTATTATCTTTTATGCAACGATCGGCTTTAAGATCCTTCCAAATAAGGAAGCACCAGCCGATGATGATAGTGTATTTGATCAACAGCAGGATTTCAGTAATGTTCCAAAATGGAAACAGATTTTATCCTTAGTGATCTTAGTTCTTACATTATTAGGAATGATCTTCGAAGAACAAACTGGAATCAAGTTATGTATCGCTGGATGCCTTGGGGCATTAGCATTGATCGTGACAGGAGTTATCTCAGAGAAAGAAGCATTAAAAGCAATCGATCTTAAGACCATCTTCTTATTCGGAGGAACACTGTCTTTGGCGGCGGCACTTGAGAAAACAGGAGCCGGAAAATTGATCGCCGATAAAGTAATCGGAGCACTTGGAAGCCATCCATCTCCATATATTCTAACTTTTGTCGTATTTATTCTGTGTTGTGTCATGACAAACTTCATGTCTAACACAGCAACGACAGCATTAATGGTTCCTATTTGCCTGTCAATCGCCCAGGGAATGGGAGCAGATCCAAGAGCTGTATTGATGGCATGCGTTATTGGTGGTTCATGTGCTTATGCAACACCGATCGGAATGCCAGCAAACACGATGGTCGTCGGAGCCGGAGGATACACCTTTATGGACTATGCAAAATCCGGTTTCCCATTGATCATTATCGCAACTGTGATCAGCATGATCATATTACCTATAGCATTTCCGTTTTATCCTTAAACAGAAATGTTTCAATAAATATTTATTAATGAGTTTTTAGGAGGAAAATGATGAGTAAAAAAGAACAGGTAGAACAGCTTACCAATTATATGGCAAACTTCGTAGACCATATTGGAAAAGTATTACCAGACGACATTATCGAGAAACTAGATGAGTTAGCTGAGAAAGAAGACAGCCCATTATCTAAGACAATTTATAAAACAATGAAAGAAAACCAGAAGCTTGCGAAAGAATTAAACAGACCAAGCTGTCAGGACACAGGAGTTCTTCAGTTCTGGGTAAAATGTGGAACAAACTTCCCATTGATCGGAGAACTGGAACCATTATTAAAAGAAGCAGTAGTGAAAGCTACATTCCAGGCACCACTTCGTCACAACAGTGTTGAGACATTCGACGAATACAACACAGGAAAGAACGTTGGTAAAG
>ERZ827488.1291-NODE-1291-length-31077-cov-10.981465_pt1 | contig 31077 bp, 40 predicted proteins | sample MGYA00519771_ERZ827488 | MGnify/ENA primary metagenome ERZ827488 (study PRJEB31778, sample SAMEA3449323) | human gut metagenome | biome: human gut; feature: human-associated habitat; material: faeces | place: United Kingdom | collected 2010/2012 ... | reverse complement strand
GGTCATCCTCGTTGATGGTGCCGCCCACGGCGCACAGGCTGTTGTGGCAGTTGGTGAGCACATACGGGATGGGGAACTTTTCCAGGCCGGACGCGCGGGCCGTCTGGATGATGCCCACAAAGGTGATGTCATGGCTGGCCATGGCGTCAAACTTGATCTTCAGGTTTTCGGCATCGCCGCTGGTGTTGTGAGCCTGCAGAATGCTGTAGGCCATGGTACCGGTCTTGGCGTTTTCCACCGCAGCGGCATCAAAGCCCTTGGCGGCCAGTGCTGCCGGTGCGTTGCCGTCTGCCGGCACCCACTCGCCGCGGGCATAGTATGCGCCGCCGGTGCTGCATTTGATCATATCCAACATCTCGATTCGCCTCTCTTTTTCTGTTTCCCGCCCGCCGCAGTTTGCGGGCACTGCCCCGGCAGGACGGCCAGCGGCCCCCTGCCCCGTTACGATCACGGATCGTATCGTTTTTTTATTATAGCATGAAACCATGGAAAGAAAAAGCACTTTTTCCGAATGAACTGTGAACAGACCGCAAAGCCTCTCCATCCGCTCGACCGCAGCATGTGCATATCATCCCCTTTCCGGAATACAAGCATGAAAAAAAGCACCCAAGAACCATCGTTCTCAGGTGCTTTTCTTCATGCCGCCGACGGGGGTCGAACCCGGTCCAGAACTTTTCCGGCGAAAACCCAGCATGTGCATTCAACGTATTCCCGTCAAATTCTGAAATTTGCTTTTCCGGGAATGAAACCGCAAACACGGTGCGAGAAATAGAAGTGTGTTACAAAATGTGTTATCTTTCAAGGTTTTCCGGATCAAGGATTCGGCTGAGGACGTTGTCCAGGTCGGCGGCAGTCTGCACATCCTCGCCATGAATAAGATGCGCGTAGATTCCGAATGTGTCCATTTGGCGGGAGTGGCCAACCAAGGGCTTGACTTGCCCCTCTGGCAGCGTTTTTGCCAGTGATACAAACGTGTGCCGGAGATTATACGGCGGGACATAGTGCAGGCCGTTGGCCTCGCAGTAGCGCCGCCAATATTTTCTATAGGTGTCCTCACAGGAGATGCAAAACACGCTCTCCTGCCCGCCTGTCAGCTTTTTCTGTGCCTGCAGAATAGCGGCCGCACTATCGGTGAGTGCAAAGGCGCGCACAGCGTTGTCGTTCTTGCCGCGGGTTTCCTCGCCACGGGTGTTTATAGCTCGCCGGATCTTCACCCGGCCACCCTTAACGTCCTTCCAGCTCAGTCCGATCAGCTCGCCCGGACGAAGGCCAGTCACAACGCTAAACCTGTACGCATTGACATAAGGATCCTCGATCAGTTTGCCGTCCAGGATCGTAGTGTCCACCTCAAAAAGTGTACGCAGATCCTCCGGCTGCAATATTTCTTTTTCCTTGGAGCGTGCACCCTTTGGCACATGCAGTTCTTCCGGCCGCAGAGTGGACATTTTGCTCAGGCGCAGCCATTTGCAGAACATGGTCAAATCCGTGCACATGTTGGAAAGGTATTTTTTGCTCAGTCCTCCTGCAAATCCTTTGTTGATGATGGCTTGCAGCTGTTGTTCCGTCAGGTCTCCCACACGCCTCCGGCCAATGATTGGACGCACCCAGACGTTCCACCGGCTCTGGATCGGTTCCCAGTTGGAGCGGCTGGTGGTCAATTTCAGCTCGCCGATCCACTGCGGATAGGCTGCTTCTACCAGCATCCGAGTATTGCTGATGCCGTCATCCAGCCATGCGTCCGCCTTTGCATTGGCTTCACGCTGGCCGGTGCGTCCGGGCTTTGAGCTGGTAAAGGATCTGCGCACACCATTCTTTTGGACGTTGATCTGCCAGCGCTGCTGATTCGGCAGCCAGGCTGCCGTGTTGGTCCGTTTTCCCATAAAATGCACCTCCACAGATACACTTTGACAAGCCTGCCCGGAGGTGGTATCATAAACCTGTACGGTTCCCCAACTGTACAGTCTGTGATGCCATCCGGCAAGCAGATTCTTCTCCCCTGGCGTTGGCGCGCCGGGGGATTTTTTTGATTATTGGTAACGAATGTTAACTGTGACGAACGGTCCGCTTTGGTTCTTGATCATTTCAGCATCTGGAGTGATCGTCTTGTACTCACCACCAGTGATGGCAGCTGTAACCTCTTTCAAATTATGCTGGCGCAGAATTTCCTTGACATGCGGAGCTTCATCGGCACTAATATAGCCAATCTTTTCGCCCTCGACGGTTACCATTACAGCATTCGGGTCATGTGAGTTGTCAGGTTCTTCCACAAGTTTTGCCACCTTTGTTGTGCGGCAGAAGCGATAGACTTTTTGATTGACCTTGCCTGCATTTATAAGTGCTTTACATGTCTTTCTCCAATCCGGATTTGGAATGGCAACTTTTTCAATCGCCGCTTTGCAGTAATGAGAACCAGCAAGTTTGAATTCTTCCTGCCTTTCCTGAGCCGAAATTTCCAAAGAGGTATTTTTGTTGTTGAACCATTTGAAGCAGCATTAGGGTCTACTGTTTTCCCGATTCCTAATGCCATTAGAATTGCGCCAATGACGCCATACAGGACAACATAAAGCACTGCGCCGATCAAAACGCCTGAGATAATAGAAATTCCAATTTCATGCCCGTGTGTTAGATAATAGCCAATGCAGCCCCCGATGCTAACCACTGCAATAATAAGGTTCGGAATAATCGGCATCTTATACTGAATATTTTTTGTTTCGGGTGCAGGGTTGTTAGCCGCTGACATTTTGGTGGTTCTGGATTTTTTCTTTCCGCTGCTTTCGGCAACATATGAAATACCAGTACCCGGAATGGAAGCAGTTACACGATCCTTTCCTTTGGCTGTTTTTGTGTACCTTAGACCTTTCACACCATAACTATAGCCAATCCCAGATTTGCTGAAATTGATACGCAGTCCACCCAATTTCACGCTTCTTCGGTATCGAAATCCCATGATGTTTTCCTCCTCACTGTGGCTGATATTGAGGCCCGAAAATATGTACCTTTACCTGATAGGCCCCCTGGAATTCCACATTACTGTAGTCCATTTTTAACCGATTCAGCGAATAGCGGCCATTATAAAGATATCCCGTTCCAATCTCTTTAATATCTGACCAAGACTGTTCAATTTGTTTATCGGAAAGAGAATCATCCATCACCTTCAAAAAGTCCCGATACACAGAATACAATTCCTCTGATTCTTCGGAACAATCATCCAGAAGAATGTCCAGACCGTTTGCGCTGTTGACCAGTTCTACATACAAATTGTCGGTTTGAATCAGCGCTTTTGTTCTGACATTTCCCTGACGTATTTGTTCGACGGCAAATGGATGCTCCGCAAATTCATTGTAAGCCTCAAAAAAAGCATTCAGCCCTTTATCAGTTTTGAAGTAAACAATAGAATTTTCATCAGTCCGCACAACAGAGGCGCTTTTCTCTGCCGTTGCAGGAGCTGAACCGCCACAGCCACCCAAGACTATTGCCAGCGCACAGATTACGGCACATCTCCGTACTCGTCCTTTCACTGCAATACCCTCCTGTTTTAAATATCGCGGCAAAGGCCGACGGCCTTACCTTCGATCGCAACGGTGTTCATGTCCTCTTTACTCAGAATGATAGATTCAAATGCCGGGTTTTCAGGACGCAGTTCAATAAAATTATCATGCAGATAAACGTGCTTTAAGGTGGCCTCCTCGCCGATGCGCACAGCGGCAATCTCACCATTCTCAACGGTGGGCTGGCTGCGGATCGCCACCAGATCGCCGTTGTGGATGCGAGGCTCCATGCTGTCACCTTCGCAGGTCAGCGTGAAAGTGGAATGCCAGCGAGACGGCACGCAGACCATCTGCTCCACATTTTCCTCAGCAGTAATGGGAGTTCCGCATGCGATCCGGCCTACCAGAGGTACCCAGTCCATTTCGGGATTCGGCTGAAATCCCGGAGGGATAGGACGTGGCTCTGCAACCGTAGGGTTATCGTCCACAATGGCACTTTTAGCAATGCCAAAATAATTTGCCATTTTTTCTACGGCCCCCATACGAGGCACTTTGATACCGAGTTCCCAAGTGGACACCGCCTTGTCGCTAACGCCGGCAATCTTGCCGAGTTCAGCTTGCGACAGCCCGTGCTCCAACCGGATTTTTTTAATATTTTCGGCGATGCTCAATTGAATCACTCCTTATATGTACAGATTACACCAAAAGTAGAATCATGTCAACATTTATTTGAAAATCTTCTACTTTAAGTTCTTGACATTCTACCAAAAGTGGAGTATAGTATTCTCGACCCCAGACGAAAGGAGGTGCGAATTTGGGATTCACTGTTAAGCAGGCCCGTCAGTATGCCGGTTTCACGCAGCGTGAAATGGCAGAAAAACTCGGCGTTTCGCGCGATACATACCGTAGAATCGAGCAATCGCCCGAAGATGCCACCGTTGCCACCGCGAAAAGAATCAGTGAGGTCGTAGGTATTCCCATCGACCAAATTTTTTTCGCCAGTGCATCTACTTAAAGTAGATATTTCGAGAAAGGAGGATAAAAGCCATGAGAAGGCCAAGAAGCCCTTACCTGAAGCTGGCCCGCCTCATCGAGGACGAAGGGTTTGAGCACCGGGAGTTCGCCAAGCTGGTCGGCATGGGTGAAAGTACCCTGTCCACCCGCCTGAACCCGAAGCCGGAGCAAAAGAACAATGAGTGGCGCCATTACGAGATCACCGCAATCTGCAGGGAGCTTCACATCCCGCAGGAGCAGATCGGAGAGTATTTCTTCCCGAAGGTCGAGAAAGGAGCATGAACATGAAGGCAAAACTTTACATCAACAGTGAGGAATCGACCATCAGGATTGAAGGGGGCACCAATGAGGTGCTGAATCTTCTGGTGGATGCGATCGCGCAGATTCTGGAAGGTTATTTCCCGCACAACTTCGAGAAGCAGATGGCGTGGGTGTCCGGGCTTCTCTACGGCACGATTCGTGCCCTGGACAAGGAGGATAACGATGAAGATTAAATCCACCGTCTGGCAGGTGCTGGCCGCCGGGAGTTTCGGCGCGGGCCTGCTGTACGCCCTGGGCATTGAGGGCACCGCGCAGGTGGGCGGCACCATCTCGGACAGCCAGTTCATCACAGCCATGGCGCTGATCCTGGCAGCCCTTGCCCTGATGCGCATCAGCTTTGCCGTGCAGGACGCCGATGAGCGGGCCCACCGGAAAGTCCACAAGGAGCCCCAGAATACCGTGAAGAGCCGGAAGAAGGTGGGCTGATGCTGAAAAAGAAGCTCATCAACCTGCTGTACACTCTGGCGCTCTACGCAAAGGACAAGCTGCTGGACGCCGAAATTTGGGCGCTTAAGTGCACTGTCCGGACGCTTGAGGCACAGGGCAGAATCCTCGACCGTGTCCTTAAGCTCACAAAGGAGGCCGACGCATGACCGCCAAGGAGTACGTCGAGAGCCTGCAGCAGAAGTACGGGCAGCTCTGCCAGCAAGACAGCAATGCTATGACAACGACCCGCTGGGCGTCTGAGCTTTACAAGCTCGAAGCACGAATTGAGGTCTATGTTCTTGTGCTTGAGGACTTGGAAGGTGTGCTGCGGCTCATGGAGGACATCCCCCATGGCTGACTTTGTCAACAATGCCTTTTGGTATACGGTCTGGGACGCCAAGAGCGGTGACCTGTTGGCCAGCGGCACGGCCGCCATGTGCGCCCGGCGGCTGGGCTACGCCAGCGCCAACAGTTTTGCGTCTGCCGTCTCGCACTGGCTCAAGGACGGCAGGCAGCACGTCAAGTACATTTGCCAGCGGGAGCTCATCCCGCGCAGCGAGGTGGACAGCCTGCCCCGCAAACCAAAAAGGCCCGCCGGTGTTGGCGCACCGACGAGCCCAAGGGATGATGGATTTTCCCAATCACATCACCCCGATAATATCACAAAATCGGAGGTTTTACAATGAAAGGAATCCTGATCGAGCCGGGCAAAGCCCCGGTCGTCACCACCCTGCCGGACACGCTGCAGGGCATCGAAGCCATGCTGGGCTGCGATTGCACGCAGAAGGTGCTGCCCCGCACCCCGGCGGTGCTGGTGTACGGCATCCTCGGCAAGGGGCTGAACCGCATCTACCGCGGGCAGAACATCTACGGCACCATCCTGTGCTACGGGTGGAAGAACAACAGCCTCGTGCCCATGAGCAAAGACCTGCAGGCCGAGCTGCTGGACCGCCTGAAGGACACGGAGGTGCGGGTATGACGGACTACACCATCAGTTCCAAGATTTCCAACGAGATGGTTTATGCCTGTTACCGCGGCCGGTTCTGGTACTGGAACGGCAGCATTTGGAAAGAAAGCCGCATCATGACGCATAGATTTGAGCTGGCCAGAGCGGCAGACAAGAATCTGACCCCACAGTCGTTTCTGACCAATGGCGCGGAGTTCGCCCCGCTGGACGAGTACGAAATCGACTGCGCAATGCTGGACGCATTAGAAAATGCCAAGCCCTGCAAAAATGCCCCCATCGACCCAGTGGAAGAGGATTCTTCCTCGAGTGTTCCTGCTTCCTGCATCTGCTCTACCTGCACCTGTGGCGGGTGCAAAGAAGAATGCTTCGGAAACTGCCACAGCTGCGGCCATCCCGTGCAGGAGTGCAACAGTTATCAGACCGAAGGCGAAAAGCATTTAACTCCCGCTCACTCTGCGGATGTTGACAAACCGGAAGTGCCCGGAACCCAGACGACACAGAACAAGCCCCTGACCATGATCCCGGACGAGATGCGCCCGGCGTTTGATTATTCCGGGCTGGATGCACAGACCGTGGATGACCTGCACTTTGCAGAAAAGGAGTACCAGCACGGCAAAAAGCTGGCCGAGCGCGGCCTTGTCCACATGGGCAATGCCATTGCCGCCGCCCATGATGCACTGTGTGGCACCGTTGTCCAACAATTGGACAACGGCCAGTTCGCAAAAAAAGATGATACGTTCCGGGCATGGTGCTGCTCTATCGGCATCACCAAGTCAACCGCCTACAACCTGCTGCAGGTCTCTGCCCTGATGGACGGCAGCAGCCCCCGCCAGCGGGCCATTCTGGAAGCCCTGCCGCCGACCCTGCTGTATGCCGTGGCAAAGCCCAGCGCTCCGGCAGAGCTGGTGGAGAAGGTCAAGAACGGTGAGGTTTCCACGAACAAGGAGTATCAGGACCTGCTGGCCCAGATCAAAGCCGAGAAAGAGCGGGCCGATGCTGCCGAGGCTGAGCGGGACAAGCTGCTGGGTGCCCAGAATCGGGCTGCTTGGGCGGAAAGCCACATCCAAGATGTCGAAGCCCAGCGGGATGCCGCCCTTGCAGACGTGCAGGGCCTGACCGAGCAGAACGCCAAGCTCCAGCAGAGCTACCACGATGCAGACGAGAGCCGCATTGCGGCCAACCTCCAGCGCCAGAAAGCCGAAGCTGAGCGCGACAGGGCCGAGGCCCGCGCCAAGGACGCGGAGAACCAGCTGGCAGGCTCCCGGCAGGTGGCCGAGGCGGCCAAGCTCCGGGGCGACAAGCTCAAGGCCGAGAATGATGCACTCAAGAAGCAGCCCATCACTGCGGTGGTGGACAAGGAAGAGGTGGAGCGTCAGGCCAGGGAAATGGCCGCCGAGATGACCGCCGACCTGCGGGCACAGCTGGAACAGACCGCTTCCGGCAGCGAACAGGATGCCCACAGCTCCTATGACAACGTACTTTTGGCCGACCGTTCTTTCCAGAACATCGGCAAAATGGTGATTCCGTCCCTCCGCAAGCTGCCGCAGGAGCAGCGGGAAGCCGTCGCCAATCAGCTCATCCGTACACTGGGACAAATTCAAGGGGAGGTATCACAATGTCTGTAAAGATCACGGCGCTGGAAGCCGAGAACGTCAAGCGCATCAAGGCCGTTGCGCTCACCCCGTCGCCCACCGGGCTCACCCTCGTGGGCGGCAACAACAATCAGGGCAAGACCAGCGTGCTGGACGCCCTGGCGTGGGCCCTGGGCGGGGACCGTTTCCGTCCGGACGCCGCACAGCGGGACGGTGCTATCGCTCCTGCTCACCTCAAGGTCACACTGTCCAACGGCGTGGTGGTGGAGCGCAAGGGCAAAAATGCCAGCCTGACCGTCACCGACCCCACGGGCCGCCGCAGCGGCCAGCAGCTGCTCAACGCCTTTGTGGAGCCGCTGGCCCTCGACCTGCCCCGCTTCATGGACGCCAGCGACAAGGAAAAGGCTGACATCCTGCTGCGCATCATCGGCATTGGGGCCGAGCTGCACACCCGGGATCTGGAGATCAAGGGCCTGTACGACAAGCGCACCTTCACCGGCCAGCTGGCTGCCCAGAAAAAGCACTTTGCCGAGGAACTGGTCTCCTACCCGGAAGCCCCGGACGAGCCGGTCAGCGCTTCCGACCTCATCCGCCAGCAACAGGACATCCTTGCCCGCAACGGCGAGAACCAGCGCAAGCGCCGGCAGGCGCAGGAGCTGACCCGCCAGCGGGATGAGGCCATGGCCGAGATGCACCGGCTGGATGAGCGCATCGCCGAGCTGACCGCCCAGCGGGACGAAGTGAGCAAAAAGCACACGCTGCTGTTCACGCAGGCCATGGATGCCAGCAAAACGGCGGAGCAGCTTCAAGACGAATCCACCGCCGAGCTGGAAGCCTCCATCCGGGACATTGAGGAGACCAACCGCAAGGTGCGGGCCAACCTGGAAAAATCCCGGGCTGAGGACGAAGCCGCCCAGTACGCCAGCGAGTACGACCGCCTGACCGAATCCATCCAGCAGAAGCGTGCCGACCGCATGGCCCTGCTGAACGGGGCAGACCTGCCGCTGCCGGGGCTGAGCGTGGAGGACGGCGTCCTTACTTACAAAGGAAAGCACTGGCGGGATATGTCCGGCAGTGACCAGCTGCGGGTGGCCACGGCCATCGTGCGGCGGCTGAACCCGGACTGCGGTTTCGTGCTGCTGGACAAGCTGGAGCAGATGGACATGACCACCCTGCAGGAGTTTTCCGCCTGGCTGGAAGCCGAGGGCCTGCAGGCCATTGCTACCCGTGTTTCCACCGGCAGTGAGTGCCAGATCATCATTGAGGACGGCATGGTCAAGGACGCCGTGCCGCCCGAAGAGAAGCCCCAGCCCCGGAGCTGGACGAAAGGAGCGTTTTAAATGAGCAAGTATGCAGTCACCAGCGGCATCCAGACCGCCCCCGTCAAAACCGTGCTGTACGGCCCGGAGGGCATCGGCAAAAGCACCTTTGCCTCCCACTTCCCGAGCCCTGTGTTCATCGACACCGAGGGCGGCACCAAGCGCCTGAACGTGGCCCGCCTGCCCCAGCCCACCAGCTGGGCCATGCTGCTGGACGAGGTGGCCGAGGTGCGCAAAGGCAACGTGCCCTGCAGCACGCTGGTCATCGACACAGCCGACTGGGCCGAGCGCCTGTGCATCCAGGCGGTGTGCGCCCGTGCCAAGGTCAACGGCATCGAAGATTTTGGCTACGGTAAGGGCTACACCTACGTCAAGGAGGAGTTCAGCAAGCTGCTGGATGCCCTGGAAGAGGTGCTGAACGCCGGCCACAATGTGGTGGTGCTGGCCCATGCCGCCATCACCAAGTTTGAGCAGCCGGACGCCGTGGGCAACTACGACCGCTGGGGCATGAAAACCAGCAAGCAGGTGGCCCCGCTGCTGCAGGAGTGGTGCGATATGCTGCTGTTCGCCAACTACAAAACGGTGGTGGAAAAGGCCGGCAGCGGCCCAAACGCCAAGAACAAGGCCAGCGGCGGCAAGCGGGTGCTGTACACCACCCACCACGCCTGCTGGGACGCCAAGAACCGCTTTGACCTGCCGGAGGAGGTGCCCTTTGATTACGCCAGCATTGCCCACTGCCTGCCCGGCGGCAGCGCACCGGCAGCTACCCAGACGCCGGTGCAGCACGCCCCGGCTCCTGCCCCGCAGCCCAAACATCAGCCGGATGCCGACATCCTGCCCACCCCGCAGGCACAGCCGGAACCGCCCCGCGAGGAAGTGCCCCGCGCTCTGCTCACACCGGATCTGATCGCGTTGGGTGTGCCGGAAAAGCTGGCCCCGCTCATGAGCGCCAACAACGTGACTCCGGAAGAGCTGCAGCATGTAGTGGGCGAGCGGGGCTACTTCCCGGAGGATATGCCCATCAAGGACTACCCCATGGATTTTGTGGAGGGCTGCCTGATCGCCGCATGGCCGCAGGTGCTGCAGATGGTTCTGGACAGCCGTGACCTGCCGTTTTAACGTACATTAAATAAAGGAGAAGCATTATGAACGAGATGAACAACGAAGGTTTCGCTTTGGGTTGGGATGACGAGTTTACCAACGAGCAGCAGGAATTCGTGCTGCTGCCGGAGGGGGATTACCCCTTTGAGGTCACCGGCATGGAGCGTGCCCGCTATGAGGGCGGGGCCAAGCTGCCGCCCTGCTCCATGGCAAAACTGACCCTGCGCATTTATGGCGGGGCCAAGGGCGACACCACCGTGACCCACCGCCTGTACCTGCATACCAAGACCCAGGGTCTGCTGGGCGCGTTCTTTGAGAGCATCGGCCAGTGCAAGCGGGGCGAAACCTTCCGCCCCCGCTGGAACGAGGTGGTAGGTGCCAAGGGCATCTGCAAGCTGGGCGTCCGGGAGTACACCAAACAGAGCGGCCCTCACGCCGGTGAGACCGGCCAGAGCAACGAGGTGCAGCGCTTCCTGCCGCCCCCGGCACCCAAGGCGGAACCCTCGCAGGGCTGGACGCAGGGGGCATTCTGATGGGGCAGGAACTGAGACCCTACCAGCAGCAGGCCCGTGACCGCATCCACGCCGAGTGGGACGCCGGCCACACCCGCACCCTGCTGGTGCTGCCCACCGGCACCGGCAAAACCATTGTGTTTGCGTCGGTGGCTGCCGATCAGGTGCGTGCCGGCGACCGGGTGCTCATTCTGGCGCACCGGGGCGAGCTGCTGGAACAGGCTGCCGACAAGCTGCAGCGTTCCACCGGCCTTGTCAGCGCCGTGGAAAAGGCCGAATCCACCTGCCTGGACAGCTGGTTTCGGGTGGTGGTGGGCAGCGTGCAGACCCTGCAGCGCACCGCCCGGCTGGAACGCTTCCCGCAGGATTATTTCGGCACCATCATCATCGACGAGGCCCACCACGCCATCACCGACGGTTACCGCCGCATCCTGGACTACTTCAGCGGGGCCAAGGTGCTTGGCGTCACCGCCACGCCGGACCGCGGCGACATGCGCAATCTGGGCGAGGTGTTCGACAGCCTGGCCTTTGAGTACAAGCTGACCGACGCCATCAAGGAGGGCTATCTGTGCAAGATCATGGCCCAGACCATCCCGCTGCAGCTGGATATTACATCCGTGACCATGAGCGGCGGCGACTACGCCGTGGGCGACCTGGGCACAGCCCTTGATCCGTATTTGGAGCAGATCGCCGCCGAAATGGCTCGGCGCTGCAAGAGCCGCAAAACGGTGGTGTTCCTGCCGCTGATCAAGACCAGCCAGAAGTTCCGGGACCTGCTGAACACCTACGGCTTCCGGGCTGCCGAGGTCAACGGCCAGAGCGACGACCGCAGGCAGGTGCTGGCCGACTTCGACGCCGGCAAATACAATGTGCTGTGCAACTCCATGCTGCTCACCGAGGGCTGGGACTGCCCCTCCGTGGACTGCGTGGTGGTGCTGCGGCCCACCAAGGTGCGCAGCCTGTACAGCCAGATGGTGGGGCGCGGCACCCGCCTTTCCCCGGGCAAGACCGACCTGCTGTTGCTGGATTTCCTGTGGATGACCGACAAGCACGAGCTGTGCCGCCCGGCAGACCTGGTCTGTGAGGACCGCACTGTGGCCCGCCAGATGACCGAGCATCTGGCCGAGACCGGCTGCCCGGAGGACATCGAGGAGGCCGCCGCCCAGGCCAGCGAGGACGTGGTGGCCCAGCGGGAAGAAGCCCTTGCCAAGCAGCTGGAAGAGCAGCGCCGTAAAAAGGCAAAACTGGTGGACCCTCTGCAGTACGAAATGAGCATTCAGGCCGAAGATCTGGCCGGGTATGTGCCCGCCTTTGGCTGGGAGGCCGGTCCGCCCAGCGAGCAACAGACCGCCGCGCTGGAAAAGCTGGGCATCCTGCCGGACGCAGTGGAATCCGCCGGCAAGGCCGCCCTGCTGCTGGACCGCCTGAACAAGCGCCGGGACGAGGGCCTGACCACGCCCAAACAGATCCGCTGTCTGGAAAAGTACGGGTTCCAGCATGTGGGCACCTGGAGCTTTGAGGCCGCCCGCCACATGATCGATCGCATAGCGGCTCAGGGCTGGCGCGGCGTGCCCAAGGGCGTGAACCCCCGCACCTATACCCCCGCTGCGGAGCCGCCTGCTGCAGACAGTCCTTTTGATTTTGGATGGTAACGTGAATGGACAATGCGAATGAACTCAAAGAAGCGCTGGATTTTCTCAGCCCGTCCGCCCTGACCTACGACGAATGGATCCTGGTGGGCATGGGCCTGAAGGAAGCCGGCCTGCCCGTGGAAGCATGGGAACAGTGGAGCGCCCGGGACGGGGGCCGCTACCACAAAGGCGAGTGCGCCAAGAAGTGGGCCAGTTTCCACGGCGGCGGGGGCAGCCCCGTCACGGCCAGCAGTATCTTTCAGCTGGCCTATTCCAGCGGATGGAGAGGCCCTGCCGGCCATGCACTGGACTGGAACGACGACATCTCCGCCGGGACGAACCACACAGACGGCCAGCTGGTAGACCCCCGTTGGGTGGAAGCCCACGATCTCGCCCTGCCGGAACAGTGGGACCCTGTGGACCAGCTCAGGCGCTACCTGCAGGCCCTGTTTGAAGAGGACGAGTATGTGGCCTATGTCACCGAGAGTTTCATGGCCGACGACAAACGCCGCCCGGCCAAGGGCAGCTGGACCCGCACCGCCGGGCAGCTCCTTGCCGAACTGGGCACCTGCGGCGGGGATCTCGGCAAGGTGCTAGGCGACTGGGACCCGGAGGTGGGTGCCTGGATCTGCTTCAACCCCGTGGACGGCACAGGCCGCAAGGACGCCAACGTCACCGCCTACCGCTACGCCCTTGTGGAGTGCGATAACATGGAGCTGGGCAAGCAGCAGGCCATCATCAAGCAGCTGGAGCTGCCCTGCGCCGCGCTGGTGTACTCCGGCGGCAAGAGCGTCCACGCCATCGTCAAGGTGGACGCCCCGGACTATGCCGAGTACCGCAAGCGGGTGGATTACCTCTACGCTGCCTGCCAGAAAAACGGCCTGACCCTCGACCAGCAGAACCGCAACCCCAGCCGCCTGAGCCGGATGCCCGGCATCCTGCGCGGCGACAAGCGGCAGGTGCTTCTGGAGACCAATTTCGGCAAGAGCTGCTGGGACGAGTGGGTGGACTGGCTGGAAGCCGAGACCGACGACCTACCGGACACCGAGAACCTCGCCGCCGACTGGGAGCACCTGCCCCCGCTGGCAGACCCGCTCATCTTCGGGGTGCTGCGCAAAGGGCACAAGATGCTTCTGGCGGGCCCCAGCAAGGCCGGCAAGAGCTTTGCCCTCATCGAGCTGTGCATCGCCATTGCCGAGGGCAAGCCGTGGCTGGGCCAGTTCTCCTGCGCCAAGGGCAAGGTGCTGTACATCAATCTGGAGCTGGATCGGGCCTCCTGCCTGCACCGCTTCAAGGATGTGTACACCGCCATGGGCCTGCCGCCGGAGCACCTGAAAAACATTGACATCTGGAACCTGCGCGGTGCGTCCGTGCCCATGGACAAGCTGGCCCCCAAGCTCATCCGCCGGGCCCAGAAAAAGGGCTACATGGCCGTGGTGCTGGACCCCATTTATAAGGTAATCACCGGCGACGAGAACAGCGCCGACCAGATGGCCAAGTTCTGCAACCAGTTTGACCTTGTGTGCCGCGCACTGGACTGCGCCGTGATCTACTGCCATCACCACAGCAAAGGTGCCCAGGGCGGCAAGCGCAGCATGGACCGTGCGTCCGGTTCCGGCGTGTTCGCCCGTGACCCGGACGCCATGCTGGACATGACCGAGCTGACGCCCACCGACGCCATCCGGGAGCAGCTGCGCAACAAGGCAGCTTGTCGGGTCATCAAGGCCATGCTGGACAAGCGCGGCCATGCCGATGCCTACGGCCCGGACGATACCCTCAGCAAGAGCCGGATGCTGGCCGTGGCCAAGGAGTGCCTGGGCCTGGCCGACCTCCGGGCCATCGACGCGGAGGTGGCCGCCGCCCAGAAGCAGGCCGACGGTATGACTGCCTGGCGCATCGAGGGAACCTTACGCGAGTTCGCCCGCTTCGACCCGGTGAACCTCTGGTTCGACTACCCGGTGCACAAGCCGGACAGCGGCCTGCTGGAAGATCTCCAGCCGGACGGAGACGTCAAGGGCTTTGCCGCACGCGGCGCGGAAAAGCGCTGGGGCAGCCGGGAGAAGCTGGCCAAGAACAAGTCCGTGGAGCTGTCCACCGCCTACGAATCCTGCACGATGGACGGCAAGGTCACTGTCTACGCCATGGCCGAGTATATGGGTCTGAAGCCGGACACCGTGCGCCGCCGCCTGAAAGCGGACGGCGGTTACTGGGTAGATGGCGCGGACGTGGGACGCAAGGAACCCGGTTCCAACGGATGATTACAAATTGCAATATTTTGTTTTACGCAACGTACAAAAACGGTAAAATGCCCGCATAATCCGTCCGCGTCCGGCTTCCGGATTTCGGAAAATGCCGCATTTTCCTACGGATCCGGGACGGAAAATGCCTATATATAATAAGCATAATCCGTCCGTGTGTGATGGGGATCCCGGAGGATGGGGCGTGCACAGCCCCCATCCATCCGGGGAACCCTCCCCATCACGTTGGCGAACCCTGAGAAAAAGAAAAACGAGGTGAACCCCATGTACATGCAATTCTTCGTCCCCATGCAGCCGCCCACCACCACCCACAACGCAAAGCAGCTGCACGCCTACATGAAGGGCGGCCAGCCCCACGCGGTGCTCCACGACAGCCCGGAGCTGAAAGCCGCCCGCGCCAAGCTCCACGCCCATCTGGCACCCCACGCCCCGGCAAAGCCCATCCCTGCCGGCAGACCGGTGCGCCTGCTGGTCAAGTGGTGCTTCCCCTCCGAGGGGCGCAGGAACGGTGCGTGGCGCACCAGCAAGCCGGACACTGACAACCTGGAAAAGGCCCTCAAGGATGAGATGACCCGCCTGCACTTCTGGGACGACGATGCCCAGGTGTGCAGCGAGATCGTGGAGAAGTTCTGGTCGGACCCCTGCGGGGTGTTCGTCCGGGTGGAGGAGCTGGCATGACCTACGAAGAGAAAAGACGCTGGCTCAGTCGGTACGGGGACGCTATGGTAAAGGCCAAGCACCTGCGAGATGATTTAGATGAAGCAGAACGTGACACCGGTTGTACCACGCAGCAACTGACCGGAATGCCGGGCGGCAGCGGTGATGGGCAGAGTCTGGCACGAACTGTAGAACGTATTGAACGAGCCGAGAAAGCCTTGAATGCACAGATCATGCTGTGTGATGATCTCCACGCCGAACTTATGGCCCGACTGGAGGATGTGGACGACCCGAAGGACTACGAGGTCCTGCGGCTGAAGTATCTCCGCTTTCAGGACTGGGAGCAGATTGCACAGAAGATGAGCATCTGTGTACGGCAGGTTTACCGTCATCACCGTAAAGGTGTGGATGCTTTGGAACTGTGACAGATGTCAGTAAAACGTCAGTACGACGTCAGTGACATGTCTTTGATTTCATGATAAAATAGTATCATCGCAAGAGCCCGCAGGAAAGGTTTACTCCCTTCAATCCTGCGGGCTTTGTGCTGCCCGGCTGCGACAGGGGAACACACATTTACTCACCCAACAGCCTGAATGTACCAGCCGGGCCTTTTTTGATATTTTCCGCCGTCCGCAGGGGCGGCTTTTTTCATACCCCCGGGGCCTGCAAAGACCCCCGGGGTCATTTTGTACCCCGGCCTTTCAAAACACCCCCTGCCTGCAAAAGGCCTCCTCCCCCTTGAGGAGACCGGCAGGCAGCACACCCCAAGGAGCTGCCCATGGCAAAGACTGTTGCACGCCCGGATCGGGACGGCACCCACCGGCTGGCGTTTGAACGCAACAAGAAAAAGATCTACGCCACCCAGACCGTGTGCGGCATCTGCGGCAAGCCTGTGGATTTCAGCTACAAGTTTCCGCATCCGCTTTCGCCGTGCATCGACCACATCATTCCGGTGGCCAAGGGCGGCCACCCCAGCGATCTCGCCAACCTGCAGCTGGCGCATTTCTGGTGCAACCGGCAGAAGAGCGACAAGCTGTTCACGCCTGTGGAGCAGCAGACGGAGCCGGATGCAGATGCCTCCATGGCCCTGCCGCTGAGCACCGACTGGACAGCGTACCGCAGCCGCTGAGACGGCCCGCAGCGCCGCCGGGACACGCACGCAGGGACGGGGGGGCATCCCCCTCCCAGGGGGCCCTCTGACCTTCCCAGACCGTACTGTGAATATTTTCTCGTGAAAGGAGAATCCACCGCCCATGACCGACCTGAAAGGCATGGCCTATCTGCGCCGCCGCCTGAACCAGAAGCGCAGCCGAGTGCTGACCCGCTACAAGTATTACGAGATGAAGAACGCCGTAAAGGACTTTGGCAAGGTCACCCCGGATGAGTTCCGCTTTTTCAGCGAGACGCTGGGCTGGTGCGGGAAAGCTGTGGACGCTCTGGCCGACCGGCTGGTCTGGCGGGAGTTCCGGGATGATAACTTTGACCTGAACTCCATCTACCAGATGAACAACGCAGACACCCTGTTTGACAGTGCCGTGCTGTCGGCCCTCATTTCCAGCTGCTGCTTTCTGTACATCAGCCCGGACGGCAGCGGCTACCCCCGGCTGCAGGTCATCGACGGCGGCAATGCCACCGGCATCATGGACGAGGTGACCGGCCTGCTCACGGAAGGATATGCCGTTCTGGCCCGCGACCCGGAAACGGACAAGCCTCTGCTGGAGGCCTACTTCACCACGGGCAGTACCTGGTATTACCCCAACGGCCAGAAGCCGTATCAGGTGCCCAACCCCGCCCCGGCCCCGCTGCTGGTGCCCGTCGTGTACCGCCCGGACGCCAAGCGGCCCTTTGGCCACAGCCGCATCTCCCGTGCCTGCATGGGCCTGCAGCAGGGAGCCCTGCGCACCCTCAAGCGCAGCGAGATCAGCGCCGAGTTCTATTCCTTCCCGCAGAAATATGTGCTGGGCACCTCCAGCGACGCCGAGCAGATGGACAAGTGGAAGGCCACCATTTCCAGCTTTCTGGAGTTCACCAAGGACGAGGACGGCGACAAGCCGGTGGTGGGCCAGTTCACCCAGCAGAGCATGAGCCCCTACACCGAGCAGCTGCGCACTTTTGCCGCGCTGTTCGCGGGAGAGACCGGCCTGACGCTGGACGATCTGGGGTTCGTCACCGACAACCCGTCCAGCGCCGAGGCCATCAAGTCCAGCCACGAAAGCCTGCGCCTGGCTGCCCGCAAAGCACAGCGCACCTTTGGCAGCGGCTTCCTGAACGCCGGGTATCTGGCCGCCTGCATGCGGGACGGCATTGCCTACCAGCGTCAGCAGCTCTACCTCACCCGCCCGGTGTGGGAGCCGGTGTTCGAGCCGGACGCCGCCACCCTGTCCGGCATCGGGGACGCCGTGGGCAAGATCAACACGGCCATCCCCGGTTATTTCGGTGCGGAGAACCTGCGGGACCTGACCGGCATCCGCTCCGAGAGCTGAGGAGGCACCCATGGCCGACAAGGACATTGCCCCGGAGCTGCTGGAGCGCATCCGGGCCGACTTCCGGGCGCTGCTGGGCGACGCAAAGCCCGCCGCTGACACCTACGCTGCCGCTGCAGACTATGCTGAGCTTGTGGGCAATGCCCTGGCCGAGGCGTTCCGCCGCAACCTGACCGCCGACGCCCTGCCGGAGGGCAGGCTCTACTGGAACATTGCCGACCGGGTGGTGCGTCCCATGCTGGAAGAGGAGCACCTGCTGGTGGCGGACGCTTCCGCAGCGGTGCAGCAAGCACTGAACCGGCAGGCGAACCTTGGCATTGCCCCGCAGCGGGCCGTGCTGAACACCGACGCCGTGAACGGCCTGCTGAACAAAGTGTCCATGGCAGAGCAGTTCAAAGATGTGGCGTGGGCACTGGACGAGCCGGTGCGCACCTTCTCCCGCATGGTGGTGGATGACACCCTGAAACGCAACGTGGATTTTCAGGGCAAGGCCGGGCTGCGGCCCCGGGTCATCCGCACCGCTGAGAGCCACTGCTGCAAATGGTGCAGCGCTCTGGCCGGTACTTACGATTACCCCCATGTGCCGAAAGATGTTTACCGCCGCCACGAGCGCTGCCGCTGCCGGGTGGAATATGACCCCGGCTCCGGTCGCCGGCAGAACGTGTGGAACAAGACGTGGACAGACCCGGAAGAACGTGATAAAATTAAAGCCAGAAAGCAGGTTCCTTCTGCTTTGCCTACGGGTGTACGCCCTCGATCCAGCGGTGAAGTTGGTTTTACAGACGGCGACACCACCATCAACAGCGTTGAGCCGCTTGACTTTTCCAATAAGGCTTCTATAAACCGGCAGCTTATTACGTTTTTGGAACAGCACAGCAACTCTCCTGTGGAACATGCCATTGTGTTTTCTCCGGATGGTCATGTTTACCGGCTTACCGGAACACATGCTACTGTAAACACTGCACTTATTGGAGAAGATTCTCTAATGGGTAGTATCGGTGCGCATAATCATCCGGTCTGGGAGGGCTTTCTTTCCGGTGATTCTTTCAGTATGGACGATGTTTGTTTTTCTGTCGAACATAAAACTGGCACAGAGTTTCTTACGACCGGAAACCGCCGTTACTCATTTGAGTACACTGGAGATCTGAACCGCGAAGAAATAGCCGCCGCGTATAAAGCGGCCCGTCTGGAAGTTCAGAATCGTATTTTTGATGCAGGAGAAAGCATTGAGTTTATCCAACTTGAAACGATGCGGATCCTGGCTGGCAAGTTGAAAGGGTTTGATTTTCATGAGCTCGTTTGATGAAGAGTGGAAAGAACTGCGTGCCTGGTATTCAGAACAGCAGGCTGTGTGTGAACAGGAAGCTGTAGCTGAGCAGGAAAAACACGGCCTACGACGTGACAGTTTGGCAAATGACCGGATGCAGATTGTTCATCAGGAATTTTTGAAGAAAAGACGCGAGCTTTACGCAAAGTATGGAAAGTCAGAGGCTTCTGCAGCACCTGCCCCTGCCAAAGAAGCGCCAAAAAACTACCAGGCAGATCTTTATAAAATCCTCTGTCAAAAATAAATTCATGCTGTTGAACCACGATGCACACGCACCGTGGTTTTCTTTTACCCAAAATCAGAAAGGAGAACCCTATGAAAAAGATTCTTCTCGCCCTTGCACTGGTCGCATCCATCCTGCTGTGCGGCTGTTCGGAAGCAGATAAGGCCAACGCCAACATTTCCAAGCAGGCAGATTACTTTGAAAGCGAGCGTAAGATCACCGTCTACAATGCCCGCACTGATAAGGTCATTCTGGAAGCCGAGGGCTACATGTCCATTTCCAACAACTCGAACAATGAGCTGGTCTGCACAGTGAAAATTGGCCCCGATACCTATCGCAAGAACTACATCTATCTGAACGACTACACCATGTATGTGGTGGAGGACATCACCGGCACTCATACCGATCCGTATCACTACAAGCTCTATTTCCATACTGACATCCTGCCCAGCGTGGAAGTTAAGCCGTAAGCTCTTTCCCAGCACCCACAAGCACTGTGCAAAAAATGCACGGTGCTTTTTTCATGCCGTTTTAGCTCATGTTGGCAGAGCAGTGGTCTCCAAAACCACAGGTCGCTGGTTCGATTCCAGTAAACGGTGCCATCATTTTCATGCAAAGGAGGAACCCAGCCCACCATGCCGCGGACGCGAAAACAGACAGCCCCGGCAAGGCTGGGGCGTCAGACGCCCACCGCTGCCGTGGTGCTGCCCTACACCAAAACCTTCGGCCAGGACGCCATCGACCTGTACAACTCCACCGGGCGCATCGCCCAGCAGTGGCAGGAGCTGCTGCTGTATGACATCCTTGCCCGCAACGAGGAGGATCTGTGGGTGCATACCAAGTTCGGCTATGCCGTGCCCCGCCGCAACGGCAAGAACGAGATCGCCGCCATCCGGGAGCTGTACGGCCTGCAGCAGGGCGAGAGCATCCTGCACACCGCCCACCGCACCACCACCTCCCGGGCCGCCTGGGAGCGGTTGTGCCACCTGCTGGACAAGGCCAAGATCCCCTATAAATCCATTCAGGCCGTGGGCCGGGAGCACATCCAGCTGGAAGAGGGCGAGGGCCGCATCGAGTTCCGCACCCGCTCCTCCAAGGGCGGCCTGGGCGAGGGCTTTGACCTGCTGGTCATCGACGAGGCCCAGGAGTACACCGACGATCAGGCCAGTGCCCTGAAGTATGTGGTCACTGACAGCGAGAACCCGCAGACCCTGTTCTGCGGCACCCCGCCCACGCCGGTGTCCTCCGGCACGGTGTTCCTCAAAATGCGCAACGCCGCCCTGCGGGGCGACACGCAGAACACCGGCTGGGCCGAGTGGAGCGTGGAGCAGCAGACCGACCCCCACGACGTGGAGGCCTGGTATCAGACGAACCCCAGCCTCGGCACCATCTTCACCGAGCGCAGTGTGGCGGATGAGATCGGCGATGACCCCATCGACTTCAACATCCAGCGTCTGGGGCTGTGGCTTCGGTACAACCTCAAATCGGCCATCAGCCGGGCAGAGTGGGACGAACTGAAAACCGACACCCTGCCCAAGCTCACCGGCAAGCTGTATGCCGGCATCAAGTTCAGCACCGACGGCACCAGCTGTGCGCTGGCCGTTGCGTGCCGCACCAAAGACAACGCTATCTTCGTGGAAGCCATCGGCTGCCATCCTACCCGGGACGGCAGCGGGTGGCTTCTTGATTTTCTATCCAAAGCCGACCTAGCCGCCGTGGCGGTGGACGGGGCCAGCGGGCAGCAGCTTCTGGCCGACGCCATGAAGGCCGCCCACCTCAGGTCCCCCGTGCTGCCCACGGTCAAGCAGGTCATCACCGCCAACGCCGCCTTCGAGCAGGCCCTTTTTGCGCAAGCCCTGTGCCATGCCGGCCAGCCCGGCCTTGCGCAGGCTGCTTCCAACTGCGAAAAGCGGGCCATCGGCTCCAACGGCGGCTTCGGTTACCGCTCTCTGACCGAGGGCGGCCACATCGAGCTGCTGGACAGCGTGATCCTGGCCCACTGGCAGTGCGCCGAGGGCAAGGGCAAGCGCCGGCAGCGCATCCGCTATTAACAGGCCACCCGGGCCTGTTTTTTTGTTGCCATAAAGGAGGGTATTCCATGGCAGAAGCATTTGAACCCATCACCACGCAGGAGGCGTTTGAGGCCGCTGTCGCTGACAGGCTGGCCCCTTACGCCGACTACAACGACCTCAAGGCCCAGAACGAGGCCCTCGCCGGGCAGGTGGCGGAGCTGAACACCCGCTGCCAGACCTACGAGACGGACGCGCTCAAGACCCGCGTTGCCCATGAGGTGGGCCTGCCGTTCGACCTGGCGGGCCGCCTGACCGGCTCCAAGGAGGAGGACATCCGCAAGGACGCCCAGAACCTGCTGCAGCTGATTAAGCCCAAGACCCCGCCCGCACCCCTGCGCGGCGACCCCGACCCCAGCGGCAGCGGCAAAAAGGCCGCCTGGCGCAGTTTCGCAAACCAGCTGATGAACAACGAGTAAAGGAGAACACATCATGGCAGATATTCTGAGCAAAGGCTCCCTGTTCCCGGAGGAGCTGATCCCCGGCTTTATCCAGAAAACCACCGGCGCGTCCGCGCTGGCCAAGCTCTGCGGCGCAACGCCCATCGCCTTCAACGGCCAGAAGGAATTCACCTTCACGCTGGACAAGGAAGTGGACATCGTGGCAGAAAACGGTGCCAAGGGCAAGGGCGGCATGACCGTGGAGCCCATCACCATCGTGCCCATCAAGATCGAGTATGGTGCACGCGTGTCCGACGAGTTCCTGTACGCTTCCGAGGACGCCCAGATGGACGTTCTGAGCGCCTTTGCGGACGGCTTTGCCAAGAAGGTGGCCAAGGGTCTGGACCTCATGGCCTTCCACGGCATCAACCCCCGCACCGGCTCTGCGTCCGGCGTCATCGGCACCAACCACTTTGACAGCAAGGTCACCCAGGCCGTGACCATTGACGCCTCCGACAAGCCCGACACCAACGTGGAGGCCGCCATCGCCCTGGTGCAGGGCGCGGAGCGGGACGTTACCGGCATGGTGCTGGCCCCCAGCTTCAAGAGCGCTCTGGCGGCCCAGACCACTACCGACGGTGCCAAGCTGTACCCGCAGCTGGCCTGGGGCGCAAACCCCGGCGAGGTGAACGGCCTGCGGGTGGAATCCACCTCCAACCTGTCCGCCGGTTCCAGCCTGGACCGTGCGCTGGTGGGCGACTTCACCAACTGCTTCAAGTGGGGCTACGCCAAGGAGATGCCCATTGAGGTGATCCAGTACGGCAACCCCGACAACGACGCGGATCTGGGTGACCTGAAGGGCCACAACCAGGTGTACCTGCGCGGCGAGGCCTACATCGGCTGGGGCATCCTGGATCCGTCCGCATTCGCCCACATCAAGGCCAACGCCTAAGGAGGACACGCCATGCTGTACCGCAACAAGCGCACCGGCGCTGTGATCGAGACGCCCTGCCGCGTTTCCGGCGGGGACTGGGAGCCCGTCAAGGCAGAAAAGGCGGCCAAACCCAAGGCTGCCGCCAAGGAGAAACCGGAGGCTGCTGAATGAGCTACGCCACCGTGGAGGACATGACCGCTCTGTGGCGTCCCATGACCGCCGCCGAGCAGGCCCGGGCGTCCCCTCTGTTGGAGGTGGTGTCCGCCAGCCTGAATGTGGAAGCCGCCAGGGTGGGCAAAGACCTGCCCGCCCTCACCGCTGCAGACGAAGCCCTGGCCCTGGTGGCCAAGAGCGTCACCGTGGACGTGGTGGCCCGCACCCTGATGACCAGCACGAACCAGGAACCTCTGACCCAGTTCACCCAGGCCGCAGGCGGCTACTCGGCGTCCGGGTCCTTTCTGGTGCCCGGCGGCGGCCTGTTCATCAAAAAATCGGAGCTGGCCCGGCTGGGCCTGCGCCGTCAGCGGATGGGAGTGATCGAACCCTATGGCTCTGATTAAGGGCATCCCCGTCATCCTCTATGAGCGCACCCAGACCGGCGAGGATGCTTTTCACGCCCCGGTTTACACCGAAACACCGGTCACGGTGGAAAATGTGCTCATCACGCCGGTGGACAATGCCGCCGTGGTCACCGACCTGCAGCTTACGGGCCGCCGGGTGGCCTACGAGCTGTGCATCCCGAAAGGCGACGCTCACCGCTGGGAGGGCTGCACCGTGGAATTTTTTGGCCAGAAATGGCGAGTGTACGGCGGTGCCTCCCAGTACATCGAGGCGCTTGTGCCTCTGGCCTGGAACAAGAAAGTGCAGGTGGAACGGATTGAGTAAGCTGCGCGTGGAACTGAACAGCGCCGGCGTTCGTGCTCTGATGCGTTCTCCGGAAATGCAGGCCGTGCTGAAAGCGCGGGCCGATACCGTGAAAGACCGCTGTGGCGACGGGTACGAGGCCTATGTGGCCCAGACCCGCGCCGTGGCCGTGGTGGAGACCGCCACCCGGCAGGCCGCCGACGACAATTCCACCAACAACACCCTGCTCAAAGCCACATCAGCCAGCCGGAAGGGCGCGACCGTGCACGAGCACAAACGCCACTTGAAGGACGGCAGGGTCATCACCGTAAGGAGCTACCAGAGGAAGAAATGATTGAAGAAACCATCCGCAGCTTTCTGGCCGAGTGGCTGGACGTGCCGGTGCGGCTGAGCGTGCCAACCCCGGCCCCCGCCCGCTTTGTGGTGGTGGAAAAGACCGGCTCCGGCTATGAGGACGGCATCTATAGCGCCACCATCGCGGTGCAGTCCTACGGGCCCGCCGCCACCAGCCACGACGGCACCCTGGATGCGGCCAAGCTCAACGAGCTTGTCAAGGCCGCCATGCAGGACGCCGACAACCTGCCGCAGCTTGTGCGCTGCGACCTTTATTCCGACTACAATTTCCCGGACACCACCCGCAAACGGCCCCGCTATCAGGCCGTTTTTTCTATCACTCATTACTGACCTGTGAAAGGAGAACTACACATGGCAGACGCAACCAAAGTAACCGCCGCCAAGCCCAAAGTGGGCGGTGCCATCTGGCGTGCCCCGCTGGGCACCCCGCTGCCCACCGACGCCAAGACCGAACTGGACAAGGCTTTTAAGTGCCTGGGCTACGCCTCCGAGGACGGCGTGACCAACAGCAACTCGCCCTCCAGCGAGAACACCACCGCCTGGGGCGGCGACACCGTGCTGACCCAGCAGACCGAGAAGCCCGACACCTTCCAGTACACCCTGCTGGAGGCCCTGAACGTGGAGGTGCTCAAGTCCGTGTACGGCGACGACAACGTCACCGGCACGCTGGACACCGGCATCACGGTCAAGGCAAACTCCTCCGAGCAGAAGGACTGCAGCTGGGTCATTGAGATGGTGATGAAGAACAAGGCGGTCAAGCGCATCGTCATCCCGGATGCCGCCGTCACCGCCGTGGGCGATATCACCTACGCCAAGAGCGCCGTGGGTTACAACACCACCCTGACCGCCGTGCCGGATGCCCAGGGCAACACCCATTACGAGTACATTCTGGGCGGCACTGCTGCCGCCCAGGCCGCTGCCAAGACCAAGGAGGTGCAGGCATGATCACTGCAAAAACTGAATCCGGCTTTGCCATCGAGCTGGAGGACGACGCTCTGGAGGACCAGGAACTGTTCGACGCCATTTCCGGCATGCAGGACGGCAACGTGTTCAGCATGAGCCACCTGACCGAGCGCCTGCTGGGCACCGAGGGCCGCAAGAAGCTCTATGACCACCTGCGCAACGACAAGGGCCGTGTGCCGCCCCAGGCGGTGGCGCAGGCTCTGAATGAACTGCTGACCAGCTTTTCTGCCGGAAAAAACTCTGCATCCTCGCCGAACTGATCGCATCGGACGAGGACGCGCTCATCTGCGATTTCGCGCAATATTACCATGTGCTGGACTGGCGCAGCCTGCCGCTGCGTCTGGCGGCTACCCTTGCTGCCGGCCTGCCGGAGGACAGCCGCAGCATGATGAAGGCCAGCGGCAAGACCGTGCCGCTGCACATCGAGCTGCAAGCCTACACCGCCGACCGCCTGACGCAGATCCTGTGGGGCCTGAGCAACGACACCCGGACGGTGCCCTCTGTGCTGGCAGACCTGCACGGCCTGTCCGCGGACAGCGATACCGACGTGCAGAGCTACGACAGCCCGGAAGAGTTTGAGGCCGCCCTTGCGGCCCTGAAAGAAGGTGGATGACCATGCCGGACGGCATTGAGCTGGCAAAAGCGTATGTGCAGATCGTGCCCTCGGCAGAGGGCATCCAGGGCAAGATCACCGAAGCCCTGGGCGGGGAGCCTGCGGCAGCCGGTGACGCCGCCGGACAGTCCCTCGGTGCCCAGCTGGTGGGCACCCTGAAGAAAGTGATCGCGGCTGCCGGCATCGGCAAGATCATCTCGGATTCCATCAACATGGGCGGTGCCCTGCAGCAGAGCCTTGGCGGCGTGGAAACGCTGTTCAAGGACAGTGCCGACACGGTCAAGGAGTACGCCGCGCAGGCATACCGGACCGTTGGCCTTTCTGCCAACGACTACATGGAGCAGACCACCAGCTTTGCGGCCAGCCTGCTGTCCAGCGTCAGCCAGGACACCGACGCCGCTGCCCAGCTGGCCAACATGGCCATGGTGGATATGGCCGACAACGCCAACAAGATGGGCACGGATATGCAGGATATCCAGAACGCCTATCAGGGCTTTGCCAAGCAGAATTACACCATGCTGGACAACCTCAAGCTCGGCTACGGCGGCACACAGGCCGAGATGCAGCGGATGCTGAACGACGCCACCAAGATCTCCGGCGTGAAGTACGATCTGGGCAATCTGGCCGATATGTACAGCGCCATCCACATCATCCAGCAGGAGATGGACATCACCGGCACCACCGCAAAGGAAGCCGCCACCACCCTGACCGGCAGCTTTGCCGCCATGAAGGCGGCTGCGGAAAACGTGATGGGCAACTGGTCCACCGGCGCAGACCTCACCGAGCCGCTGCAGGCGCTGGCCGACACGGCACAGACCTTTCTTGTGGATAACTTGCTGCCCATGATCGGCAATGTACTGGCAGGCATTCCGGAAATCGTTTACAGCCTTGTGCCGGAGCTCCTGCAGACCGGCACCGAGCTGCTCAGCTCCCTGGCACAGGGCTTCACCGAGGGCATCCCGGAGTTCTTCTCCACCGCTCTGCCGCAGCTGCTGGCATTTACAGACCAGCTGCGGGACAACGCGGCCAGCTTTGTGGACGCCGGTCTGAACCTTATCACCCAGCTGCTCAACGGTCTGATCGCCGGTCTGCCGGACCTGATCGCCTATGTGCCGGATATCATCATCAACATCTGCGGCATCATCAACGACAACATGCCCAAGATCCTGGCTGAAGGTGTTTCCATCATCGTGCAGCTGGTCGTGGGCATCGTCAAGGCGGTGCCGGATCTGCTGGCCAACTGGAAGAAGATCCTGCAGGCCGTGTTGTCGGTGATCTCGGCCATCAACTGGCTGAACATCGGCAAAAACATCCTCACTGGTGTGGCAAACGGCGTCAAGAGCATGGGTTCCAGCATGCTGAATGCCTTCAAGGGCGGATTTTCCAGCGCACTGAACTGGATCAAGAGCCTGCCCTCGCAGGCCGTGCAGTGGGGCAAGAACCTGATCCAGAGCTTCATCAACGGCCTCACCGGCAAAGGCGGTGCGGTTGGTGCAGGAGCCATCGCAGCCACCGCCGGTGCCACCATTGCTAAAACCGCCAGCGGGAACGACTGGTCCTCCGTCTGGGCGGACGCCAACGCCGACGTGGCCGACAGCGCCCAGTCCATGGCGGAGGTGGTCGTCCCGGCCTATACCAAGTCCGGGGACGCCGCCACCAAGGCGGCCAAAAAGACCAAAGCCGCCGCACAGGCCGCCGAGACCCTGCTGTGGTCCCTGCAGGACGCAGGCCACACCGACACCACCAACGCCCTGGGCAAGGTGACCATCCAGACCACCGAGCTCACCGAGCACCTGCGCAAGGGCAGCGAGGAGTATGACCGGCTGACCCGCACCGTGACCGAATCCGGCAAGGAGATGGTGAACGGCGTAGTGAAAAACTACAAGACTGTCACCAAGTATGTCACCGACCACGGCAAGACCACGGCCCAGACCCAGAAGGTCTACGAGGAAATTGCCGCCACTGTAGCCAAGACCGTTACGTCTACAACGGATTCCGTCGTCAACGGCATTGCCACCAGCACCAAGACCATCACCGAGACCCTGACCGACAAAACCACGACCCAGAAGCAGGTCCTCACCGAGACCTACAACGACATCGTGGACGGAGCGCTTGTCACAGTGCAGCGGGTCAAGACCATTGCCGCCGATGGTGTCCCGCAGATCACCGAGGAGATCAAGAAAGCCTCTGCCAATAGCTTTGACGGCCTTGTCAAGGGCTGGCAGGACGAAGCCGACAAGGGCGTGGTGGGTACCTTCAGCACGCTGGTGACTGCTGTGAAGAAGCAGGACTGGCAGTCTGTCGGCGAATGGGTGCTGTCCACCCTGTACAACGGCCTTGCCCCGCAGGCAAAGCAGCTCATTGACGACTTCGGCAAGAACCTGATCCAGCAGGTCAACGGCTTGCTGGGCAAGGGGGTCAGTGCCGTCTCCAACGGCCTGTGGGATATGGGCGGCGACCTTGCCAAGGGCCTGACCAGCGGTTTTGCGGACGTGCTCACGCAGGCGCAGGGCCTTGGCACCACCCTCACCGGCATCTTTCAGGGGCTGAAAGGCCCGCTCACTGCGGCTGCCGCTGCCATCAGCACCGGCCTGAAGGGTGGACTGATCTCCAGCTTCCCGGAGATTTTGGCCTCCATGGGCACCCTGATCGGCTCCATCGGCAGCGCCTTTGTGGGGATGCTGGAAGCCGTCGCGGCGGCACTGTTCCCCACCGGATTCGGTGCCCCGCAGGCGCTGCTCATGATCGCGGCAGGCGTGGCCCTGACCGCTGCCATTGCGGCCATCGTGGCCGGCGTCGGCGGCGCGTTCAAGCGCAAGACCACGCCCGGCATCTCCGGCGGCACTTCCGGCAGCAGCACGACCTCCACGGCATCCGGCTCCCTGTGGGATTACGAGAAGCGCGCCCCGCTGCCGCAGCGCACCCAGCGGCCCAACATCGAGGTCAACCAGTACATTTACAGCAAAGCGCAGACGGCTGCTGACCTGATGCGCGAGGCACAGTACGAGCAGGAAAGGGCGGTGCTGCAGGGTGTTTGACGCGATCTTCAAGGCCAGCAACGGCCTGACCTTTTCCTTTGGCTACAAGGCGGGCGTGCTGTGGAGCATCACCCCGCTGGGTGACCTGCCCGTGGATCTGGAGACCAGCCAGGGTTACCAGCAGGTGGGTGCCACCGTGGAGAGCCGGAGCATTTCCGGCGTGACCCGCACGGTCACCGGGCGCATCCTGCGCAATCAGGACTACTGCAAGCGACAATTGCGGGATGTGTTTGCCCCCTACGTCACCGGCCGTTTAACCGTGGCCGGGGCCTACTGGTGCGACGCCGAGGTGCAGCGCACCCCGGACATCAGCGTGTCCGGCCTGTGGCCCACCTTCTCGTTTCAGCTCTACTGCCCGGACCCTTACTGGCACAGCGTGAAGGAGCTCACCGTCTCGACCTTGAGCGTAACACCCACCTTCCGCCTGCCGGTGTGCTACGATGTGCACAGCTACGGCGTGCGGGAACAGGCCAACCACCTCCGCATCGCCAACACCGGGCTGGACACCCAGGACTGGCAGCTGACGTTGGAGGCCCGCGGCCCGGTGGTAAACCCCGGCGTCAAGGATCCGGAGACCGGCGAGTTCCTGCGCTTTGTCACCACCCTGCAGGACGGCGACAAGCTCCGGCTGTACCGCGAGAGCGGCCAGCTGAAACTGGAACAGATCATCGACGGCACCGGCTACAACATCATGTCCACGCTGGACGGGAGCAGCACCCTGTGGACTTTGCGCCACGGGACGCAGGCATGGCAGCGCACGGCGGATTCCGGCACGGAATGGCTGTTCCTGACCCTGACCTGCAGCACGGCGTTCTCCACCGTGGTCCTGGAGGTGGGCGGCAATGGCTGAACGGACAAGCGCCCTGACCGCAGGCGGCCACAAGAGCATCTGCGTCTATGACGGCCAGCTGAACCTGCTGGCCCGGCTGGAAAGTTGGGTGTCGCTGGTCTGGCCGGAGCGCTACAACGTGTACAGCGGGGTGCAGGGTGCGCAGCTGGAGCTGCACGCCTCCACCGACCTGCAGGCCCTGTGCCGCCCGGACCGGTACCTCTGGCTCACCGGCTCCGACCGCATCATGCGCATCTGCTCGGCGCAGACCGACCGCTCCGAACACAAGCTCGTGATCTCGGCCAGGGACGCCGCCTGCATCCTGGACGAGCGCATCAGCACCCAGACCCTGAGCGGCTTTGCGGTGGAAAGCACCCTGCGCAGCCTGGTGTCCGGCGTAGCTGCATGGCCGGGGCTGGAGCTGGGCGTGCTTGCAGATCTTGCCGACACCTACACCGGCGAGGTAAAGCCCGGCAGCCTGCTCAGCATCGCCGAACAGGTGTGCCAGGAGCTGGACATCGGGTTCCGGGTGCGGTTCGACCAGCAGGCCAAGAAGCTGCTGTTTGAGCTGTACCGGCCCAAGCTGGACCCCAACGCCCGGTATGCGCCCCAGTACGGCAACCTGACCGGCCTGACCTACACTGAGAGCATCACCGACTACAAGAACATCGTGACCGTGGCGGGCGCGGACGGCACCGTCACCGTGGGTGCCACCGGCAACACCGGCTCTGCCCGGCGGGAACTGTATCTGGACGCCACCTCTAAAAAGAAGAAGGACGGCCAGAGCCAGGAGGAATATCTGGCCGCCCTGCGGGCGCTGGGCGAGCAGGAACTCGCCAAGCACACCCGCATCGAAAACTTCCGCTTCACGCCAACGGGAAGCGTCACGGTGGGCAAGGTGGTGGCCGCCAGCCTGCCCGGCACCGATATTCAGGCGGCGGCCCGCATTACCAGCGTGACCCTGAGTTCCCAGAAGGGCGAAAACACGGTCACTACCGAGATCGGCACACCGATCCTCAGGAGGAAACAATGAGCATTATCACTTACCCGCTGAACGGCGTGACCTACGACGCCGAGGACGTGAGCACCTATCTGTGCACCCGCACCTCCGGCGTCTACTCTAAGGACACGAACTACGCCGTCAGCGTCACCGGCGCGCGGCAGATCACCGTGGCCCCCGGCCTTGCGTGGGTCAACTACGACGACTTCAAGGGCGTCTCCGCCTGCAGCCGGGAAGCGGTCGCCCTGACCATCCCGGACGCCGACAGCACCCTTTCCCGCATCGACCGGGTGGTGCTGCAGTTCGACACTGCCGCGAACCTGACGGCGGTCAAGCTCAAGACCGGCACCCCTGCCGCCGCCCCGGAGCCGCCCGCCATCCTGCAGAACCACAACCAGTACGAGCTGGGCCTGTGCACGGTGAGCGTGCCCGCAGGCTCCTCGGTGATCACCGCCGCCGACATCACCGACACCCGCACCGATGAGGCCGTCTGCGGCCTCATGCGGGACGGCGTCACCGGCATCCCCACCGAGACACTGCTGGCCCAGTACACCGCCATCCTCACCGCCATGCAGCAGAGCGGCAACGCCCAGCTGCAGCAGCTTGCGGAGAGCATCAAGGCGGTGGATTCCGGCAGCTTCTACACCAAAGAGCAGGCTGACGCCAAGTTCGGCACGCCTTACAGCCTGCCGCCCGCTACGGCGGACCAGCTGG
>ERZ827488.1212-NODE-1212-length-32896-cov-3.666454_pt1 | contig 32896 bp, 52 predicted proteins | sample MGYA00519771_ERZ827488 | MGnify/ENA primary metagenome ERZ827488 (study PRJEB31778, sample SAMEA3449323) | human gut metagenome | biome: human gut; feature: human-associated habitat; material: faeces | place: United Kingdom | collected 2010/2012 ... | reverse complement strand
ACTTTCTTTTAAAACCTCAATGTTGTCTTTATACAATCGCACCCTCTGCTGCAAGATCTTCATGAAGATCTGTAATCGGATCTCCCTTCGATTGGAAATACGTTGCAGTCCACGGAGCTCCGCTGGCTGCCTGTGGCCATAATGCCAGTGTATGATCAACATAATACGGTGCAAAACCGGAACGTTCAATTTCTTCCGGTGACAAATTCTTTGTCAGCTGATAGATAATCGCACAGATCATTTCCATATGGGCAAGTTCTTTATCCCAATTCTTTTGGAAATGAATTACATAATAATATGAAGAAACTCGTTTTTTCTTCTATCAAAATACTATATAAAATAGATGATACAATATTCAATCCCCCGGAGTCATTTACTCCGGGGGATCTATCCGAAACCATAATGATCGCTTCGGCCAGTTATGCTTTTCCCTGAACAAGTTAAGTATAGCACGGTATGGTTCATTTTTCAATTATTCAACCCAAGCCTGGAACTTGTCAATGAATCTCTTCTTATCTCCGGCAAATCCGTCCATGCCACTTGCTTTCAGTGTATCGACCTGATCTGCGTAGAAGTTCTTGTTATTCTGTACAGAAACTCTGTAGTGAACCATCTGGTACTCATATCCTTCCGGTGTAATGTAGTACAGCTCTACCGCAAGAATCTCCGAACCGTCTCCGAGGATTCCATTCTTCTTGTCATTCAGATCATAGCTGTTGCCGAATGTAAGATATGGCAACCAACCATTAGCCTGCGTATAGACGCGTGCCCGGATACTTCCTTTGCTTACTTTGATTGCAAGCCACTTAATCGAAACATTATCACCTTTTCCAGCCCAGTCGATTTTATTCACCACTGGTGGCCACCATCTGTCTGTGAAAGCCTGATATGTAATATCGACCTGTCCTAAGTCTTTCTTTTCTACCGGCTTAGATGGTGCTGAAGGTGTAACAAGTGTAGCACTTCCACCAAATTCCATGTAGCAATGGTTCACATCTACTCTTCCACTGACTCCATCTACCTGTCCATCAGAAGAATACTGCCAAATCGCATACTGACCATTGTAAGTATCCTCCGGAAGATTCTTGTATCTTGCCATCCACTCAACATATTTTCCACGTACATTGCCGAGATAGTTGTTGAACCAACTCAGTGACGCGTAGATTCCCGGAGTATATCCAGCTGCTTTAAGTCCTTCGCAGACAATCTCGCAGCATTTAGGTGCATATCCCTGTGTACCTGGCTCTTCCACATCAATGAAGATAGGCAGCTGGAAGGTATGGCCTTTAATCAATCTGAGAATATGCTCAAGCTCTGATTTCGCCTGTCTGTCGCAAGTAGCGTAGCTGTACAGATAGACTCCAACTGGAATTCCAAGTCTTTCACACTCAGTAAGGTTGCGAATCCACTGTTTGTCATCCTGCGATGCGATATCATCTCCATATCCACAGCGGAGGATTGCACCGGCACAACCTGACGCTTTGACTCTTTCCCAGTTAATGACTCCGTTATGATAGCTGACATCAATAACAAGTTTACTCATACCAGCCACCTTCTTTCAGTTCTACTTTCTTCTGCTCAATCTCCGCTGCGTGTTCCTCTGCAAACTTCTGCATAGCTTCCAGTGATGTACCCTCATTGTCCGAGATTTCTTTCGCTGAAAGTCCGTAGGCAAAACTCTTAATGATTTCTTTTACTGTCTGTTCTGTCATGATATTCTCCTTTCTTGCACCGGTGCAATTCTACTTTTTCTTATATGCGTTTCTGTTCCACATCTCTGTCACTCTCTCCCAGCCACCAGTACTCACTAAATAGACGATGAATGCAGCAATGAATGATGCAAAAATGTAATACCACTCAATTACTATCTGATAATAAGTACACAAGACGATTACTGCTACTGGTGTCAGGATCAGAGATGTAATCAGTGCCACAACATTCGTCTGCACTTTTTTCAGTGCCGGCATCTCCTTGATTGCCTGCACGATCACGCTGACCAAGAAAGCCAGCACTCCAATGCCTGCCAAAATGTAACTCATGTACTGCATTAATGTTTCAATGTTCATGTTCGATTCCCTCCAAATCACTAATTCTATGGTTTGCTACTCTGATCTGTTCCTCCTGAACAGAAAGTCTCTTTTCAATACTGTATGTTCGCTCAACTACATTGTTGTGCTTATCTACTCTTTTTGTCAGCTCATCCAACTTGTATTCCATAAGAGCTCTTGTCTTTTCCTGCTGTCCGTGATTGTTCAGTAGACAAATCACTAGTGTTACGCCTGCTGAGATGCAGGCTGAAATAATTGTTTCCATAGCCATACTTCTTTCTTTAAAATTTATATTTTGGTCTCTCTTCTCCCCACAATAACCATCTGATCCAATCATCCAGGTACACCGCTACCGCTGAAAGGAGAAACCATAATACTGTAAACTGTGGACAAATCTGCCCTAATAAGTTTCCAGGCAAATTACTATAATCCCACACATTCCATCCTAATATGATATTCACAATAATCCCGGCAATCAGTTCCAATAACGTTATGATGATAGCTCCTGCTGCCATCTGCCAGCGCATTGCAAGATCTCTTCGTGTATACTCATTAATACATCCGATCAGATAAAACGCCATCCCTCCAACCAGAAACATGGACCAGTGACTTCGTCCTCTTGTGAAAAGTTCAATCAGCACATACAGAAAACCGCCAATTCCAAACAGAATCAGCGGTCTTAGCCATCTCATACAGACTGAGCCGCGATCATCGCTTTTAACGGCTCAGACTGATATTCTACAGGAATATCCATTCCATAAGTGACTTTTTCAACTTCTTCTTTGTCTTCCAGTGATCTAATGTAAATTCTCAAATCTCTGAAGTAAGTTACATGCCATGTAACGTGAGACATTGCCGTGGTCGTGATTCGTGCCATATCTGCATTACTGTAAAACTTACAGTGTTCTTCCTCATCTGATGTATGCCACGGAATATTTTCTTCTCCTGCTGCCACCTGTCCCTGTAATCCTACAAGGCTTGTCTGATCATGTTCAGTTAATGTGAAATGCTCTACACTTCCATCCGTAAGTGTTACGTTTACACCCTCAGCAATCACGCTCTGCTGTGCAGTGTTCATTTCACTGACCTTTTCTTCCTGCACTTCTTCCAGTGTTGGCACATACGGTTCTGGCTCTGGTTCAGGTTCTGGCTCTACATATACACTGCCATCATCGGACAAGATATATCCTTCCCCCTGTTCTCTGTAAAGAGTTGTAAAGTTATCGTATTTTCCATATACATTTCCTTCATCTGTCACAAGATGAAAACCGGACAGATTCTTTTCTGTATTCTCAATCAATACATGATGTGGATCCTGCACTGTTACATTTCCGATAACCGGATCTTTCTGATCTAAAAAAAGAATGTTCATATTTCTCCCTTCTGTGGAGTTCTTAATTAAATGGCAAAAGAGTAAAGGCGGCTGTATATAGGAACTCAGGGCCATACAACATTGCGTCAAATGGCAGTAGCTTCCAAGGTACAGATTTTGGTACCAAAGTATATGATGATATCGGATTAAAATATACCTATGATAATACAAACTATTTACATTATTTTACAGTTCCTGAAGATGGCATCTATTTAATTCATGCACTTATAAACTTTACTGATGGAGTCAGTAAATCGATGTCTCTCTATGGAAGGATAGAGCGAAATGGCAACGAACAATCTCGACAGCCAAAAACCATTGGAGGTTATGCTGGGGCAAATTATATATTTTTGTATCCTTTCAGTGCCGGTGATACTTTACGATTTACGTTATGTCAGAGTTCAGGATCTACAATCAAAACTTCTGGTGATTGCAGACTGAATATTGTCAAGATCTGACAGTTATTTTATTTCCATTGTCCAATAGCCAGCCAATTGCATTCTGCACCGGTTACCACAGACATACTTGTAGTTCTCGCATATACATATGCTTTTGAGACACTGCTGACATCCGTTGATATGAGGAAAGCCGTGAGTGTACTTCCGGGATATTTAGCTGTTGCAATCAATGTATATGATGTATTTGCAAATATTTTTGGAAAATTGATTGTAGCAAATCCTTTTCCTCCAGATGCTTCACCTGGAAATGTAGCTGTTCCCCACTGAACAAGGAGACCGTTTCCGTATTTCATATAGTTGCTTCCGAAGTCAACTATAGATTTGCCATTTAATTAAGAACTCCACCTCTTTTCTTCTCAATAAAAAATTGTACAAAAATAACACCTGACTATTGCCAAGCGTTTTTCAATCTCTATTTTTCTTACTGCTATGCGCTTAAATATTTTTTATGATGATACTGAACAGCTTCCTGATCCACCGTGCAATACCTCATTGTTGTTTCCGGCTTGGAATGTCCCGCTAAAATCATTGCTTCTTGAAGTGGCATTCCACGATTCAACGCATTGGTCAATGCTGTCCGCCGAAATCTATGAGGATGAGCCTTCTCCACATTGGCTCTTTTTCCAATTCTTCTTATAATATCCTCGATCCCCGACTTTGACAGACGTTCATGACCACCCTTTAACGATACGAACAGCGCCGGATCTGTATCTGTCCGTCCTTGTAAATATTCTTTCAAGTATAGGTTCGTCTTTTCATTGATGTACACTCTCCTTTCTTTCCCGCCTTTTCCATATACAACCAGATCTCTGCTGGCAAACTGAACGTCTTCACGATTGATTCTTGATAATTCCGATACCCTGACCGCTGTAGAATACAAGAATTCCACCATAGCCTTGTCTCTAATCGTATCGCATTCTCTCAACAATTTTTCTCGTTCTTCATCCGAAAAAGGCTTCTTAATTATTGTCTCAACTTTAATCTCTTCCACCATAATCATTGGATTTAATCGGATTCTGTTCCGATCCCGTAGCCAACCGAAGAAGCTGCTGTATACCGCCCTCACATTTTTCAATGTCTGGTTTGACACTTTTCTAATTGCTTTATAGGCTCTCATATACTGTGAGATATCTCCGGCAGTAATCTGTGCTACTTCTTTATCAATATAAGATAACAGCCGTTGCAGTTCGTATTGATACCGCTTTACTGTCTCAGGTGACTTACCGCCCAGTGACTTACTCATCAGAAAGTCTTGCAGATCTGTCATCCATTCATTACTGACAGCCTTTACCGATGTTTCCTCCACAATTTTACAGCCTGCCAAAACAATCATAAGAACATTTTGTAGCTCTTTCTGCTGTTTTTCCTGTAGAACTCCCTGCATTCTCCTTAAGATCTCCATAATTTTCTTTTCCATTCTTCCTGCTCCTTTTTGCTTTCAGTATAACAAAAGGAACTGCGTTAAATGGCAAATCATATGAGCTGATCAAAGTCAGCGATAACAGATATGTGAAGAAATACGCAGATGGACGCTTTGAAGCATATGGCCATGTAGCAATCAAGGGTCTCGTATTTGCAAATCAGATTGGAACAAGCGGTGTCTATTACGCTCAATATCAGAATCTGAATATTGGGATTACTGCTAAAACCATTTCATCCGTACAACACACAGCGAATAACTCTGGTGTTGTATGGACTGGCAATGCATCTGTGTCGGGGATCGACATGAAAGGGACTATCTTGCAATATGGTTCGACCTCCAGATCAACAGATCTTAATTATGATGTGAAGGGTACTTGGAAATAATTACTTCTTGGTATACCTCAGAGTAATACTTCCGGAATATGTGGACCAGTTTGCTCCGGTCGATACAATAACCGTTGCGCCGTTACTTGTAATCCTTACACCTATGGAATTTGCCACAGCTCTAGGATCCACATACGGAATTGGATAGCTTGCACCGGAATTGAATGCAAAACTATTTTCCATATCAACCCAGACATAATCAGCACCAGTAATACCTGTGCTTATAGATTTCATTGTATTATTCGGTAATGCTCCGGCAGATATCATTTTCTGATAGATGGGCTTTGAATTAAGGTACTGTCCTGTGAATGTTTCAGAAATTCCAAATCCTAAAGTAGTGGCATCCACCTTCTTCTCTAATTTGCCATTTAACTCAGTAATCTCATCTTCAAGTGCCTTTCCCTGTCTTGCATCCAGTGCATATCCTGCTTCTGTTGTAAGAAGATTATTGATCACATTCGCATTATTCAGTTTCTTTCCATCCAGTACCTTTCCCTGGTATCCATCCAGAACAGTACTTCCGGCTGATGCTGTTGTCAGGTTATTGGCTACTGATCGGAATGCAGACGTACCGAGATCTTTAAAGTACTTTGCGATTTTTCCAAGTATCGTCCCGAATTTCTCATTGCTTATGATATTTTCTCTTGTACTTGCCGTTGTAAATGCTACCTGAGTATTTGCATCTACAGTCCCTGTCGGACCTTGCGGACCGGCGGGACCAGTTGGTCCCGTGTCTCCTTTCGGTCCGGTTGCTCCGGTCGCTCCAGTCGCACCGGTTGGTCCCTGCGGTCCGGTTGCGCCTTTTGCGCCCTGTGGGCCTTTCAGGTTTCCGGTATACACCCATTTTGCTACAGATGCAGCACCGCCAACTGTACACCGGTATGTATTTCCTGTTGATGTGTTCAGATAGTTATCATTTACAATGGCGTCTGTGATTCCTGATCCGGAAAAGATTGTCGCCGTTGTACTTGTTCCGGTGATTGCCGTTCCCTGTGTCCAACGGCTTCCTCTTGTTCCTGTGGCTCCTGTAGGTCCTACGACCTGTCCTAAATCAATCTGTCTTGTTGCCATTGTATCTCCTCCTAGTTTGCATATACTGCAATTAAATGACCGTTCTGGATTTTAAATGTTGGGGTTTCTCCATCTTTGCCTGCTGCTCCGGTGGCTCCTGTCGCTCCAGTTGCGCCCTGTGGACCAGTTGCTCCAGTATCTCCTTTTGCCCCCTGTGCACCGGTTGTTCCTTTTAAACTTCCTACGTATACCCACTTAGCTGCTGCCGCTGCTCCTGCAACAGTACAACGATACGTATTGCCTGTGGATGTATTCAGATACATATCATTCACCAGTGCATCTGTGATTCCTGTTCCTGAAAAGATTGTCGCCGTTGTACTTGTTCCGGTGATTGCAGTTCCTGCATTCCAGCGGCTTCCTCTTGTTCCAGTCGCTCCGGTTGCTCCCTTATCTCCAGTTGCTCCCTTATCGCCTTTCGGTCCCTGTGGTCCTGTCATACCGGTCGCACCAGACAAATCAGTGATATATGTATAGGCTGATTTTCCTTTCACGTACAGCTTTGCGTTATCTGCATCGTTTACATTTCCAGTATCGATCATAACGAACTGTCCTTCTTTCACTCCGTCCGTTGAAAAGCCAGAATTCATTGCAGATACGGAAGCGAATGTCTTTGCAATCGCAAATGCATCTCCTTTGTCTCCCTTATCGCCTTTCACCCCCTGCGGACCTGTAGCACCTGTGGCTCCAGTGGCTCCTGTCGCTCCAGTTGGTCCCTGTGGGCCTGTCGCTCCTGTATCTCCTTTGTCTCCTTTAGCTCCTTTCATGGACTGGATATACTGTGCTTCTGTCTTTCCTGCGTTTCCTGACTGCGCAAGCCATACCTGATAGGCTGATTTACCTGTTGGGCCTGTTTCACCCTGCGGTCCGGTTGGTCCCTGTTGGCCTGTTGCTCCTGTTTCTCCTTTTGGTCCCTGTGGTCCGATAATTGATCCTAAATCTACCTCTCTTGCCATGTTTCTTTCCTTCCTTTCTTTGTTGAAAAATTTTTATAATAAAAAGCACCTGTCGTAACAAGTGCTCTCTATCCAGTAAGTTATTCATATTTTACAATCAGATGACCTTCCCTGATTTCAAATTCCGGCGGTTTCCCGTCTTCCCCTTTCAGGTCTGCCAGCGGAATCAGCTCTTTCCATTCATTCTGATCTGTATACCTCCACTGGATCGACGTGCCATCATTCCTGATTTCAATTTCTTTTCCTGCTGCCGTCTCCATCCGGACTCTGTTTCCGACAGGTGTATCACCTGACAGTAACTGTAATTCTCCGTCGATGACAGTCATATTGTCTGCCTTTTTTTCAAGTGATTCCAGTACCTGACGCAGAAGGTTCTTGCCTGATGGTGTGCTATAATCTCCTGGCTGTTCTCTCTTTTTAACTGGAAGTTCAATAATTCTGACAGTTTTCCCGCTCATCGCATCTGCAATATACACATATGCAATCAAGTCTTTTCCAACTTCCAGCAGTTTGTTCGGGATATCTGCAAGGATCCTGTTTTCTTCTATAGTTGCAATACAGATCTCTGCTTTTGCACTGCATTCTTTTACAGCAAAATGAACCTCTGCATGATCGATTCCTTTCAATCCCTCTATCTGCAGTATCTGTCCATAATCCCACTGTACCAGTCCACGTGCTTCTGTCTTACGCACATTTTCTTCAAACATCGCTCTAATCATGTTGTCACCTCATCCAGTATATATACCAACCTGCCCTCTACAATCTTCAACGGCGGAGCTGGATCAGATCCATTATAGGTAAGTAACAGGTGACCGCTTTCCACCGACATGGCAAAAATCCCCGGATCCAGTGATGTTATCGCAGCATTAGCATCTCTGCCTGGTGGTCCCACTGGACCAACCGGACCGGTATCTCCTTTTGGCCCCTGCTCTCCGTCTTTTCCTGGTATGCCCGGAATCCCCTGTTCTCCCTGTGGTCCTGTCGCACCCGTTGGGCCTGTGAAGTCACCATTCTGAAGCTTTTCCTCTAATGTCTGTTTTATCTGCTCTGCGCCCTTTGCTGCATCCTGTGCCCGCTGTGTAGCTTCTTCCATTCCTTTGATAAACTTATCAATCCATCCTGCCTCGTTTTCGCTTTCCGGAACATCACCTTCCACGAAATTTCTTTTGACCTCTATCGGCTGCTCAAAAGTTACCAAAGTGTCCTCTCCTTTAGTAATTTCTAACTGAAGCAGACTTCTTCCTGTTTCTGCCAGCATCTGATCTTTTACAATAACACGTACCGTGTTCTCAATGATCGGACACGCATTATATGTTGCTTTCTTCGATGGTTTCAGAATAAAAACCTTTGCAGATGCATCTTCCGGTATTTCATAATCCATGAAATGAAAATAGATGGGAAGTGCATTCGTACCTCTTACATAATGAATTGGGCTCTTGATCCTGTCTTCCAGCACATATACATTACGTTCAATATAATTCATTCTCTTTCTTTCACCTCTGTTCTATCCTGGTATCCATTTGACTATATACAGGCCTTGCACCGGTGCAATGTTCCCGCCCGGATAGCGGAGAACATACTGCCACGGGAAGTTATAGTAACCATGTACATGAATTTCAGCCCCCGTCTGGTCTCCGGTCTGTCCTCCTGTGATTCCACCTAATTCATTTTGTGAAGCTCCTACCAGCTGTCCATTCCCTATGAACATTTCTGTATGGCTTCCTGGTTTCAACAGGACATCTCCTCTTATCAGACCAGATCCAGTGGACAGATTCACCTGCGATGTAACATCTTCAAATCCTGCTGAAAGAAATACACTGTACATCGTTCCTGTAGCCGGTGTATATCCTGGTCTTGTGTTAAGTCCCGCATTGTAATACGCCCAGCAAAGAAGAGACGAACAATCATAATCCGGTCCATCCCTGTGTGCCTGATCGTATCCGTGACTGTCATCCTTTGCGATTGCCACCGCCCACTCAACAGCCTTTTCTATAATCCGACTTCCTGTAGCGTATTTTTTCAGATATTCATACCATTTTCTTGCTGCACTGCGTCTTGCAGATTCTACCTCAACGCCCGCGCGTTCAAAGTTCTTAAGGAAAGCGCTGGCCAGATATTCTGGTGTCTCTGTGCTACTCTTGAACTGCGCCCATGTCATACTGTAGGAACTCGTTGCTATCCATTGGCCGGAAGATGCTGAAAGAGTATCAATCCAATGCAACTGTCCAACCGGATCTGTGATTGCATATCCATTGGATTTCGCCCAATCGGTATAATTCGTTGCCGGTGTCCATTGAACCAGTCCAAAGCCGCCGCTATAGTTTCCTTCATTCAGACTCTGCCAGAGTCCGGGGTTAATGTTGGACTCCTTTTCCATATTTCCAAGGATGCCCCCGATTGCATTCAGTGTCCAGCCTTTTCCAGCGAAATACTTATACACTTCAAGGGCGTTGCCCTGCATCTGAGATTCCGAAAGATAATTGTTGCTTATTGTCCAGCTCATCAGAAACTACCTTCTTTCGTATTTCCACCTACAACATGTCCATTTTGGATATCCAGATACGTTCCGTCTGAATATACCGCTCTTCCTGTCTTTGTTGACTTCCCGCCGACCTTAAGTGATCCGCAGGAAAGTGATACTTCTCCTACTGCATTGATTGAGATCTTCCCTTCATTCGTAATCAGGATACTTGCATATTGTCCACCGTAAGACTGTATACTCATACCATTATCCTGATAGTGCATAATTCCTACTGTCTCGCCCTTGGTGTTCCTTATAAAAATAGATCCGTTACTAATCAACACACCGCCGTTAGATGCATGATCTACAACAATGCCCTGATTTGTCAGAGCCAGAACCACATTGCCATTCGCATCGAGTACTTTTGCGGTTCCATCTCCATTGTCTTTTCCTCCAAGAATCAGCGTTCCTCCCTTGATTCTGTCTGCCAGCATCGTTCCAGCTACAATAAAATCTGCATAAAAGCCCTGACCAGTTCCGAAGGTAGTCCACTTCCAGTCCCTTCCATCTGCTGTACGTTCTGATGCAATCTCGAATCCGAGCGTTCCCAGGCACATTGCTCCATAGGTCGGAGATTCTGAATCCAGATCTTCAAACAATATCGCCCGGACTGGCTGTTTCTTCGCAATCGTAGACTGCGCTTTCAGCTGTGCTTTTACCCCATTGATGATTCCCTGAACCTGCTGCCCGATCAGCGTTCCATCGGAACGGATTGCCTGGTCAACACGACTCATAACAGAAGACACATCATCGAGGAAATTATACTGGAATTCTCCCAGCGTCACGGAGGTCAGCTTGTTTCTCACAGCATCCCACTCCAGTTCAATCACTCTTGCATCCGACAAGATTCCTAATTTTGAATGTTTACAGTGAACTGTATCTCCAAGTGAAACCTTTTCCAGTTCTTTCACATCTTCATACAATTCCGTATTCTGTAAAAGCTCCATATCTGCCTCGATTGTCACCTTTGGCTTGTCCACATCTAACTCAAACTGTTCCCTGCATTTCTTTTTCAGGGCTTCTTCCAGCTGTTCCTGTGTATCACAGATAATCGTTCCATTTTCTTCGTCATCTTCTCCTGCATCCACACGCATCTTAACATCCTCAAACGTCATCACGCCGTAGCGTACTGTCGGATATTTTCTGATCAACGGAGAGTCCACCCAGGGGTTCTCCCCTTCGATCATGTAGCCATTGTACGATTTTGGAACAATCCTCGTGACCACATCCTTCATGTCCACCGTTTCGGAAAATCCATCTTTCACGATATTTTTTCCATACAGCACTTCTACGCCATAATCACCGCCGACTCTCTCATCAATCGTAACATTGTAATTATCATATAGAATCTCTCCACCCCAGCGATTAACAAAAGAATTCTCATCACTTCCATTAATCGCTTCTATCAGATTCTTCATCTGATAATAGGCAGTCGATAACGTTTTAATATCTGATTTTGCCTGATATTTGTGGTTTGGTGCTGTCATCAGATCCAGAGCATCCTGGCCATTCTTATCCGTTGGTCTGATGTCCAACAGGAAGCAATCCTCTTTTGCATCGAAAAAAACAGGCATAAGATCTGCACTTACACCTGAATCTTTTTTCTCTTTATTAATCACACGGAAAAGCTGTTCCCCATTAAATGATGGCATCTTAATTACCGCATTGTCTACGATATACCTCCAACGCCCTTCCGGATCGATTGGATACTCTATCGTTGCCGTCCACTCTCCATTCAAGATCACATGAATTGTAGCTTCTTCCGGAAATAATGTCATATTTCCGTTCTGTTCATATTCCGTATTTTCCGGATTATAAATCTGAATCATAAGCGCCTCCAGTTCGGGATAATCTTTAATTCAAATCCCTCTGTAATTGTCACGCTGTTTTCCCCTTCCTGTAAGAAGAGTTCTTCATAATCGCCAGATATAGCCGTATTGCTTAATGTTCCATCTTCTCTGTAGGCAAGTTCCCGCTCTGTATCGATCACAAGATTCTGTCCTACGTTTGCAGTCATGTGATTTCCATTGACTACAAGATCACACTTTCCTTCTCCATATATCTTATAGACCGGACAGGAAATCTCATAAGGATTCCACCCGACATCCTCTATCGAGTGTTCATTCTGACCTTCCACCAGATAACGCAGACCATTCTCTGTAAGGAAACTTGCACTGAAATTTCCAATTCTTGCAGTGGTATGTTCTGCTTGATCCAGCTCTACTTTCATAATCTTATAGAAGCAGGATGGATCAGACCCGAAACTCAGGTGGCTGTTCCTTTCAGATAGCCACTTCTGTATCTGTCCCCACCGGTCAATCCACTGTTCTTCCTTTCCGATCCAGTTGAAATCCACCTTGATCTCAGTAGATTCATATCCTCCATCCAACAGATATAAAGTTCCATCCCTCCCGGCAATCTCCACAGAAGAAGCTTTTTTCACTGCCGGTGGAATGGTTGGCAGATTCTTGGCATAGACCCCAAAGTTTGATCCTGGGATTCCATTATACTCAACCTCCATCATCATACGCCGGCAGCTCCTTTCTTCCACTTAATATTCTGTGACATTTTCTTAATGATTGCATCAACCAGAACATCTGCCAGTTTCTTGTCTCCCAGCTGAATCTGATTTTCAATTACCAGGGACATCTCTGATAGTGCTTCTGCAATCAGCTGTGCCAGTGCATAGTTGTTCGCCTGCATTTCGTCCCGGATATAAGTCTTCAGCAGATCGATTGGAAGTACCGCCTCTTTCCCTGCTTCACCGCCTCCCAGGGCTGTATTGCCATTCATTCCGAAAATCGTCGGACTGTTCAGGATACCTCCGTTTGCGTACCAGTCTACCGAGAACTTCGGAACTTTTGGCGGTATCAGTGACCACTCACCACTCGCTTTAAAGTGCGGGAGCTTGATCTTTGGAAGTTTCCATTCAAAATTCATGAAATCTTTTATTTTATCGATCACGCCTTTTATAAAATCCCGTATTCCACAAAATACAGAGTTGACACCATCACGGAACCATTCGCACTTATTGTACAGCACAACAAAAATAGCGATCAGGGCTATGACTGCTGCCACAACCAGAAGAACCGGATTTGCTGCAAGTACGGCATTAAACGCCGTAAACGTCTCGCTTGCCCCTGAAATAACCGGTGCAATCTTCGCCCCGATATCTATCACCGAGGATATGCCGCCCGATACTTTACTTATTATGCTGAACACCGGACCTAATGCCGCCACAAGCAATGCGCATTTAATAATCATCTCCTGTGTTTCAGGTGACAGGGAATTCCAGGATCCTATAAGATCTTTCAAGATTGGTGTTACCGTCTGAAGGCACTCCGCAAGTACAGGTCCCAATGCATTTCCCACATCATATCCAGCATCTTTCAGTTCATTCAGTGTGACCTTGAACTGATCCGCCGGATCCAGTGTTGCATTGAATGTATCGTCTATGTTTCCAAGATTATCATTCAGAGAGGCTCCCAGTTCCTCAAAATTCAGTTTTCCATCCTTACAGAATTCTGCCAGTGCTGGTCCTGCTTTCGATCCAAATAAATCAACGGCTGCATTATAGGCATCTGTTGAACTTTCTGCATTCAGCATAGTATTCTGCAGTTCTGAAAGAGCCTCTTTCATTGTTTTTCCTTCTACTATAACCGTTAAATCAAATCCTCCTGAAGACATTAAATAACATGCTTTAACTTGATCAAAGTTATATATTCTTTCAGCTACCTTACTCCTGATGTTTCGCACTGTCCCAGGAATGCCGCTGCATCTGCCGCTGACATTCCAAGCTCTTTCAAAGAGGCTGCATTTGAAACCATTGTGGATGCCAATGTATCCATAGAGATTCCCGTATCCTGTCCAACCTTATTCATTGTATCGAGCAGGGCTCCAGCATCTTCTGCCGTCAGATTAAATGCTTCCATTACCTTCTGCGTGTTATCAATTGACGAAGAAACATCCGTATCATTTAATTCCGCAAACTTTACAAACTTAGAAGATAGATCTTCCAGTTCCTGTCCCGTTAGGTGGAATCGTGTGTTTACTTCTCCAACTGCTGATCCAGCCGTTACAAAATCTGTCGGAATACTTTTTGCAATGTTTCTCGCCGAAGTCTGCATCTCTTCTAGAGCATCTCCCGTGGCTCCTGTTTTCTCCACAATGATGTCCATTCCCTCATCTACCTGTTCCCAGGCTGCCATAATACCGGCAGATGCCGCCGCGATCGGCGCCGTAACATTCTTGTTGAGAGAACTTCCGACCTTTCCTGTTGTATCACTGAAATTTTTCACTTTTTTCGAGTAATCTTCCAGTGTAGCTGCTCCACTTTCCAGCTTCTTATTGACATCTTCAAGACCGCTTTTATAATTATTCAAAGAGGCTTTTGCATTATCCAACTGCTGCCTGGTCTTTGATATTGCCGCTTCATCTCTGACCTCTGCACTCTCCTGTGCTTTCAGAATTTCCGTCAGTCTTTCAACTTTTGCTGTGTATGTTTCTGTCTGATTCTGTAAATATTCCTGTGTAGCTCTCAGCTTCTCCGCTGATGATGTGCTCTTGTCCCACTCTGATTTAGCAAGCTTAAATGCTGATCTGTTCTCATTTACAGCATTATTCACATCTGTCAGTGATTTTCTGAAATCAACAGTTCCATCTGCCTTAAAACTAAGACCTACCGTCTTTAATCCATTATCCATGCAGCGCACCTCCCTTCTGTCTTTCCATCTCTGAAAATATCTCTAAACATTCGTTAAAAAAAACAGGATCTGAGTTCCAGAATTCTTCTTCGCTCATTCCCATTTTCCTCGCACAGACCATATATTCTGCCCAGTTGATATCTACTTTTTCTTTGGAGCAACCGACTTCTTCGCCTGTTCTTTTTTTTTATATTCTTTGAGTCTTTTTTCAAACTCATTGAAAATATCCTGGATGCTTTTTGTATCCATTGGCGTCAGCATCATCGCCTCTTCTTCATCTACTTTTAATCCATTCGACCGAAGGATCACGTAAATCATCTTTCCAGCCAGTTCCATATTCTCTTCTTCTGTCAGGTCATCTCTTCCATCCAGTTTCTTGTCAATTCCATTCATTTTCACCAGATACAGCGTGTAAAAATTGACTTTCACTTCCAGTTTCGATCCGTCTGTTAATTCAATTAACTTGGACTTCATATGATCACTCTCCTACTGCTGCCGTAAGATCTGCCTCTGTCAGAATCGGCTTTGCAAAGAACTTCTCTTCTGTCAGTCCCGCCGGTGCTGTGGATTCTGTTACCTTGCATACAATGTTTCCTGCTGCGTCAAATGGATACGCCCTGATCTTCAATGTATCTGTCTGCTCGCTTGCCTTTTCTTCTGATGTTGCAATATCATCTGAGTTTTCTGTCAGCTTGCATTTTGGATACCATTCATATCTGCATTTTCCATCCTTTAACAGGACAACCTTTCCATATCCGAATACAGGACGTTCGCTGTTACCTCCTGATAAGATCAGACCGCTTGTGCCTACGGTATCCCCTCTCATTCTTGAGATTGTATCATCCGGGAATGCAATTACCTCTACCTCAATGTCAATGCTTGACGTTGGTGTGTCTGAATCATAGACCTTACCTGATGCATAGACGTCGCTTGTCTCTGAATTTTCTGTTACTTTAACATTCTTTACGACTTCTGTTTTCTCAACATCTGCCTCATATGTACCATCATATCCGCCTGACTCATCTGCATTGGCGAAACACAGATACTGTGCTCCTACAGTCTGCTTCATTGGCGGTTTTTTTGTTTTAATTCCCATGTCTGCCTCCTAACTGAAAATCTGCTCTGTCATTTTCCTGTAGTATTTTTCTTTATTCTGTTCAAACAGCGGCTTCAAGTGTGCCCTTGCTGTCATTTTCTTTGTTCCATGCTCCACCATTGGTCCATAATATTTGCCCCATCCAACTTTGATTTCTCCCTGTGTTCTTTCCATTGCAAATGTATCAATTAGATGGGTATATCCTGGCTTTCTCACAGCACTTCTCGGCTTCGGTAATTTCAACAGATCATTCACAAATTCTTTTGTCCCTGCTTCTATCGCATCCAATGCGCTTTCCGGATCTACCTGCTTCGCATACTGTTTCAGCATCATCTCAAAGTCTTCCATCCCAGAATCATCAAACTCGATCTCCGCTCCATTGTATGTTCTGCTCATATGGCACTACCATCCGTTTCAATTGCGAAATAAGAATGCCAGATATTATCTTCTGTGTTGTATTCATGGGATATCATTGGATGAAATCCTAACTTTCTCAACGCATCCCGAAGTTCCAGAAGCTTTCTGTCCCGTGGCTTCCTTGCATAAAAACTGATCTGCCAGGTTATCTTCTCTGCATATTCTTCTCCTGATGCCACAATATCTTCCCAGACGATTTCCCAATAATCAATCCTTGGAAATTTCATTGTATTTTTGAGACTGCTGACTCCCTCGTTTACCGGGCAGTCTAACTCGTGTAAAATCCTGCTTAATTCTCCCTGTGTCATCAGATCACCTCTCTGTCGTATGCTGGCGTTTTCAATGTCAGCTCAGATTCTTTGAATCCATCTTTCGTGGTTACGTGTGCAACGTTGTAAATCTCGTGCTGTTTACCGTCTATCATGCACACGCACTTACTGTTGATCTTCTTGTACTGCGGAATCGCAAGTTTCATCGTCACCTCAACGCTGGCTGCTGCCAGTTTTGCCCTTGTTGTATCGTATACGGAAAGTTCCCTGTACCATATTCTCTCGTTAGTTGCGCGGAGCCTTTCTTCTGGATAGTCCTTTGAAGTATCTTCTTCAATCCGATACAACTCCAATACACCGTCTGTATACTCAGGTAATGTCATTGTCTTCAACCTCCGTTTCCATCTGCCAGGTCAAAATAACGCTTGCATAATTATCCATGAATTCACTTACACGATGATGAAAAGCATAATACATGTAATTCTTCAAAAGCATCCTGTAAGTTAAATCCTCCGTGACGCTACAGCCGGGATTCAGGCTCCCGACTGTCTGCTCACCTTCTTTTGCAAGATTCTTCAACTGACTGTCCCGGTAATATGGCGGGATCTGAAATTCTTCCCGCATCTCATTTACGAGCTTTTCCAATTCTTCCCCTGTCATCTTCCCGGTCTTCATAGCTTACTCCTTCGTCTGCGGAACTGTTACCTGTGTTACAGGAAGCACATACTCTTCCAGTTTTGTCACATCGAAGACAACTGCCACGTTATCATCTACCGCACGACCGTTGGCGTTGCATACTGCAATAATCAGATCTGCATCATCCATGGCCTTTGTCTGATCATACTCTTTGACGCGAACGCCGGTTGTTCCCATTGTGTAATATCCAGCAATGGTAAATGCTGCCTTTCCTTTCGGTACATTAGCATCTACAATCTTCTCAATATCAATAAAGGATTTGTTGATATATCCACCTGTCAGAGCCTCTCCGAACATGCAAGGATCAACGTACTCTGCTTCATCGGATGGATTGCACACCAGATACAGCTTATCTACCACACGTTTTCCATCATTGGTAAGAATCTTTCTTACTTCTGCAAGACCCTTCGGGCTGAACTTTGTAATATTTTTCTTTACTTCCTTTGCTTTCTTTGTTCCATCAACTTCGGATTCTTCAAGTTTACGGAAAATGCCAATCGGAGCGTTTTTCCCATCTCCATCAATATATCCCTTAACGAGACCATCCTGCATTGCTTCTGCAAGAATCGCTCTAAAGTAGCGATCAACAAACTCCATTGACAGCTCGCGGATTGCTTTTGGAATCACAAGATATGCAGTGAGTTTGCACAGTTCAATGTTCAATGCAGAAAACTCCATTGATAACTCTCCTGCAATTGCTGCTGTGAGTTCTCCCCACTCTGCTGTTCCTGAATGAGATGCTACGATCCACTTTTTCACATTTGCAGGAGCCATGTTCACCAGCTTCAGGATATTGGATGCTTTCTTCACATCATCCAGTGTGCGGTCAATAATCTCCGTTGGGATGATATCAATCTGATTTGCAGTAATTGACTGCTTAACGTCCTTGAATCCCTCATAGAATTTCTTCTCTTCCTGGGACAGGTTGCGGAGTCCGAGCTGTTTCTTGTAATCTGCATCATGACCTGCTCTTTCTGCTTCTGCTACAACCTGATTGATCAGATCTGCGTGTGCTGCTTCTTCGATCATCTCGATTGACTGCATGATAGCATCTGCTTTCTGATCTGCCGGAGCATTATCCAGCAACTGTTTTACTTTGTCTTTTACTTCCTGGCTTAATCCTTCAATCTTCATTCTGTTATTTCCTCCTAACCAAAAAATGCACCCCAACCGGTGCTATCCTTTTCTTCCGTCTTCTCTTTTTTCTTATGAGTCAGCTGATAGAATTCAGCTAACTGCTTCTGATGCTCATTTCTGCTCCTCAATTCCATCTGAAGCGCCTTGTTTTCTTTGAGCACCTCCTGCAGTTTCACATCCGGATCATCTTCTTTCTGTGCAACGCCAATCTCATCAATCAGACCATACTCCAGAGCTTTCTGTGGAGATAAGGTTGTAGTCTTATGCATCATCTCCCGGAGCTCCTCTTCTGAAACTGTAGCTCTCTGCATGAACAGAGCTACACAACTGTCCATTGCTACATCCAGATTGTCTGCTTCTGCTCTCAGATCCGCCGCATTTCCTGTGACTGTCTCCCACATATCATGGATAATGGCCGTTGTTCCCTGTCCCATGATACGCTTATCACACGCCTGCAGAATCGTAAAGGCAATCGAATGACATCCGCCCATTACAATTCCCGTCTTATAGGATCCATGCTGCTGAAGCATGTTGTAGATAGCTGTTCCCTGGTCTACGCTTCCACCATTGCTGTTGAAATAGATCTTGATCTCGTCTGTTTCCGGAATTGCATCCAGAAGTTCCTTGAAGTGCTTAGCTGATGTCTCAGAGTCATCATACTGCCATGTATCCCAATTGAACGGACCTGTTTTTCTGATGTCGTCAAAGATGAAAATTTCATGTACATTATCAATTTGCTGAAATCTATACACAATATTTTTCTGTTCCATAGTCTTATCCTTTCTTTTTATTTGTTATTTAACGGATAACTCCGAGATAATTGGATCACCTCCCTAAGCTGTGTTAACTGGTTTCTGCATTCGAATTGTCCTCCTCTCCTGTAGTGTAGTTTTTCGTCAGTGCTCTTGCCTGACTGAACGGTGTATTTAGTACCGGATATCCCACCATCTCCCGGATTTCGTCAAAATTCCATCCATTAGATCTCAGTTTATCCAGGTTATTCGCACTGTCTACCACATCCACGTGCTTGAATCTTGCAAGCCATACCATCACCCGTTCATTCTTGCCCGCATAGTCTTCCGCACCTACAAGTTTTGCTGTCAATTCATCGTTTATAACTTCTGCAACCGGTCCGACTGCATACGTGATGAACTCATTTGTAGCATCACTTTTCTCCGTAATGTTCCCATTAAATACTGCTTGGGGAATGTCATAAGCTTCTGCTGTTGCATTATTAATTTCCTCTTTGATTTTTACGAGTTCTTCAGCTTTTGTCGCTGTCTGTATACCAAGCTGCTCCAGTGTAATTCCGTTTGATTCCGTAATGATAGCAAGGCTCTTTGATTCCAATAATTTCTTTAATTCTTCCGCATATTCTTCTTTCGTGATCTTTTTATCACTTTCTCCGTCTTTTCCTCTTCGTACAAGATTAAGCTGTCCTGGTACTTTTAATTTGAATTTTGGACTATTTGCAATCTGCATCATTGCATTAACAGAATTTGCTGTTGTTTCGTACTGTGATAGCATAGAGTTCAAGAGCACTCTTATCTTCGAGTTGTCGTATCTTAAATGAATTACATCTCCTGACAAAAATGTTTTAAGCAGGGAATATTGTTTTTCCGCTGCTTCAACCGTTATGTTACTATACAGTCTTCCAGTCATTACGTTATCCGATTCCTGAAAGCTCTGCACCCGGTAATATTTCTCTCCAATCCGGATAATCACAGCCTCCCCTTCTCTCAAAAGCTTTTTTACAACTTTTGTCCAGAAGTACGTCCCATTCTCATTATCATTGGGCTGAACATTAAGCCTGTATTCATATTTCCTTTTATTCTCGCTCTGTGTTTGGATCAGAATATCCGACTTTGCTATAGCTTTTGCTATCATAGTTTCCGCTTTTTCCACCGCCAGCTTCGCTATATTTAGTTTTTCAAGCTCGATCGTTATCGTTTCCGCAAGCGATTGTAATCCTTTATTTTTGTCCTGGAATAAAAAATTAAACATCGTTCCTCCTACTAAATGTAGATTACCTGCATTTCTATCTCATCTTTGCTAAACATGGCCACATCAAAAGCCATGAATCCGTCATTTTTCCTCAACTTCGGTTCTATCTTTCCGAATGTCTTGTTCCCGTATTTATCCTCTGTGACGCTCGTATTATTTGTATACCAGCGCATAATAGAAGACGGTCCATAATTAATCAGGTGCTGACTGAATAGCGCCTGGATCGCCGGTGCAATAATTCCCGTTGCAGACGTAATCTTTCTCACAAGCCTTACTATTCCGTCTTTATTTTTCTTATCTTCAACCGTCAATCCCACGGCTTCGAATGCCATTTTGAACAGGTTGTATCTATACGTATCCATCGTAATTTTCTTAACCTCATAATCCTGCATCTTGTCTAAGCACCATGCCACTATAGTATTCACATCTATGACTGGTCCTGGTACTACTTCGTAATCCTCGAACTCCGGTTGTCCCATATTCTGCATAATTGGGAACTTGATAGAACTCAGGAACGGAGAATCTTCACAGATCCATGTGTGCTGTCTCCAGATGTATTCTCCGGTTTCATAGTCCTTGGTCAGGATCCCTGCACTCGCGAAGTCGCGCACATCCGCATAGTCAATGCCGATCACTGCTGCCTGTCCTCGCGTGTCCAATGTTATCCGCGGAATCTTTCGTTCCAGTTCTTCCATTGTCTCGCCTTCATAACATGCTCTCAGGACATTTTGCCATGTTGTGACCGTCTCCTCTTCCTTTCGTGCCGATCTGTCCATTCGTTTTGTAATAAATTCAGCACGCTTTGACGGAATCTTCTTCATTTCCAGATAATCATGCATGATCTGATTCGCAAGAATCGGCATATATTCCATCGACGGATTCGCCTTATGCCATGCCTCCGGATCATCAACTTCCTTCATGTCATCAATCTCGCAAATAAAAGGAAAGTACCCTAGCAGATTCTCTCCCGTCTCCAAGATTTCTGCACACATTGCCGAAATTTCATCCAGCGGACCGTCTCTGACATAGCCATCTGTTGTGATAATAAACTCTCTCGAATGCTTGACCTTACCAAAAGAGGATTCAAATACATTGATCTGGTCATAGTTCTCGTAGGCATGGATTTCGTTCAGGACAAGACATCCTGTTCGCTTACCATCCTTGGTCTTTGCGTTCGAAGTGTTGTATTTCATCTCCGATCCTGTTGCCAGGTTCGTGATAAGTTCCTTTGTGACCGAAAACTTTCCCTTGAATTTTGTATTATCATGTAGCATGTCATAAGCTACCTTGAATGTGTCCTTAACCTGGCTCTCTGAGTTCGCCACAATTTCAACATGATAATTTTTCACTCCGTAGAGCGGAGTCTGAAAGAAATTTACCAGCGGCACGATGAATCCATCTTTGCCATTTCCACGTCCTTCCTTGATGAAGAACTTTGAAAATACTGGAATGTCATTTACATACATAAATGCAAACGCATAAATGAACTTTTGGAATGGAAATAGTTCGTAGTAATTTGTTTCGCAGTACTGTAGACAGTTCCTATATGTTTTTTCGTCAAAAAAAACATCGTTTCGCTTCAATGTCGGCTTCACGATGTTTTCTATCAGTAATTTTCTCTTTTTATTTATCCATTTCGGATGCTCTTCGGCATATTTGAGATAATTATCAATCTCTTTACAGGTAACCATCTGTCGGATTCTCCGGTTCTGGTATCGGTTCTTTCAGCTTCAGATCAGCCAAGATTTTCAGCATAGTTGCTGTGGTCTTTTGCAGATTGACTACAGATTCGTTTGCCTTTTCCACACTCACACCATTTCCATTGATGGCTTCATACCGGATTCCTTTTTTCCTAATATCTGCAATCAGTTTCTTTTTCAATGACCAATAATATACATAATCATCAACTAAATCCTTATAGAATTCTGCGTTCATTCCACGCAACTTCAACTGCTTTACTAACGATTCTTTTATCTCCGTCTGTGTCAGTGTTTTCTTCCTCTGAGTCAATCTTTTCACCACCTTTTTCACTCAAATCATGCCATTTTTATCAATTTTTCACTTCTTTTTTCGCTCTTTTTAAGCCTTTTTTGAAGTTATCTGAAAACTTTCCTTCTTATAGTGAGTCCTGAAATTTGACCCCCCTGCCCTTTTCACGCGAGATTTTAAAATTTCTCCAGAGTCATGGCTACATCCCCGTTCTTCACTCAGGAAAAATCGCTGAGAATTTACCGGGGGGTCTATTTAAAAATTGAGGACAGCTGCGGACTCGAACCGCACATGCGACGGCTTGCACCGTCCGCTTGTCTCCTCCTAAGCTATGTCTGCCCTCAGTGTAGCTACCATCTTTCTTCGCTCGCAAGCTTCTTCTTTCTTTGGAATCTTCTTGGAGTCCTTCCATGTCGCAGATTGTGACACTTCACACATAGACTGATCAGGTTGTCATCTTCCAACCCCAGCTCCGGATGCTCTTTTAGTTCAACAATATGATGCACCTCTTCAGCTCTTCTGATCTTTCTGTCTTCTCCTTGCAGGATGTGACCTGCTGCCACTGCATCCTTCAATCTCTTTCTGCAGTCCTGACACTCATAGTGATCTCTCTCAAGTATCTGCATCCTCTTATGTTTCCATGCTGCTGCATTGTAAAATGCTTTTGCTTCTCTGTCTGTCATTTCTTTCCCTCACGCACAAAAGACACCCGCTGGCATTCAGGTGTCTTTTCCAAGGAGTGTTGTAGAAGTATCTGTCCGTCTTTCGACAATACCATATTAGCATGTGTAAAACTCCAGTGAACTCCACTCTTTAATTGATTTGAATCTTTTTCAGTGCTCTCCCGTGTAACTCGTAGATCCAACTCTCACTGTATTCCATGAGTTGTGCTATCTGCCACCACTCAAATCCTTTGATATACCTGTAGAACATAACATCTCTTTCGTCCTGATCCTCTAGCTTATTAATTCTGTATTCTATGTCCTTATAGGTCTGTACCTGCTTCACTCCTTCTTGATACAGCTTGTCCTCTCTTTCCTGAAGAGCTGCCGCGTAAGAACTTAAATCGCTTTGATTCGATCCATGTGGCATCCCATCATTATTCGAGGACGGATACATCTTCATGTTCCTGATCTCTTCAATCTCCGATTCGATCCTCTTGATTCTCTTCCCATGTTTTCTGTATGCCCTGAGATAGGTTTTCTTCCTGTCGTTCTCGTTTTTTACATTGTTCTCTTCCAGTCTCTTCTCCATTGGCATCATCTCCTATCTTGTACTTTCTCGCCAAGTATTCTGCTACATCTCCATGCCACAACTGCTGCCCCTGTGCTTCGATCAGCTTTCCTGCTTGGTATGCTGGCCGATGAAACTTCTCGCTTGCCTTCCGGTCAGGCGGATGCTCTGCCATGGCAGCATAATGTTCTTTTTGGTTCTGCTGGATCTCTGCAGGACTCCAGCGTGTGTCTGTACTTCTTTTCACTGTTCATCACTCCAATCCAACCCCTTAATGATTCTGATTGCATCTTCAATATTCAACTTTCTTTCTCCCTGCTATGCAATCCAAAGACACATTATATGTATCCGCACATTTGATTGCCTCTCCTAACGTCAACCCTTTCCTTCCTGTTTCAAGATCTCGCAGTCTTTCCTCCTTCATGTCTAGCTTGACTGCCGCCTCTTCTCTTGTCAGTCCTCTGATTTTTCTTAGATACTTCAGGCGGTTTCCTGTTGTTCCTACCGGTCGTAATATAACCATTGTAATCAATCCCTCCTTTCGTGTTCCATGCGCAGATATCACAATCCTCCGGACATACATTTGCCTTTATTGCTCTTTCGCACATCTCCATTTTCAATTTCCTATCATCCTCAATGTCTTTGATAAAACCGAGTTTCCTCAAGATTTTATGAATCAGTGATTCTTTCTTCATCTTTAACCTCTTTTTTTCAACCAACAGTTATAACCGCCGGATTTACAACACCGTCACCGTCATATCCATATTCTTTGTTGTGCCATTTTCTTAGGCATTCTCCGTATTCCCAGCATTGAGAAAGAATGCTGACAGCTATTCCGTACATAAATCCTGTGATTCCCTCTTTATCCGCTTCATAGCTCAGCTGCTTTGCATTATCAACAATAACTTTCATTTCATCATCTTCTGATGCTTTTATCTTCTCTTCCATCATTCCAGCCCATCTTTCAGCATATGTGAAACACGCTCTGCCATATGGATCACTGTTTTTTTCATACCAGTCTTTATATTCCTGTTCTTTACCTTTTACAATTTTCATCTTCATTCTCCTTTACATAATCCGGACAGTCTACCATGTATTCGTAGCTGTCTATATCATCGCACTGAATATTGCATTCTTCGCGCTTCTCGCATTCCACACAGCATTTCCGGATGCCTATGTCTACGATACATATCCGTTTACATCCCATCTTCGTTCTCCATCCATCAGTCCCTGGATGCTTCCGGTTCAGCTTCGACCTCAACATCATCATCGTACATCTCCATAATATCTGTGATATCGCAGAATGCTCGATCTAACCGCATCATGAAAATGTTAAATTCATCTACGTTTCTTAACGAATTGATATCAAGTTCGTTTTTGAATCTCATGATACAGAATCTATTGCTTTTTGATTCGTACAAATGGATTTCTTTTGTCAACTTCTCATCCTCTTCACATTTGAAAACCAAATCACAAAATCTTCCTCCGAATATGTTATCTCTTATATCCACATCTACTTCTGCCGTCACGTTCTGATACCTTGATATAACATCCAACGCTGTATTCTCTGTATCCGCTACCGCTCTTGGATGCGATTGTTGTAAGGACATCACTTTCATCTTCCGGGAGTCTTTCCGTTACCGGAATCCATCTACAGTCCTCATCGGCATCATCAATCTTGCACATCTTCTCGACATACTCCCTGACGGTCCCTGTTGCCACCATCAGCCCGTCATCATACCGATCCGGCTGACATTCTTTCATCTTCTCTTTCCTGATTTCACCCTCGACCTCACTCAGCCAGGAAAGAAATTTATCTGCGTCCATCATTCTACTCATTTTAAATTTTCATCCCTTTCTGGTATTCATAAATTCCAACATACTGTCCATAACTCATACCATGCTCTCTCGCTTCCGCTGCTATTCTTATGAGCTCATTTCTGTACTGCTTTGACTTTCTTCCCGGCTTCTTCATATTTTTCTTTTGCCTGGTCTCTGTAATAAATTTTCTATGTTCCTCTTGTATTTCACGCATTTTTGCTCTAGCACGCTCTTTGCTAGCATAACCTGCACACTCATCACTGCAGTATGCATATCTTCTTGATGCCGTGATGAGCTGTCCGCAGATAATACATTTTCTTATTTTACTTTCACACATTCTTCTTTTCCGTTTCCAATCCTTTTCCTGCAACTCATTCCCTTGTGGAAATACATCTCTGTCCGTCTTTTCGTCCTAATATACTCATAGTCTCCCACAATCTGTTCACCGCACAAGCTGCATATCTTCACATCATCCAACACTGCTTTATTGCTTTCTTTCCGTTTTTTCATTGGCGTTCACTCACTATTTCATTAATGATTGGTGCCCATGCACACTTCAACCAGCTGATAAAATCACCCATAGGCTTGCTGACCTCACTGTACTTATTTTCAAGTGCTTGCACGGTATCATTAAATCCTCTTGCACTTTTTGTCTCCCGCACTTCCTTGTACGCTTTCCATATGGCATTCTGTATTTCTGCCACGTATTCATGCTTAATTTCATTCATGGTTACAAATTTTCCTTTCTGTAACACTACAGTAACAACTATGTTTGTTACCATAAAACCTTATATTTCCTTGGCAAATCGGTGTTTTTTTAATCGGTAACAACAGTAACACGACTTTTCTCGCATATAGGACTTGCTTTGTGTATACATACACGACACCTTATATATATTAAATATTGAATGTTACTTCTGTTACTTTGTTACCATGCAACTCATTTAAAAGGCAATTCTTCCTGTGCCACGCGTTCGAATCCATCTGCATCTTTTGATTCGTCCAGCCTGATCCACACGCAGCGAACCGTTTTCTTTTCAATCTTCTTGAGTTTGGTCTGATTCTTCCCATCTGTCTGCAACAAGGCATTTTTATCTGCCCAATTCATAAATGCCTTATAGGAAAATCCTCCGCTCGCACAGAGATCTCTTGCCGCCTGCACATACATGATGGCATATCCCTGTTCAATGATTCCCCACTGCTCCACATTTACAGATGAGTCAAAACGCTGACCATTCATGCTGATCTTGTCTAGTATGTAATGATAACAGCGTTCATGTTCTGACACCTCTGCTTGGCTTGCAAGCATCTTTTTAGCGCTCTCTATATCAATGTACTCACCATCGCAGAATATCCGCTCTGTGGCGATCTTGTCCGCTGTCAAAATCACTGAAAGCGCAATGCTCTGCTTCTGCATGGCATCATGTCTGTAGATTTCTTTTTGAATCTCCATCTGCATCTCACGAATCTGATCAATACCAATTTCTTTTACTTCTTTGACAAATTCTTTCCCGGCAAAACCATAATTCTTTTTCAAAAAGTTGGCGGTGTACTGGGGATCCTCAAAGACTTTTTCATCACACTCCACTTCGATGATACGGTTAATTGCTCCGCCCTGAGTGACATAAGAGTTAAGTGGTCGCTCACCATTGGTCAGTATCGCATTCTTCCACCGGTTTTCTTTTCGAATTCCTAAGTCCCTGTTTGATCGGCTCTTGCCCTTTCCGGAGCACAGATCATATACAACACCCTCAAAGTTATCTCTGATTCTAGCGCTGACCTTGCTTGAATCGTCCAGCATCAAAGGCAGATTGTTTAGCAGATCTGACCGGACCTCTAGCTGTACATCTGTTGTTTTAAAGTCCCCTATGTACATACTGTCTGCCGGATTTGCCCATACAGATGCGGCCAGCATCATGGCAACTGTCTTTCCACCTTCTGTTTCGCCCCATAGATCCACAATGAATGGAAGCGCACCGAGCAGTCCAACCAGAACACTGGCAAAGGATGCCGCAAGAAAAAATTTAATCTCCATCCTGTCACGTTTCCGAAGCCCACAGACATGATTCAACCATTCCATATAGCTTCCTTGCTGCCGGATACTTTCATACAACTGCTTGAACTGCAGATCTCCATCAAAGAGGATGTCCGTATCGTATGGTATAAAATCTCCACCAATCCATCCCAGTTTTGACGTAGATTTCTGCAATGGGATATCATTATCATTCAAATTTTCTACATCCGACAGGTATTTAACCAACAGCTTCGCATTCTCCGAAGTTACGGAAACACCAAGCTTTGACAGACTCACAATTTTGCTGGCAGAAGATATGATATCTTTCGGTACTGTAATCTCTGTCCAGCGATGATTCCGTTTGTATGCCAGTTTGATCTGTTCTTCTCCCGTTTCAAGATTCTTCAAGCGTCCAATTGGGAGGATTGGATGATAACAGACAATGACCTCATTATCATAATCCTTATTGAATGTCCTTATGCCGTCATCTGCCGCCAGCCATGACCCGCATTTCATTGCCTCGTATTTTCCGGTAAAGTCCGTCCAATTACTCAGAGCATTACGACTCCGTCTCTTCTTGTTCATTTCCTGCTCGGCTTTTTTGTAAGCTTTTAACATCGTGTCGAATCCCTGTTTTACGCCCAGTTCCTTCGCTCTGTCCTGAAAAGAAAGCAGCATCCGCGCCTTTTCAATCTCATCTTCTTGCTCAAAGATTTCTGTAAAGACTTCTTCAGCAAGAATGCTCTTCTTGTCATACTCACTTAATTTTTTCATTTAGCGCTTCATTCGCCTCCTTGTCATATTCATCATGCAAATACAGCTGATACTGCAGCTTGTTATAACAATCCGTCCAAGTGTCAGAAAAAGGTTCTGATCTCTTCCGCCAGTCTCTGTAAATATCGATCAAAAGATTATTTAGTGATCTTCTGTCTTTTTCTTTCCGCTTCTGTTTGTCCCTCATTTTTTTTCGCTGATCCGAACGATATCGGACCAGCTTTGAATGAAATGTAGGTTTCTTCTCGTACTCTCCACCCAACAGATGAAATGCATCTTTAAAGTCGCAGCACTCCATCAGCATAATGAACGAGAAAATATCTCCATGGGCTCCGCATGCAAAACAATGGAAGTCTCGGTCATAGATCTTCATGGATGCATCTCTGTCTCCACGATGGAAGGGACAATGGATGAATCCTTTCTGATTCGGCTGTAATCCATAGCGGATCAATATATCTCGCATGCTATACATTTCTTTGATCTCACCGCTTGTCATAAGTCATCACTCAATATCTCTATGATCCTTTTACCGGTATCCTTTTTATTGCAAAATTCAAACCTGACGTTGTAACGATCCCGGATAGTACGGAGCGATTTATAGAGCTGCTCTCCGTCCACAGCTTTGGCTGACACCACATATCGCTCCTTTTTTCCATTCACCATTCTCCACCTGATCTCATGCTTTCTCGGATTTTTCCAAAACCACACATCCTCTAAAGACTGGATATCAGGACCATGCTCCACAAGAATTACAAGCTGAATTCCTGCATCAATCGCACGGATCAATTCCTTTTTGAATCTCTCATGCTGTTGGCAGACATTCCCGCACAACTCCTGCAAGTTCTGCTTTCGGTCAATAATGAGCCGGGGATTATCCAAGCTCATATAATCCCCGACCAGTAACTTACTGGAAAAATGCTTAATACCATTCTCATCAAATATCTTAATAATCTTCTTGATTGCCCTCGCTTTTTCCCTACTATCTATCTGTATATCCATTACAATCACACTCCTATGCGAACGGTAGTTCCTCATCGATTCCATCTGGAATATTCATAAATCCGTCTCCTACTGGCGTGGATCCAGATGGATATCCATTAATGTGATTCTTATATGCCTGTGTTTCCGACATATCCGGAATAGCTACATCTCCGATCTTATCAATTGACATGAACCACCTGAGAACGTGTTTCCGCAGTTCTCTGCCATTGTAATAATCCATCTGCGGACCAAACACTCCACCAATCATCTTGCCTTTAAACTGCTGACCAAAGTTGTCTCCCCATTGAGTTTCAAAACCTTTGTTAGAGTGCTCCACGCAGGTTAAGAATGTCTTAAAAGATCTGCTGCAATTTCCATCATTATCCTCTGTCGGGATATATTGTGTTGCTTGGTTCGGCCATTTCTTTTCTGGACGGATATCGTTCTTGAATGCTTCTGTAAAATATCCTGCCTGCTTGTCTCCCTGGGCAAAGTCAAAGAACACAACAATCATTGGCTTGTCGGTTTTTGACATTCTTTCCTCAACCTGCTTAATCACTAATTTATGTCCTCCGAGCTCTACAGGGGTAAATTCTCCCTGAACCTGTGTATTCTCATAATTATTTGGTTTTCTCATCTTAAAAATCCTCCAATGCCTTGATTACTTCTACAATATCGTTATCAATTTCCATCTGATCAAATGCTCCCATAGGTGACTTTGCAGTGCTGTTGTTCGCCTGTGTCTCAAATTTATACTGACCATCTACGCACTTGCTCAGGAGCACTGTAGTAAACTTACTCTCCAGACAGATCTTGTCCAGCTTCTTTCCAGAAGTTTTTATCCTGGTAAACATATAGCCGGCTTCATCATGGTCTGTCTGTGTATGGGCTGTGAAAATGATTGTCAGATCTTCTCTGTATGTATACGCCTCGCACACCAGATCCCAGACACAAGCTGCAAGATCCACCCATTTGTCATAGCCTTTTTCTTTACTTCTACGCATCTCATCCGCTACCATCAGACCATTGATTGTATCAACCACAATGACTTTTATAGCTGGGCAAGCTTCTGCGATACGCTTGATATACTGGCGTACCACATAAGCATCATCGCACGCCAGATAATTCTTATTTTCTTTGTTATACTGTTTCCTCCATCCTTTCCATGAAAGGCCTTTCTTATCAGCATCAATGTAATATGTTGTCTTTGGTTCCAGATTTCTCATGGATGTTGTTTTTCCGGATCCGGATTCTCCTGCAATACAAATAACTTTTGACATATTTCTTCTCCTTATCTATCAAATTCAATTAACTTCTGCTCGATAGCCTGCAAAATAATTTCGCTTGCTACTGCCCTAAGACTTAATCTCGATTCATTCACTACTTCAGCTAATGCGCTATAAGCTTCTGGTGTAATTTTGATTACTCCCTGTTGATTCGGTACAACTTCTCTTCCAGGGATATGTATCTTTCCGTCCTTCATCTCTATCATCCTATCTAATCCGCAAGCTCTCACCCTGTTCCAGGTGAGCAAAGTCTGCTTTGTTGTCTTTGAGCCACTTTTTAAGAGAGTTTTTGTCCAGCTTTGGCTCCTGTGCAACCCAGTACTGATCTGGAATCATTTCTTCCTGATCAATCACGAGACTCGGCGGATTTTTCTGGATATTAAACCCAAACAAATCTGTCTTGAATTTCTTCTTTCCAGTTGCAATCATTGCTGACTCAATGTACTTCTTGATATGCTGCGCATTATTTGCAATTGTTTCCCTCCGCTTCTTCAAGCGGTCGATTTCTGTATCAAGAATGTTAACCGATCCATTTAACTCCTGAATGAGTTTTGCACAGTTATCTGCTTTCACTTCAATCTCGCCACCGACCCCCTCCAAGGTATCGTTTAATACTTCCTGATCTACTGAATCATCTTCTAACAGATCTAAAAGCTCCAGATATTCTTCTGTTAATTTGTATAATGTTGCCATATATTTTTCCTCCCTATTCGTCACACATGCCGATAATCGCTTTGATGGTTTTGACATTAACGTAATCGTACTGAGCGACTTCTTCGCTCTCGATGTATGAGATTAAAGCATCCATACGAGCATCTGTTCTGCACAGCTCCATAAATTTGGCTACGCTTACTTCTAATGTTTTTTCTTCCATTGCTTTCCCCTCTCCAAAATGGTATTATTAAGTTGGTTTTTTACCTGAGTGCCTGAAGGTTGCAGCCTTTGCTATGGCACTCTTTTTTAGTATCCGAAGATAACATAAGTTGCAATTCCAAGAAACATCACAGCTCCCATTGCGACTACTGTCATAATCGCTGACATTGTTTCTTCTCTGTCATTGCACTTGCTCCTCTTCGGCTGTCCCTGAATGTCAATTATCTGAACTGTCTGAATCGCTTTTCTCTGAATGTTGATTACATCTAACTGATTCACTCTTTCTCACCCCTTTCTCATAAGATGTACATGGAATGAATCTGCTCATCTCCACGCAGTGGTTCTTTCTTCTGCATTCCTTACAGTTCCGCATCTGTCTCACCTTCCATCTTCCGCACCAATATCATCGATTCGATTGGATCATACTCAGGAACATACTTTCTTGTTGCACCTTCCAGTGCTCTGAAGAATCGGTTGTAGTCTGCGTACACAGCCTTGTCAATCAATCTGTCCGTGATCGCATCTTTCGGATATCTTCCGAGCTTGATCTGATTCATGATGCCGCACTTCCGGTTCTTTACTGTTCCCATCGATTGACCGTACATATCTTTGTAGTAAGATGTCCTAGCGTACCGAATGGTTGGCTTTCGTTCTTCTGCAAGTGCTGATGCGATCTGTGGAAGAATGTCTTGGATTCTTGCAAGCTCCGCAACTGCTTGTTCTCTCGTCATGACTCTCACCTCTTTAATCTCCATCGTAAGTTCTTGGAATAAAATCCTCTGTAAGTGCATAGAACTCGCTGATGTATGTTCCTTCATCCGTGATGTTCAAATCGACAGCAACATTGTGATCGTTCATCAGCATGATGCTTGTTGCACCCTCTTTGTCGATATCTCCACATCCGACTCCAACAACCTTAAACCCTTTCAATAGGCTTAATTCTTCTGGATATCCACTGTATATCTTGTGATTAATGCTTCTCTTCATTGTTTTCACCTTCTTATTGCTTTCCCATAATTATGTTTGGTATAATTTTCCTATCAATGAACGAAAGGATTTATGCCATGAATACAGATTTTGATAAAATATATCTCACCCATAAAGAAGTATTTTTATTATTCAAAATGAGATTCAATCCACGTACTCCTCAAGAATCCTTAGGCGAAAGTTTTAAAACTTTTCGTGAATATGATTTCATCCGTTTCAACTTTGCTGAAGGAGAATCAGAACACTCTTGTAAGAAATACGATGGAACTGTGCATTTATCCGATACTTATTACAGATACTGCATCCATTCTCGCCGTAACCGTTTTTATCGGTACATTACTCCGGTCACAGTAGCGTTTTTAACAACTGTACTGACAAACTTACTAA